>Ga0105048_10008471_pt1 | contig 16453 bp, 20 predicted proteins | sample MAT05_FD_78382 | JGI IMG/M metagenome (GOLD analysis project Ga0105048, IMG submission 78382) | Freshwater microbial communities from Lake Fryxell liftoff mats and glacier meltwater in Antarctica - MAT-05 | ecosystem: Environmental > Aquatic > Freshwater > Ice > Liftoff microbial mat | place...
TAACGGCACTTCAAATGATGTAAGCCGTACCGATTCTACCAGTGATGGAAGTTTTTGGTTTTGGTATGTGGCACCCGACGATTTTTGCCAGGATCCATCAGCAAAAGAATCAAAGCTTGCTGAAAGAAATGACTCTGTAAAGGTGAAGGTGACTTATGCAAATGATGCTGTTGACTCAATAATAGTGGTGATAAAAGTTACCAGGCCACCGGTTATATTTTCAACAATGATTAGCAAAAAAAATACTCCTGCAAATAATGATAATACTGCCGCCAGGCCGATTGGGGGCGGGGGGGTGAATACACCTGACATGTTTGGAATTGGCAATATATTTAAAGGGACTACTGCTGATTTGCTTACCAAAATGAATTTTGACATGAATTTTACTTCGAAGATAAGTGGCCTTATAAAATCAATCCTTGATCCACCATTACAAGCGTTAACTCCACCTAATACTGAGCCAAGAAGAAATATGTTGTGGATAATCCTTGATATGAGAAAAAAAGGCTTTGCATGTAACCGGGCAGATTTTATCGGGCATGGACCTGTTGTAAATGTTCTGAGAGCTGCCATTGCTGCAAAACCAAAACAATTTTATGCCAACAACGGTGGCCTTTTCAAGTTTAATAATTTTGGATTGGGGTTTTTAAATAAAACACTGGCAATAAATGCCCCCAATTTAGGAGCGCCTGTATTTGATATGCTCAGCAATTTCCTTGGAAAAAGTAGCCCGCTTTCAGAATTACTTTTAAAGGCCGGTACGTTTGCGAAGCCAGCTCAACAGGAGCCCTACCAGTTTTTCAAAATCGATTCAACAAATGGTGAATCTGTAGGAAACCGGCCGCTATCCTCCGGGCAACGCCCTGCACTTTTTGGGATAGGCCAAATTACCGCCAATTTAGCTCCATTGTTAAAGCAACTGGCATTTCCGGATTCCACTGGCAATTCTCTCGGCAATTCGGTCGCCGGGTTACTGGGTGGTTTTTTAGCGCCACTAAAAAATCATTTAATTGCAAGTAATGCGGCTGTGCCTGTACAAAACTGGCATTATATAAACCTCCCCGGCCCTTTTAGAAAAATTATTGACGTATTGTTAATGTTCAGCAGGGATAAATTCCCCCTTCAGAAAAGTGCGCTCACTGCATTATTCGATAGTGCAAATTCTCCTATTAAAAGACTGCTTGGTTTCCTCGACATTGCTCATGCGGGATATGGCTCCAGCAATTTCAGTGCAAACAGTGATTTTTTGCTTCCATTAAATTCAATGCTGGGCGGATTGGCATCCTCTGATCCCGCTGTTACAGTAGTTACGAATTCCGCTCCAGACTCAGTGGATGCCATGCATGCCGATGTTTTAACAAAACCAGGCTTAGGTGATATGCTGGTTGGTTTACTGAATACCAAAATATCCAGCCCTGCGTTTAACGATTCTATCCCTACTAATTATACCAATTTTTACGGGAGGCCACAGGTAGTTGAAAAACCTGTTGTGGTAAGGTACGACACCAGTCGTATTGTTATTGAAAGCCGCAGTGATCTTACAAATCCTTATTTCGAAGACACAACATTGCAGGTGCGTTACCGGATAAAAGACACTACTAACCTGCAGTACATTTACATTGCCTTCCAGGATACAAGTTATACAACACTGCGTAAGAGCCGCAACCAGCAGATCAGTATGAAGATAAAAAGCCTGATGGAATACAGTGGCACGCAGGAAGTAGCTGCGTTGGCTGTATATGAAAAAACAGACAGCATTATTTATTATGTTGATACGCTGAATGTTTATGTATTGCCTCCTGATTCCATACAGGGTTTCAGGGTTACAGAGGAGGAAGCGGACTTATACAATGGTAACGTTTACTATCCTGCATACGAGGTAAAAGTGAAAGGAAAATGGGAAACGCTCCGCAGCGATGACACTACTATTGTGATAACATTTGATGGCAGTGGCAATGCTGTTTATGATGGCAACAGGCTGGCATTTGATGCGGCAGGTGATGGCTTTGCCAGGGCGTACTTCCAGTTCAAAGAATTTAAAGACACTGTCGGTCTTAATTGCCAGCTTTCTTTTACAAAGACAGCAGTGAACAAAACCATCAGCAGCGGCAATTTTAAAAACGCTGCAATCTGGAGCAAGGGCTGGGTGCCTCAATTGGAAGATTCAGTAGTGATTGTTGGAGGCCATTCTGTAATATTGGATACAACAGTCCAGATACGGTCATTAAGAATTGATAGCCTCGGCTCACTCACATTAAACAATGCCGCCCGGACATTGCAACTGGGCGGTAATGAAGATGGCGATTTTATGATTGACAATTATGGAGCACTTATTATCAGTAATGGTAGCCTAACGGTAAGAGGCAGGGTAAAATTAAACAAAGCAAGTAGATTCAATATGACAGTGGGCAATTTGGTCATTGATGGTAATACGGGCAACACAATTACCAGCCTGCAAAACGGTTTGTTTTTGTTTGAAGCTGCCCCGCAGATGCAGTCGTTTGCTTTCACCGGCGGCACGTTACAAATCGTGGATCCACCAATCGGCGTTGCCAGCCAGGCGATCAGTTGCCCTTACAATTTTGGCATCAACAGCTTATTGATTCTTGGTAACGGCGTCTCTGTAACGGCCAGCAATAGCCCGGGTGGATTTGGCGGCAGCCTGTTTCCGCCCGTGATCGGCAGGTTGGTATTAAATGCAGGTACAACTGCCGGCAACAGGCAGCTTACCATCAGCAAACCATTAAGTGTAAAGGGTTCATTTGAGATAAGAACCGGAAGCAACGTGCTGTTGCAATCAGAATTGAGGGTAACCCAATAAGACAGTCCAACTGGGTGATACAGGCAGGAAGCTGTTGCTTATCCAAAAGGAATATGGCAATATAGGCGATTATTCTTGCTGTTACCCAGTTTTTTTAATAATCCACTTGCTGTTGAATCGCCGGGTAGTAACTTTTAATTTACCCGATCGATTAAACCGCAACAAATTCATTTTTCCTTTTGCAGTTTCAAAAGTAATTATTCAAAAAACGTTATACATGAAGCAATTTATCCTATCCGGTGTTTTTTGTATTATAGCATCGGTTGCTTGCAGAGCTCAAATAAACTCCTTTCAACATTTTACAGCAGCCACTAGCCCCGTTTTGGCCAATTCCGCAAACGCTTTTAAAACGGTGGAAAAAAACCGCTGGTTTATTTGGGCAGGAACACAATACAAGGGATTGTATTTGTACGACACGATGCGGAAGATTTGGCACCAGGCTCCACAGCTCACGAATGTTTTTATCAATGATATCAAAGTTGACCGGGCCAATGGCATCTGGATTGCCCAGTCAGGAATATTGGGTTCCGTGGGCGGAGGTTCCAGTATTGCCGGGGGGGGTCAACTATTTCCCGCTGGGAAGAGATACGGCCATGGAATTTTACAGTGTGCCGGGTACCACCACCGGGGGCGGCTTGTTATCCAGGAATGTAAGGTCAATATTTGTTGATAAAACCTACCAGTTAAGAGGTAACTCCGACAATCCTTATTTACCCAGGGTGTGGGCCGCCCAGTCCAATTTTATTACTTCTTTTAATACTGCTGCAGGCGGTTTGGGTGTAGGGGGATCGAAGCCTGCAGCAATTACAGCAAAGTGAATATCAACAATGGCTATCCGCTTACTGTGGCAAAAGTACTGCACTGGTTTGAGGTGCGGCTGGAAGACGATTGCTTTTACCGCATACACAAGACACATATCGTAAACCGGCTTTTCCGTATCCACCATTTCTTTTTATGATTCCACGCTTACGTTGATCAGCGGGGAACAGATAAGGATCAGCCGCAGAAGACGGGATGCAGTGCGGCGTATGCTGGCTTAAACCCGATTTTGGGGTTAACTGCAAGGCCTGGTTTAAAATAAAAAAAAAGATGAGCGTGGGCACGTGTAACTGCCTGCACGATGAAAGGAATACAACAGAACTGTTGAATAAGATTTGTGGATGCGGCAAAAATATCCTCTTGCCAATTAGTGGGCTAACCCATTGGAGCCGGGTTCCTTATCAGCAATTTCTTTTTGCTTTTGTTTCCTGGATCTTGAAAAAAGATGCAACAGGTTTTGCCCTGTTGATTTAATCGTACCGGCATTGCTGGTCACTATCCTGGCAACCGCAAATTGCAATAGCATACCCAAAATTTTTGTTGCGGGGTTGAGTGCAGCACCCAATAAAACTCTTTTTGAAAGGTATCCTGTTGTTAATCCAATGGCGCTGTTAAGTATGCTGCTTTTTACACCCGGGGAGGATGCCGCATCCTGAAAAGTATTTTTAATAAGGTTTATCGGCTGCACACTTTCCAAGGTAAGATGAAACTGATCTTTGAGCTCCTGCAACTGCAGGGCCTGTTTACTTTTCAGCAGGGTGATCGCTTCTTTTAAAGCGGCTGATTCGCTTTTCTTTTTCATACTGATTTTTTCGGTAACATTTGCGTGATAATGGCATTACTTACAGGAGTTTTGATGCATTGATGCCGGAAAATATACAGCAACAGGGCAACAAGTCCATAGCAACCCGCAATGATAAAAAAGCCGTAGCAGGCTCTCCCCAGCATTTCTCCTATCCACAATGCAATGCCGATATTTAAACTAAAAACAAACACTGCAACAACAATGGCCACTGCTAATTTTGTTGCCAGGCCAGCAACCACGTCAGCAGATTTGTCTACTGCACTCAGCTTAAACAATTCAATTTTTGTTTTAGTGTAGTCGCCGGCCTTTTCAACCAGGGTTTCAATTGTTGTTGCGGTGTCATTCATATTGTTAAACATGGTTGTTAAAAACAAGAACGAAAAAATCGAGGCTTTCAGTTTTCATACTGTTCCGTTTTTTGCCTCTTTTTTCAACTCATCGTAGCTGGCTTTTCCTTTCGATACAAAGTCTGCTGCGCCTTTCTTTAAGTTTTCAAATTTTTCGTTCAACGTATCAGTGAACTCATCGATCTTTTCTTTCAGGCCATCTATTGAATCAGTGCCTTTTTTTGAAATTTTCCTCCTTGTTTCTGAACCTTTGTCCGGGGCTAATAAAATGCCCAGTGCTGCGCCGGCTGCAATGCCTGCTAATACCCCTAATACTACTTTACCTGATTTCATAATAAATTTTGATTTAGTGTTATTGTTAAATGATTACAGAATTTTATTTCCCTGGATAACCCTGAGAACGATTGCGATGACTGCAATGACCAGCAGGATATGAATAATACCACCTGCGCTGTACGCAAAAAGCCCTACTGCCCAAACAATGATCAGCACAACTGCAACGATATAAAGTAAATTTCCCATGATTGTATATTTTAAGTGTTAGCAATAAAGTTTGCGCAGCCGTGGTGATTTCCTGCTTTCGATTCCTGGCTGTTTGTTGTTTTAAATTTCAAAACCTGTCTGTTGACAGCACTACCATCGGGCCAGGATATTGAATGCCGGCGTCGTCCTCTGCGGTAATAAATATTTTTGATGGCTTAACCGGGGATACCGTTTCAAAAGAAGCTTTCAGCTTGCTGGAAAGCATACCCGACGAACTTTTTATCTGTCCAATATTTTTTGCTGCCTGTTCGGCTGTTTCCATCCAAACCACATATACCTGCCTTGGTGGTTGAAGCCGTGAAACCTCTGCTAAATTTGACAGGTCTACGCTTATAGCGTAGTTCTTATTACCGTCCTTTTTTACCTTCACTGCGCCCGTTGCCGCAGGAACAACTGATGAAGTTAAAAAACTGATTTTTTGGGCACAGGAAGCCAAAAAAAGTATAACCATAGCAGTTATTATAACTGGTATGTTGTTTTTCTTATAGTTGGTTAATTTTGTCATCTTGATGTTATTTTTAGGCGATAAGTGCATGGAAAAAATCGTCTTGCATTTGGCGCAACGATTTTTTTTGGTTTAAACATATGAGAATGTGTTTGAAGTAATATAAACTGGTTCTTTTTTACCAGTTCCATGGCAGTGTAACAATTTGCTGAAAGTGATGGCCTCATCGGTGTTACTACCATACCCGGATTACGATATAAAGGTCGCCTTATTTAAATGGATAACTGTTATATAATTACAAGGAAATGTTACAACATTCCCACTTTTAAAACATAGGTCATTCTTGCGCCGGTTAGTTATGGGCAATTGTAAAGGGTAGGCCTGCCCTTGCCTTTTTTTTAAAAAAAAGGGCTGTATAGTGACAGCCCTTGTTCGAAAAAACAAAACCAAACCTAACCTTAAATTCTTATGAACGGAATCTTAAACCAGGTGATAATTTTTTTTGCTGTAAGAGGACATTTGTACCTTGGCAGCTATGACGATCGCCTTACAAAGTTTGACAAATTTTTAATTACAAATATTACACAATTGCATAAAACTATTACATAATTCACACTTTTGTTAGCGCCCTAAAAGCCGCCTGTGTTGCGCAACAATACGAATGCAGGGCTATTTTAAACGAATTGACCGGGAGACTGCATTGTCTTTTTAAAATTTCTTAATAACCCAAATTCTTCCTTTATTTTACCTGCCAGTTGCATGCGTGTTATCTTATTTTCTGCGCAATAGTTTTCTGCACTGATCTGTCCGCAAATTAATTCGTGCAGCACCGGCATATTCTCAAATTGTTTTATACTGAAGTTATTTTTCAACTTAGCCGGATAAAATAGTTCCTGTGCCGTCTGGAGGAGTAGTTTAATAAAGGTGATGCAAAGTGAGGGATGCTGCAGCTCAATTAATTTTTGATTATATGCTTTTTTGAATGTGCTGATAAGTATTTCCTGGGCTTCTTTAACGGAAGGTGAAATTTCGATGGCAATCCCGTACAGCATTGCGCCATAAGTATCATAGCATGTTTCAAATGATGAGAGTTTACTATTCATACTATTGATTAAGCGACCAGAGCTGGCAGTTTAATATGGTGGCAAAACTTACCCATAATATGCAGGGAAGCAGCAACCAGCATGCCAGTTTTGATATAGCGCCAAAGCTAAACATAGTTAAGAGGATGGCAATGAACATCAGAATGCTATCGAGGAATGCAAGCGCCGGCAACTGAAATTTGAAAAAGAAGACAGACCACAAAAAATTTAAAAATAACTGTATGGCAAAAAGGCTAACTGTGTATTTTTTGTCTGCTGCCGGTGCGTCGCTCTTCAAGATAAGCCACAGCGCAATCCCCATTAAAAAGTATAAAACCGTCCCTATCGGGGCGAAGAGGTAGCCTGGTGGATTCCAGGATGGCTTAACGAGTGAATTAAACCAGGTGTCGCTACCGGAATGAGACATTAGATCGCTGGCAATGCCGGTAGCTCCGCAAATCAGTAAGGATGCTGCTAATTTTCCAATGGCAGGTAAATGCTTGTATGAAGCCACCAATCTGTGGGAGACAATCTGCTGCATAATATAAGGAGCGTTACAAAATTTTAGTTGTTCATTATTAGTTCCTGCAATTGTTACACCTGCTTGTTTTACTGCAGCAAATGGGAAAGTTCTATTGAGGAAAGGCACATTTGTTTGAAATCATAAGGTGATTTTTTACTTTTCATTGTACATTCTTTATCACTATTGTCCGACTAAAACTTCTACCCAGTCGTTCAAATGCTTACTCGTTGAGGGTTCTGGCCCCTCTCCTTTGGAGAGGGGTTGGGATGAGGTGATGTAGGCTTGATAAGGGTTTCAGACATTTAGTCGGACAACAATGATTCTTTATATAAATATGCTGTTTGACCGCAACGGGAGCAGTTCCGGGAGGCTCTGAAGTCATAATTCTCGCCATTCTCTTTCTTCCAGTTACAATAGTTTTTGTACTGCCAGGTATGGCACGCCAGGTAGCATAATAAGCTTACTAAATTTTTCATCATAGGTTATAATAGTCAGGATACGCTTTTAACGCTGTGCTACTGCAATATTAAAAAATATTCCCGTGCATATTTTCATCTATCAACTGGTCGTCTGTCATTTGGAATATAGTTGTTTCATCATCCATTGGCTCCTTTCCGTTTAAGGGCTTCCCGGCTGGCTGACTCCCTTTGTCAAGACCGGGTGATGGAATGTTGTGCTTAGTTTGATCACTGGCCTTTCCTGTTGTATTATCTTCCTGCTGACTGTTTTGTTTATTTAGATTTGTCTGCATTGGATTTATTTTTAAAATTTACTATAAATTATGTTGTAAAGATGCAGGATCGAAAGGGAAAAACTGTTACATAACTTTGAAAAGAAGTTGCATGATTCACACATTTAGAAAGCAACAGATCCCGCGGTAGATCCTGCTGATTGATTTCCATAAATAAGCTGATTTGAATTTCAGTTAAGTAATCGAATGGTATCCCGTCTTCATCATTGCAGGCCACCGATTAAATTCTAAGGCATGTAACTTGTAAATAAACTTAGCCAGGTCCTGCGTATAAAATATGATCGTCAAATGCAGGTAGCGCCAACTGGAGCAACTGAAGGTATTGAGCCGGATCAAATCCGGATGTTGTTTTGATTAAAAGAAAGGAGTAAGGGAAGTTTGCTGATATGCCAGCCCGGAGACTGAACTGGCTTTGTAATTAACGCAGTATCCGCCGCTATTCCAGGCATCCTGTTAAAGTGTATTATTTCACAGCCAATTCATTCAGCTTCTCTTCCAGTCCGTGTAAATCAATATTAAATTCCCGTTTGAATGATGAGAGGTCGCTTTGACTATTCTCAAAATTCTCAATCATTCTTTTTAATTCATCATTCTTTTGTTCAAATACTGCAATATCCTGTTCATACAGCAGGGCAAGTGTTTTTACCGCTTTCTTTGCGTTCACCCTCATGTGTGCAATTCGGCTTTCATTGTGCATTATTTTAATTTCAGCTTCTGTTTTGAATGCTTTCCATGCTGCAGCAAACGCCACTGCATTATCAGCATCATTCTGCTCAGCCGTTATATCCTGGTTGGTTATTGGGTTTTGTTTTGCCGGCATACACCCAGTTAAAATTTGTGCGGCCGGCAACAAAATTGAAAGGACAATGAACAAAAATGTTCTTTTCATTAATACTGTTTTTCCTACTGGTTTAAAAGTACCGTTTAGTTAAGCTCATCTAAACGGTATCTTTTATCAGAAGTAATGTTTAAAGTCCTGAAATCATCTCGTGCAGCTCTTCTTTTGTCTTGCCCAGCTTTATTTGCAGTTTCCCCAGCATCTCATCCTTTTTGCCTTCTGCAAACATCAGGTCATCATCAGTGAGGGTGGCAAATTTTTGTTTAAGCTTGCCTTTTTGTTCGTTCCAGTTTCCTTTTATTTCGGTGCTGTTCATATATTTATTTTTAATGGTGACAGATTTATTCGCCTTATAAAGATCGCGGTTTTATCCGGGGAAGTTGTTACATTATTTAGTATAATGTTTACATCATTCACACATTATGTGAACTGGGTTTTTAATCGCTGAGGAATACAGCAGTTTGTGAAACTTACAGGTTCTCCAGCGGGATAAGTCTTTTGTGTTTCATCTTTTTAAACACAGAGGGAGTTAAACCGGTGATTTTTTTAAACTGGTTTGACAAGTGTGCCAGGCTGCTGTATTTTAGTTTTTGAGAGGTTTGGGAAGCATTGAGCTCTTCATATAAAAGCAATTGTTTTGCCCTTTCAATTTTTTGAGCGATGATATAGTGTTCTATCGTTTTGCCGGTTACACTGGAAAAAAGGTTGGACAGGTAGGAGTAATTAAGGTTGAACTTCTCACTGATATAAACAGAATTTTTTATTTTCGGCATTTCGCTTTCGTAATGCACCATTTCAATAATGGTATTTTTTATTTTTTCAACCTGTATGGCCTTTCTGTCGGTTGTCAGATCAAGTCCACCCTGCAACAGAATGATCTTTAATTGTTCATACTGTCGGGGTGAAATTTGACCTGTCATCTCTACTTCACCTAAATTAACCATCGTGTAACACAGTCCGAGCTTATCCAACGCTTCCTTCACTAAAATTTTGCAGCGTACACTTACCATATTTTTGATGTAGAGTTTCATTTCCTGATCAATAACAGCACAAAATATGGATAAACAAACAGTGGTAAAATGATATTTGTCAGCAGTATTTTTGACATAAATCAGTGCAAGAGATGGCCTTAAGCGTTTTACACTGCCAGCATACCATTTTTACTGAGTTGCGGTGAAAGACGGCGGCAACGGAAAGCAGGTATGTTTAATCTTTTATAAAATCTTTCCGGGTAAAAATTACCGGCAGTGCTTTTTGCAATAATGAGGTTGCATTAAAGAGGTACACCTGGAAATAAACCCCGTAATATATGCACACAACTGAATCCACGATAATCCAGGTGCCAAATGCAATCACAATGGCATTTCGGGCCCATATTTCCTGCTGCTTAAATGGATACTTTGCTATGAAAGCGAGCAGGAGATAGCAGCATGCAATACTTCCCCCAACGGCCCAGAAATAAAGGAGCGAAACTGCACTGCTTCAACCGGGATATTTTGTTGCTGCCAGAAAATTAAACCGAGGGCACCGAGACAGGGCTGAAATAAAGGGTTGCTCCCATACACGGCAATCAACGCCCCAAATAACGCAAATAATAAACTACTGTAAAAAAGCCATCGTTGCCAGAAAATAAATGATTTCATTTTCCTGATAGTTGAGTTCCTTATAGAATAATATGATCAGGTTTTTTAAATGTAAATGCTGTGCCACATTAATTATAAGGTTTAAAAATATCGGTTCTTACGCTCGCCAGTGCCAACCACATTTCGGAATTCCAGTTGCGTACCTGCTGAAAGCCGTGAGCTGCCGTGGAGGTAATTGCAATGATATTTATGACAACTAATTCAAAATTGTAAAGGGTCTTCGACCAAAATACCCAATCCTATTGTATAGTACTGTCTTTACCCAGTATAATACTGTCTTTGGCATTTTCCAAACCCGCAGCTTTCATTTTCGCATCTTCTTTCGTCTTTTTTGCTTCCAGTTTCCTGGCTGCTGCCAATTTTTTTGCTTCCGCTTTTTTCTTTTTCTTAAAAAAACCTCTCAGTAAAAAATTGTGCTGGGCGGCTTCGATGGTTTCATTCAGTCCTTTGGTGCCGGCCTGTATATTCACCATCGTAGAGTCCAGGGCCTTACCCAATTTTCCATTATTCATTTTAGTAGTAAATTGAGAAAACTGGTTTGTACTTTTCTCCAGGTTCACCAATGTATTTTTAAGACTGCTGGAAAATTCTTCGTCACTGATCAGTTTCGATAATGCACCATTACCAGTGTTCATTTTTGTACTAAACATGGCAAGCTGTGCTGATATGATGGCAGCATTGTCAACACTTGTTTTTACACTGCTCATCACATCGTCCATTTCAATGGCCACTTTCGATTCCACCAGGTCGTTGTCTTTTACCGTGCCCATATCCGGCGAACCCGACGAGATAGTGAGCACTTTGTCGCCCATTAATCCATCCGACCCAATGCTTGCCTTGGCATCTGATTTAATGAACTGCTGTACTTCTTTTCTTATTACCAGGCCCACCATCACGGCGGTGTCGTTCATTATCTCTATTGCATCCACCGTACCGATATTGATGCCTGCAAAGCGTACATTGTTCCCAACTTTCAAGCCACTCACAGTTTTAAATTGTGTCTTTAAATGAAAGGTGGAACCAAATAAGTTTTTCTGTTTTCCCACAAAATAAATGGCAGCTACAAACAGTACTAATCCTGTTAATACAAACATGCCCAACTTCCACGTAAATCCTGATTCCTTCTTCATATTGCAACGTTTTTTTAATTAATTAAATGAAAAAAGAACGTACCCATTCGTCGTCGCTTTTTTCCAGTTCATCATAAGTGCCTTCTGCAGTAATAACGCCATCTTTTAAAATCACGAGGCGATCGCCCGTTAGTTTGGCACACGGCATATCATGGGTTATGATCACAGAAGTGGTTTTGTTTTTTTTCTGAATGTTCAGGATCAGTTCGCTGATCTCACGGGAAGTGATCGTATCCAAACCAGTGGTGGGTTCATCATACAATATGATCTCGGGATTTAAAATGAGCGTACGTGCCAGCCCGATCCTTTTACGCATGCCACCTGATAATTCGGATGGCATTTTATCAATAGCTTCTACAAGGCCCACACTGTCTAATGCTGCAGTAACGGCATCGTTTACCTGCTGTGAAGACAATTCTTTGGAATGGCGCTTCAGCGGGAACTCCAGGTTCTGCCTTACCGTCATCGAATCGTATAAAGCAGAATTTTGAAAAAGAAAACCAATCCTTACCCTTACCTCGTTGAGCTGTTTATTGTCTAAGCCGCTGATCTCCTGGTCAAATACTTTTATTTCTCCTTCGTCTGCCACTACCAGTCCTACCAGGCATTTAATGGCGATTGATTTGCCCGACCCCGACTTACCCAATACCACCAGGTTTTCTCCCTTGTGTACCACCAGGTCCACTCCTTTTAATACATGATTGTCTTTACCAAAGGATTTGTATAAACCTTTTACGTAAATAACAGGTGTTGTAGTATTGTTGGGTGTATGTATATCTTCCTGCATTGTTATTTATATTGGAAAAAAAAGATCCGTTATTTGTACAGCCAGCATATCTATAATAAAGATGCTTAATGAAGCTGCCACTACAGCCGAGTTGGCGGCCTTACCAACACTCTCTGTTCCATTGGCAGCAGTGTAGCCTTTGTAGCAGCCAATGAGCCCAATTGAAAAACCAAAGAAAAATGTTTTGATGGTAGCAGGAACCACATCTATGAATTCCAGGTTTTGCAGTGCCTGGGCAAAGAAACGGAACAGTCCAACATCACTATGAATATTGATGCCGGCATAACCTCCTATCATACCAACAGCATCTGCAAATATCACTAACAGCGGTACCATCATGGTGGTAGCCAGTACCCTGGTAACAACCAGGTATTTGTAAGGATTAATGCCAGACACTTCCATCGCATCTATTTGCTCAGTTACTTTCATCGAGCCAAGCTCTGCACCAATACCGGAAGATATTTTACCCGCACATATCAATGCAGTAATCACCGGGGCAATCTCCCGTATTAAAGAAAGGGCAACCATTCCGGGCAACCATGATTCCGCTCCAAACTCCACCAACGTGGGCCTCGACTGAAGTGTAAGGACCAGGCCCATAATAAATCCGGTAATGGCAACCAGCGGCAGGGATTTATACCCAATCACATAGCATTGCCTCAACAATTCTTTTATTTCAAAAGGGGGCTTTAATACTTCTTTAAAAAACCTTGCTGTAAACAGGGTAACATTGCCGGCGTCCGTAAAGATGTTCTTTAGAGAAATAACCAAGTGTGTGCTTTTTTAAATGAGAGATGATGATCCGGTATAAGATGATTTGTGTTGTAGGAAGTACAAATTTGCAGCCATTTTATTTCCACGCCTTATACGCCTTATGATTTTTCGCTGAATTTAGTTGCTGGCGTACCGGAAAACCTGCTGTCAATTCCTGTTAAAGTGATCACGCCATCTTTACCAATCAAGCCAATTTTATTTGTATTCAACAGCGGTTCCCAATGAATGGCTACCCGGTTTTCTTTTTGAACATCTTTTAATTTTTTCATAACAATTTTATTATGGCTGGAAACCTGGTTAACCGTAAGTACAAAGATGGGTAGGAAAATCCCCAATACTGTTACACAATTATGGAAAGGAATTATAATATTCCCACATTAGGTGAATGAAGGGTTGATAATGCACGGGATATTCCTGTTTGTTTAAACAGCAATAAAAAAATGATGCCATTGGCAGTTCAGCTTTTTAGGTAAGTAAATGGCAGATTTTTATTGGAGAATAAGCTGCGGATAAATAATATACCGGGTAGGACACAATATGCAACAATGTAACCTGTGCTTTCATTTCTTTTGCCAAAGCATATCCTGCTTCGGCCACCTGTGGGGTTGTTGGGGAATGGTCAAGTACAGTTAATATTCTTTTCGTTTTATTTATTTTTTAGAAAAATAAACCTCATAGAAAAATGAACTTTAACCGCAAAAGCTTAATTAGCCTGGATAGACTCTATTTACTTTTTTGCCTCCAGATTTTTTCGGGATAGGTTGATGCAAAAAAGTAACAAAAAAATCAAGTCCGCCCGGCTGAAGCCGTTCGGACGGGGCTTCATAAAAAAGGCTCCCGAAATGACTTCGTTTATCGGGACAGGTAAAAATTTGAATGGCTGCCTAAAATGAACTTAGTTCCATCACCAGAATATACCCAGGCTCTAGTGCGACTTACAAACAAATTGTAAATCCAATTATTTGTAACATCAATTTCATTTTTTATCCCGATGAAAAATCGCGACGGGGTCGCCACACATTTAAATTTTCTTAACGTCCGCCCGGCCTGCCATTCGGACTGGCCTTTTTATGAAACCGTCAGTGAGTTTGCGGCTAATCTTTATTATCCTGTTATTTTTTATTTGCTAGTTTATAAGCGCTGCCAGGTGGTTATGCTCCTTTGTCTTCCTCCAGGTCGTTATGATTATCTCCGCCTAAACTGTAGTAGTTATTCTCTTCATCTTCATTCCCGGTGTTTTCTTCTTCATCATCCAGTTCGGAGCCGGGAACATCCAGGTCACTGCCGGATACATCGGCTTCAAAATCTTTTTCATTACCGGTTCCGGGTTCGTACTTTTCGTTGGTGGGTTTTGTCTGCGTTATATCTTCGGGGTTGATATTTACCTCGTTTTTAGATTTATTGTAAATGTCCTCATTGGCTGGGTAGCCGTGGTATCCCGAAGGAATGACTTTTTTTTCTTCACCGGGCTGAATGGCTGTCTTAACCGGGTGTTCTTTTTTTTCTTTCATATAAAATCGTTTATGATGTTGACATTACTAGGTTAAGGATTTTTAATGCAGGTAAGCAGTACACAATTTAAGCAAAGACATTCATTATTCACACATTGCAGGGTCGGCAGCCACACCGCCCTGCTAAAGGTTGCGGTTACTTTTTTTTTAACAGCCTGTATTTTCCGGCGCTCAAAAATTAGCAGGTTCGCATGTGGACACAAAGCAGGTACACTATTAATAACGAAGCCGGCATAGCAGCCAGCTTCGATGCATTACAAATTGGAGGTATACTTCATTCAGCGGTATCCAGTTATCCTTTGCTGGAATATCTGGATAAGGGAGGTTTATTACCGGATGTAAAATTCCAGTTCAATTCTCCTGTTCTGTGCTCTTGCTGCTGCTTTAGCATTGGAAGTAACTGGCCTTGTTTTGCCATAGCCTGCACTCACAATCCTGCTTTCAGGAACACCTTTACCCAACAGGTAAGATTTTACTGCGTCTACCCGGCTCTGTGATAGGGTGGCAGCATTTTTTTCTACCGCATCGGTATGGCCGCCTATTCTCAAATTATAATCCGTGTATTCTTTCAGTATGCTGGCCACCTCATCTAACATAGGGTAAGAACCAACTTTTACCAGCGCATTGCCAGTTTCAAAATTGATCTTCCGGGTGGCAAACTGCATTCTTTTAGGGGTTTCTTTTTTTACGGGGCAGCCATTATTTGCAGCATCTCCTTTTACGGTTGGACATTTATCATCCGCATCCAAAATACCGTCTCCGTCTGTATCAGCGGCGCATCCCTTTGCATCTACTTTTACGCCCATTTTTGTACCTGGGCACCGGTCATCGGCATCTAACACGCCATCAGCATCTGCATCCGAAGCACATCCCTGTGCATCTACTTTGACACCCATTTTTGAACCGGGGCATTTATCATCGGCATCCAATACACCATCGCCATCTGAGTCTGCAGGACAACCATTGGCATCAGTTTTAACGCCCTTTTTTGTATCAGGGCATTTATCCTTACTGTCTTCTATTCCGTCGCCATCCGTATCCGGGCAACCGCCGAACATATCAGGGCCTGCGGCATTGGGGCATTTGTCTTTTGCATCTTCAATGCCATCACTGTCACTGTCGGGGCAACCTTTAAATCTTGCAAGGCCAGGCACTTCAGGGCAGGCATCATCAAAGTCATTCACCCGGTCATTGTCCTTATCCTGGCAACCATTCATTTCTGCCGTGCCAGGTATTGACGGACATTTATCCAGGTAATCCGCTACACCATCCTTGTCGGTATCAATGGGGCAGCCATTGCCATCAACCACTACCCCGGGCGCTGTATCAGGACATTTATCCCTTTTGTTTTTTACACCGTCTCCATCTACATCTTTTTTTACGCTGTACTTAGAGGCAGACGTTGCAGGCTCTTGAGCATACAGCGGTAAAAATGCACTTAAACAAAGCAGAAGTGTAAGCAGCTTGATTGTTTTTTTTATGTTCATGTAATTATTGTTTTAAAGTTTAATTGACACCTGTTTCCAATTGTCAGTGTTTGTGAGACGTATGCGATCAAAAGCTATAAAAAATTTCAACTTTTGATATGCAGTACAGTTTATGATTCGTCCTTTGTTGTTTTTACAAGACTGATA
>Ga0105048_10008472_pt1 | contig 16452 bp, 11 predicted proteins | sample MAT05_FD_78382 | JGI IMG/M metagenome (GOLD analysis project Ga0105048, IMG submission 78382) | Freshwater microbial communities from Lake Fryxell liftoff mats and glacier meltwater in Antarctica - MAT-05 | ecosystem: Environmental > Aquatic > Freshwater > Ice > Liftoff microbial mat | place...
CCAAACAATTGAAGTCGGTTGATCGGTTAATCGATTGGTCTAAAATTTAAGAACCATGGTGAAGAAAATTTTGATCGTTTTGGTGGCACTCGGCCTTTCCGCCGCCGCTGTAGGGTACTATCTCTGGAACAAACCCCACATGGACGTGCAGGCTGCAAAAACCGATGTGATCATCACTGCAAGTGAGCTTTTTAAGGCATACGTAACCAATGAGAACGCAGCCAACGCACAGTACCTCGAAAAAACCATCGCTGTAAACGGTGTGATTCGGGACCTTGAAAAAGCCGACGATGGAAGCGTAAAAGTCATCTTTGAAACCGGCGACGCCGATGGGTTTGGTGTTTCCTGCGAAATGGATCCTTTGACCAAACACGCGCGCACCGATTTTCAAAAAGGTGAGACGGTTACCCTCAAAGGCATTTGCGCCGGATTCAACCTCGATGTACAACTTTCACGTTGTGTGGAGGTGAAATCATGATTAAACACTTGTCCCGAGGTACGAGGGAACCAGATTTTCAGGATTTCAAGGACGCCAATTGGGTTGTTTTCAACATAATTGGGTCAAACAACCAACAAACCCAACTACTTCATTCAACAAACTTTCAGCAATGAACAAACTCATTTTTGCTTCGATCCTAAGTCTGCTGTTCAGCGTTTCGCTGCCTGCACAACAATATTTCAGTCGCAACGCCCTCGTCAAATTCGACGCCACGGCACCGTCTTCCCCAGAAGAAATTAAAGCCGTCAACAGAAGTGGTACTGCGGTACTCGATGTTGCTACCGGCGACATGGCCTGGAAAGTCCTCATCAAAAACTTTCTTTTTGAAAAATCATTGATGCAGGAACATTTCAATGAAAACTACCTGGAGTCGGGCAAATTCCCCAACGCAACGTTTTCAGGTAAAATTGTAAACCTCAGCGATGTCAATTTCAAAAAAGATGGCGAATACAAGGTGCGCACCAAAGGCATAATGGAAATGCATGGCGTGAAAAAAGACGTGGAAATTCCCGGAACCATCACCGTAAAAGATGGAAAGCTCCAGGTAAAAACCAATTTCAGCGTAGCTTGCGCCGATTACAATGTCAAAATTCCCGGCACTGTGAGTGATAAAGTCGGGAAAGAAGTAAAAATCAACATTGACGCACCCATGGAGCCAAAAAGCTAACCAAGATTAAAAGGTTTGCAGGATTTGTTTGCTTGATTTTTGAGCCTCAAATCCTGCAAATTTTTCCAATGAAAAAAACCAATGAAAAAAATCTTACTGCTATTGCTTTTTGTAAGCACATCGGCTTTGCTTTCAGCCCAGAACGACCTGCTCGACCTGCTTGATGAAGGGCCTACAACCGATTATGCCACCGCCAGTTTCAAAGCCAACCGCGTGATCAGTGGTCAGTCCATCGAAAATACCCCCCGTGGTGTGCTCGATTTCAAAATCGCCCACCGTTTCGGACAATTCCGGTTCGGGTTCGAGGAGTTTTGGGGACTTGACAACGCCAACACACGTATTGGTTTTGACTACGGTATTACCGACCGCTTCATGGTAGGGGTAGGCCGCAGCAGCAACGCCGATAAAATTGTGGAGACGTTTGGTAAATACAAAATCCTGAGGCAGTCGAGCGGCAAAAAAGTAATGCCTGTCACCTTGTCGTACTACGCCGATATGGGCATCAAAACCAGCGATTTTCCGGCTACCGACCCGCCTCGTGACGAACTGTTTTCCAACCGATTGAGCTACACGCACCAGCTTCTCATAGGCCGCAAGTTCAGCGAAACATTCACCCTGCAACTCATGCCCACGCTTCTGCACCGAAACTTCGTGCCCACCACCGAAGATGCCAACGACATCATTGCCATGGGCATTGCCGGCCGACTTAAAATTACCAAACGTGTGGCCATCAACGCGGAATATTATTACACCCTGCCCGACCAGATTGTTTCATACGATTACGAAAATGCACTCGCACTTGGCGTCGACATTGAAACGGGTGGACACGTATTCCAATTACACATCACCAACTCGGGCGACATGAACTACAAGGGCATCATCTCCGATACGCGTGAGGATTGGTTCTACCAAGACGAAAACGACAAGTGGCTTAGTGGTCTTCGCTTCGGTTTCAACATTTCGAGGGTGTTCACCATCGTCAAGCCCAAGGATTTTTACTAAGCTCAACCACCTTCATAACATAAGGCTCCAAAGCCGGCACCGTGAATCGCACCGTGCCGGCTTTGTTCTTTTTGTCGTTTAGCATGATGTTCCACAACGCCGGCCATGCCTCGGCGGGCACCGCTTTTGGCGGGTACATGCGTGTCAGGATCTCGTGAAGGGCAGGCGTGGCTGTACCTGCAACTTCAGCTTCCATCAACATGCCCTGGGCGATGGCTTCGCCGTGGGTGAGTGGGCTTTCGGTGCGCAGGAAATAGGTCTCCAAAGCATGGCCAACGGTGTGCCCAAAATTGAGCAACATGCGTTGGTTTTGCTCATGCGGATCTTCCCGCACGATGCGAAGTTTCACTTCCGTGGATTCTTTTAGCGTTTCCATCCAATTCAAAGATCCTGCATTGTTTGGAAAATGGTTGAAAAACGGTTTCAATTGTTCGTTTTCATGCCAATGGAGCGGATTTTTAATGACGGCGTGTTTGATTACCTCGGCAAAGCCGCTGTGAAGTTCCTTTTGCGAAAGCGTGCCTAAAAATGCCGGATCGGCAAATACGGCGGCCGGATTTTGGAACACACCGATGGTGTTTTTGACATCGTAAAAATCGATGCCGGTTTTGCCGCCGATGGCAGCATCGGTCATGGACAACAGGGTGGAGGGTACCTGCACAAAAGCGATGCCCCGTTTCCAGGTTGCGGCGCAAAATCCGCCGAGGTCGCCTACCACACCTCCGCCGATGTTGATGATCAAGGCGTTGCGGTCGAGCTGTACGTCCAGCAGTGCTTTCCACACCAAAGCTGCTGTCTCCAGGTTTTTGTTTTGTTCACCCGCAGGTATAACGCAAACAGGCGTTTCGGCTGGCAAGCCGGTTGATTGTAAAAAATAGGGCAAGCAGTGGATGTAGGTATTTTCATCGCAAAGGATGAGCACCTTGGAGAAGTATTTGGATGCGAGCCAGGATGGGAAATGATTTTCCAATGGGCCTATGAAAAAAGGATGCGACATGTTTGAATGCGGAATGATTTGAATGTAGAATGCGGAATGCGGAATGCGGAATGATTTGAATGCGGAATGTGGAATGCGGAATGATTTGAATGCGGAATGCGGAATGCGGAATTTGACGTCCCGGTGAAGGTTGGAATCTGATGCGGAATAAAGGTAATGCAATTAATTTATGGGTGTAATACAGGAGAAATGCGTTATGAGTGGCATATTTGTTGCCGTTAGAATGGTAAACCTCAAATCGGACCATGCTCAACCATTTGCTCAGCTTGCTTCCCAGACTCAAACAGTACAGTAAAAATCTGGACGACGTTACGATAACGCTCAATACAACAACCCAAACAACCACAAAGGAATGCTGTTACCCGTACCAATGTCTATCTGATCCAACACGCGAAAGCCGTCTTTAACAGCCATAATTTGTTCGTTTCCTTTGGTTTTGCCGCCTACCCCAACTGTCCATCGGTCGTTTACAACAAAATCGCCTGCCAAAGCGTAGTTGACGTTGTGTCGGAAGCTGGTTTGATTGAAAAAAAACGTTTCCCGCACATTTCCTGGATTTGGCACTTCTGAAGCAAGCGCATAGGCCAGATTGCTGTTTTGGAGGTAAATTTTTTCAGGCTTTTGCAACGATGACAAGCTGGCGCCTTGAGCATACAAGAGCCCAACAAGCCTGGCATTTTCCAAATGGTGTAAGTATCGTATCAGGGTATTGCGGTCCAATTGCACCTTTCCAGCCAATTGTTGAATGTTTGGTTTGAACGGCACAGATTCAGCTATGATTTGAAGCAACTGACCGATTTTTTGCGTTTGTTGGACCCGTCCGCCTTCGGCCGTGGCCAGATCTGTTTCTAAAATCAGGCGCACAACTTGTTTTATCCTGTAAGCATAAAAATCGCGGTTTTCCAGAAAGTATGGATAATAACCGTGTTTCAGGTATGCTGCAAAATGCTCCAGCGGCCGCAATCGTTGCGACAAATCCAAGGCTATCGTTTTGTGTTGTGTAAAAATGTCTTCCAAAGGAATGGCTGGGATGGCAAGTTTGTCAACCAGCTGCAAATATTCCCGAAAAGACAATCCAGGCAATTCGTACAATACGGTACGACGGCTCAGGTCTACATCCTGCCTATTCAGTTCCACGATGGATGAGCCTGTAAATACCACATTGATATCCGGGTACAAATCGTAAAGGTTTTTGACCTCGCGCGACCAACCTGGATACTTGTGCACTTCATCGAGAAAAAAGTGTGTGATACCTTGTAACCTGAAATACTCCACGGCTTCCCTAAGCGTATTTAGGGTGAAATGTAGATCATCCAGCGAGAGGTATATCCCCTTCATTTCTGTTCCGCCCAAACGCAACCGCTGCAACATCAGGGTTGTTTTACTTACCCCTCGTGCGCCTTTAATGCCAATGAGACGCCATTCCCACCTTATTTCATGGTGTAGAAATCTTAGGTGCTTAAGTTCGATTCGAGCTGTAAGCTGGAGAGATTGTACAAGAAGATGATCCATGATGCTGTGTTGATCAACAGATGTACTTAAAACAGCTGAATCCATTCAGCAAAATATAGATAAAACTGCTGAATCTATTCAGCATAACACATATAAAACTGCTGAATCCATTCAGCAGAGTGGGGGCTGTACAAAATCCCTAAAGGGCGCTGAAGGACTTTTGCACCCTCCCAAACTTATTTCTCCGCCATTTCCTCTTCCAACACTTCCTCCTGAACCCCAGGTTCGTTCCACGGGGCATGACTGCGTTTTTTGCCAGACAAATACGTGTACATTGCAGGAATCACGAACAAGGTTAGGATGAGGGAAAACATCAAACCACCTACGATCACCACACCCAATGGGATGCGGCTGGTGGCAGCAGCACCGAAGGCCAGGGCAATGGGCAAAGCGCCAAGCACTGTCGCCAGGGTGGTCATGAGGATGGGCCTCAAACGCGCTTGTGCCGCTTCGAGTACAGCCTGACGTTTGTTCATACCCGCATCCCGTTTCTGATTCGCAAACTCCACGATGAGAATACCGTTTTTCGTCACCAGGCCAATAAGCATGATCATACCGATCTGACTGAAAATGTTGAGCGTGTGGCCAGTGATGCCGAGTGTGATGAAAGCGCCGGCGATGGCCAGCGGCACGGTGATCATGATGATGAATGGGTCGCGGAAGCTTTCGAACTGTGCGGCAAGGATGAGATAAATGAGGATAAGTGCCAGGATGAACGCGAACGAGGTATTGCCTGAACTTTCCACAAAATCGCGCGACGGGCCGCTCAGGTCGGTGTTGTACGTATCGTCGAGCAACTTGTCCGCTATTCTTTCCATCGCTTCGATGCCTTCACCGAGGGTTTTGCCCGGAGCAAGGGAGGCGCTGAAGGTGGCTGCTTTGAAACGGTTGTAGTGGTAAAGTACGGGCGGGTTGCTCACTTCCTGGATGGTCACCACGTTATCGAGCTGGATCATCTGCCCTCGGCTGTTGCGCACATAGAGGGATGCCAGATCGATGGGTGCATCGCGGTCGGCGCGGTCCACCTGACCGATCACCTGGTATTGCTTACCATTCATGATGAAGTAACCAAAACGGCGGCCGGAAAGGGCGAGCTGCACGGTCGAACTGATGTCGAGCACGCTCACGCCCAACTCGTTGGCTTTGAGTCTGTCGATGTCGATCTGTATTTCAGGTTTGTTGAATTTCAGGTTCACGTCGGCGTTGGCAAACGTGGGGTCTTTGCGCGCTTCTTCGAGGAATTGCGGTACCACCGCCTCCAGTTTTTTGAAATCCAGGTTTTGGATAACGTACTGCACCGGCAACGATAAGCCAGCTCCGAAGCTGGTGGAGATGGTTTGTTCCTGGTTGGGGAACACGCGCGCTTCGGTGAATTTTCTGGTCATGCGCACCAATTGGTTGTAGATCTGTTGCTGGCTGCGGTCACGCGTTTCTGGTTCGCTGAGCATGATACTTACGAAACCGGTGTTGGAACTGCCGGTGCCTATGCGGCCCGGAGCGGTGATGCCGAACACCATCTGGTACTCGGGAATGGAGTCCATTACCATTTCGGACAAGCGGTAAATGATGTTTTCCGTCACGTCAAAATCGGTGCCCTCTGGCGCAGCCACGGTGGCGCGAATAAGACTGCGGTCTTCCAGCGGCGCAAGCTCACTTTTCAGGGTGGTACCAAAATACCAGATGGATGCAAAACAACCAGCCAGGATGAAAAGGCTAACCCAACGGAACTGCATGAAGGAACGCAGCGCTTGTCCATAAACACGGTCCATGCCTACAAAAAATGGTTCGGTTACGCGGTAAAACCATCCGTGGTCATGTGGTTTGGTACTGCCGAGTTTTACGTTCAAAACCGGCGTAAGGGTAAGCGACACAAAGGCTGAAATGAGTACAGCGCCGGCAACCACGATGCCGAATTCCCGGAAAAGACGTCCGGTGAAACCCTGAAGAAAAATTACCGGGATGAAAACCACGGCAAGGGTAATGGAGGTGGAAATAACGGCGAAGAAAATCTCTCGGGTGCCTTCCCGCGCCGCCGTCCATTTATCTACGCCAGCTTCAATTTTTTTGTAAATATTTTCAGTCACCACGATGCCGTCGTCCACCACAAGTCCCGTTGCCAATACGATGGCCAGCAGGGTAAGCACGTTGATGGAAAAGCCGAACACGTACATGATGAAAAACGCGCCCATAAGCGACACAGGTATGTCAATAAGCGGACGCAAAGCAATGATCCAGTTGCGGAAAAAGAAATAAATGATCAGTACCACCAGGCTGATGGCGATCAACAGGGTTTCGCCTACTTCGGTGATGGCTTTGCGCACAAACACCGATTTGTCCATACCAACCTCCGCAACCATATCGGCGGGCATTTCTTTTTTGATTTGCTCGTAGCGAACATAAAATTCATCGATGATTTCAATGAGGTTGGCGCCGGGCTGTGGTATTAGTGCAAGCGATACATTGGAGATGTTGTTTCGACGCGCGCCGAATTCGTCGTTTTCGGGCCCCAAAACGGCCTCACCCAAAGCGCTGAAACGGATGGTTTGTCCTTCCGTTTGTTTTACGATCATGTTGTTAAAATCCAACTCTGTTGTAAGTCGCCCGAAGGTTTTTACTGTCAATTCCGTGGCGTCGCCGCGCAGTTTTCCGGCAGGCAATTCTACGTTTTCGCGGTTGAGCGCATCCTGTATGTCCTGCACAGTAAGGTTGTATGCTCTAAGCTTCACCGGATCGATCCAGAGGCGCATGGAAGGACGTTTGTCGCCGAAAATGCGCACTTCACTCACGCCTGGTATGGTTTGCAATTTCTCCACCAAAACGTTGTCGGCGTAGTCCGACAGCTCCATAACGCTCCTGGTACTGCTTTGTATGGGCATGAAAAGAATCGGGTCGCTGTTGGCATCTGCCTTACTCACTACGGGCGGCGCGTCAATGTCTTGCGGAAGTTCGCGCTGCGCCTGACCCACTTTGTCGCGTACATCGTTGGCAGCGGTTTCCAAGTCCGAACCGAGATCAAATTCCACAGTGATGGTGCTGTTGCCGAGTGCGCTTTGCGATGTGATGCTGCGTATGCCGGCGATGCTGTTCACGGCTTTTTCGAGCGGCTCGGTGATTTGGCTTTCCACCACATCCGCATTGGCGCCAGTGTATGATGTGCGTATGCTGATCGTCGGCGGGTCGATGGCCGGGTATTCGCGGACGCCCAGAAATCGGTACCCGATGACACCAAAAAACACGATGAGAATGCTCATCACGGTGGCAAGAACGGGGCGGTTGAGGGACAAATCAGATATGTTCATAGCAACTGTATTCGGGGGGTAGCTGGACTAAGTATCGCCGAAGGTAAATAGTCTAAATGGAAGGAATGTTCAAAAATAGGGACAAAATCAGCGCCGGAGTACCCACTAAACGCTACTCGCCAAATTTGTCTTTCGCCATTTTTTTAAGCGCCAACATTTCATCCCTGAATTGCGCCGCTGAAATAAAGTCAAGGTCTTTCGCGGCTTTTTTCATGTTGTTTTCCGCTTCAGCCACCATTTTTTCCAACTGCGTACGCGTCGCCATGGCTACGATGGGTTCGGCGGCGAGTGATGGTTCGTGCTCGGATTCGATGTAGGCTGTTGGTTCCACACCGCGGATGTCGAGGATGCTTTTTTGCGCCAAGATTTGCTCGCGCGTTTTGCGCACCGTTGTGGGTGTAATGCCGTGCTCTTCGTTGTAGGCCATTTGTACCAACCTTCTGCGGTTGGTCTCGTCTATGGTCATTTGCATCGAATTCGTGATTTTATCGGCGTAAAATATGACCAGTCCGTTCGAGTTTCGGGCGGCGCGGCCTGCCGTTTGTGTCAACGAGCGCGCATTGCGGAGGAAACCTTCCTTGTCGGCATCGAGTATGGCAACGAGTGATACTTCCGGCAAATCAAGGCCTTCACGCAATAGGTTAACCCCGATCAAAACATCGTATTCGCCGAGGCGCAAATCGCGCAGGATTTCCACCCTTTCCAGGGTTTCAATTTCGGAGTGAATGTACCTGCAACGGATGCCCATGCGGGCAAAATAGGCCGCCAGTTCTTCGGCCATACGTTTGGTAAGGGTGGTCACCAGGGTACGCTCTTCAGCTTCCACACGTTTGCGGATTTCTTCCATCAGGTCGTCGATCTGGTTCAGCGACGGCCGCACTTCAACCGGCGGATCAAGAAGTCCAGTGGGGCGCACCAGTTGTTCCACCACCAAACCTTCCGTTTTTTCCAGTTCATAATCCGCAGGTGTGGCGCTCACAAAAACGACTTGATTTACCTGGCCTTCAAACTCATCGAAACTGAGCGGACGGTTGTCCATGGCCGAGGGCAAACGGAAACCGTAATTCACCAGCATTTGTTTGCGCGCCCGGTCGCCGCCCCACATGCCCCGCACTTGCGGAATGGTCACGTGGCTCTCGTCGATGAACATGAGGTAATCATCGGGGAAATAATCGAGCAGACAAAACGGTCTCGAACCCGGTGTACGCCGGTCAAAAAACCGTGAGTAGTTTTCAATACCGTTGCAATAACCCAATTCCTTGATCATTTCAAGGTCAAAGTTGGTGCGCTCACGGATGCGCCGCGCCTCTTGCATCCGGCCTTCCAAAATGAAATATTTCTCCTGCTCGTTGACCTCGTTTTGGATTTCACCCAAAATTTGGGACAACCGGTCCTTCGGCGCCACATACAGGTTGGCGGGGAAAATGGCGGCGTTTTCCATCATTTGGATGCGTTTGCCCGATTCGATTTCCAAACTTTCAATGCTTTCAATCTCATCTCCCCAAAACGTGATGCGGTAACCCCAGTCGGCATACGGCAAATTGATGTCTACCGTATCCCCGCGTACCCGGAACGTGGCCCGGCCGAATTCGGTTTCCGTGCGGGCGTACAGGCTGTCGGTCAAGGCATACAAGAAGTTGGTTTTCGAGGTTTTCATCCCTTTCGAAATGCGGATGATGCCTTTTTCGTAGTCTTCCGGATTGCCCATGCCGTAGATGCACGACACAGAAGCAACGATGATGATGTCGCGGCGGCCAGAAAGCAGGGTACTGGTCGCTTTCAGTCGCAATTTATCCACCAAAGCATTGATACTCAGGTCTTTTTCGATGTAGGTATCGGTAACGGATACGTATGCTTCCGGCTGGTAATAGTCGTAATATGACACAAAATATTCCACCGCGTTGTCTGGAAAAAACGACAAAAACTCAGCGTAAAGCTGAGCGGTGAGGGTTTTGTTGTGGGTAAGTATAAGAATTGGGCGGTTCACCTGGGCGATCACGTTGGCCATGGTGAAAGTTTTACCCGAGCCTGTTACACCCAACAATACCTGCGTGCGTTCGCCCTTTCGGATGCCGGCTACAAGTTCCCGAATGGCAGACGGCTGGTCGCCCGTTGGCTTGTAATTTGATGTTAATTGAAAGTTCATACGTCGTTTGAAAAGCCTGCAAAAATACGGAAAAATTTCAAACGAAAAGTTGAAAAATGGCAAAAAGGCTTCATAAAAACAGCCGAATCATTTCCAACCTACGCGTTAAGGTTCTGCTAAAATTTGGCAAGTCACCAACGTTTAACCTTACATTTACGTCAGTATGAGAATGTAAATGCCTTGCTCTAAACTGATAAACAACCAGCCATGAAAATTTTTCTTAAAATGCTTATTGCTTCGGCAATTCTTCTGACGGCTTACCAATCCCAGGCCCAGGACGTCATTCACAAAAAAAACGGAAAGGTCATCGAAGCCAAAGTGGTGGAACTGGGCATCAGCGAAATCAAGTATAGGATCTTTAACGACGTCGATGGTCCCATCTACGTAGATGAAAAAGAAAACATCGAAAAAATTGTATTTCAGGACGGCCGCACGGAGCAATACGGCACTGCACGTATGGATGCCACAGAGTTGTTTGCCGGACAGAAAAAAGCGGCCATAAAAGTAGGGTTTTTAGGCCCACTTAGAGGCTACACTAATGTCATTTACGAACGCAATATCCGACCCGGAAGGAGCTGGGAGGTGAAGGGCGTACTTGTGGGACTTGGCCGCAAAATGGACGATGAAGCTGTCGGTTTTATTGGTACCTACGCTTACAAATTTTACAAAAAACCCACTTTTTACACTTCCGACATGAAACGTTCCCACCTGCTTCAGGGCGGTTACATCAAACCAGAGGTCTTTATTGGGTACACCAGTTTTATTGCTCAGTACGATTTTTACAACAATACGGCCAGCGAAAAAACAGAATCTTTTACTGGCGGTTTTATACTCAACCTTGGTAAAGAATGGGTGTTCGACGACGCCTTTGTTTTTGATCTCTCTTTCGGCGTAGGTTACGGTGCAGGTGAAAGTCGCCGCTCCATTTTCGTCTATCCCGGAACAGGCTTTGCTACCCAAGCCAACCTCAGCATTGGCTGGATGCTGAAGTAAGTCGCCAGTCTTTAATTGCCAGTCGCAGTAAAAACATGAGTCATCCCGATTTTTCTTGGGATGACTCATGTTTTTACTGCGACTGGTGACTGAAGACCAGTGCCTCGTCCAGTGAATGACCTACAGTTTGGCGGCCTTATTTTTCGCTCAATGTCGTTATTCGTCGGTTAGAATGTCCCGCATTTCGCCGTCCTCATACCCAATTGAGCAAAATATAGGTCTCACCAAACTGAACGTCATTCACTGGACGCGGCATTAGTGACCGGCGACAACCATTTTACCATTTCCGGCTGCCTGTCCATTCACAAACAACACCAGCATGTAAGCACCGGAAGGTAAGTCTCCACGCTGCATTTCAAACACGCCTGCTGTTCCGCGCACCTCGCGCACCACACGCCCTTGCAGATCGCAAACCCTTAGCCGCAAGTCTTCCCCGCCCCGCAAACCGTTCACCGTCACACGCGTTACGTCCATACTCGGGTTCGGCGCTACGTCCAGTTTCACACCATGGCGCAGTACTTCCCACGAACTTACTGAGATGAAATTTTCACCCAAACGATGCTCCGTCGTGTTGGTGATTATCGGTTCGTTGAAGTCGAAATAGATTGCCGCGGAGTTTTCAATCACCGTTTCCAGAGGTGCGCCTTCACGGTGTGCGATGCGGAACTGCACGAAGCCGTTGGACAAAGGTTCGTTCACATTGCTGTCGGGCAGCATAATGTTGGGGAAATCAAATTTTAAAATCCCATTTCCATAAACATCGAAAACGAACGGGTGGCTGCTCGCGCCCAACCTTATGCTTGCCGGATCGAGCCATGTGCTCAGGGTATCCAAAACATAAACGTTGAAAGCCGTATCGGTGCCGGTGTTTTGGAAACGAATGAGGTATTCGATATCGGTGCCGGGCTTGATGTAGCGCTGGGTGCCGTAACCTATGGGAAAGCCCTGTTTGTCGTTCGGGTCGTAGGCACCGATGTTTTGGCGGCAATCGATGTCGATCCACGGATCATCGTCGTCGTTGGGATACTGGGTTGTAAAACCCGTGGAAAACGCACCTGTTTCCGAGCAGCCTTCTACCGACAGCGATGGTTGTGAACTTCCAGGGTGCAGGGGCTCCTGGGTCACTTCCACCCGCCATGTGGCGCCGTTGGCGGGCACGGCGATGCGCATGGAATCGCCCGAATTGAGGCGCAAATCGATGCCCATAGCACGCATCACAGCATCTTCGATTACGATGTATTCCGCATCGGCGCTCATGTTGCCAATGCCCGTATTTTTGATGATGAAAAAGACCGAATCGGTGGTGCATTCGGAACGCAGACTGAGGCTTGCGCCGCTCCAGAGCGGGTCGGCAGGTATGCATTCGTGCGGATTGGCAATTGCCGTCACACAGTGTGTTTGGCCAAGCAAGGCATCGCAGCTTACAAGGACCTGCACGAAAAATGTGCCACAATCGCCGATGTCTAAATCGCCGACTTCGAACTGAAATTGGTTGTTACCAAGATCTGTATACATGGCATTGGACGATTCAATGCTTAAAAATGGGTCCAGTTCCAGCACGATGTTCGCATTTTCCGCCCAGACCGTTCCGTTGTTGCAGTAGTTTACATAATAAAAATTGTTGCTGAAACAACGGCGCAAAAATCCGGAGCTCACGCTTACCTCCAACAACGGGCAATCCAGAATTTTCTGAATGGGGATATCCTGCGCGGTCGAGGTGTCGTCCGGATTCACCTGTCCCACAGCCACGTCTGGTGTGCAAACCAACCACAATTGGTCGTTGGACGGCGTGACTTCCAGGATGTAATTGCCTTCCTCCACCGAAATGCGGTAATATCCCGAATCGTTGGTCACGCCATAAAATGTTTCAGAACCGTCAACGGCTTCTACGATCCAACCTGCCATTCCTGGCTCAAGTACATTGCTCTCACAATTGATGTTGGAGTCGCGCACCAACCGGCCTTCGATGGTTCCGCATAAATCGGCGGTGGCGCCTGTGTACAGGTAACTCCCGATGGCCGTGCAGCCGTTGGCGTCGGTGACGGTAACGGCGTAGGTGCCAGGGAGAGGATCCTGGACGACGGCCGTGATGTTTCCGTCGTTCCAATTGAAGACATAGGGCGCTGATCCACTTGTAACAGATGCCAAAAGACTACTCAACCCGCAGTTCACCGGATCAATGTCTATGATCATTATGGCGGGTTGGTTAACCACAAATGTTGAATTCAATGTACATCCGTTGCCGTTGGTAACGGTCACAACATAAGTTCCTGCTGGAATTCCAGTTAAGTCCTGCGTGGTTGAGGTAAAGCCATTTGGCCCGGCCCATTGGTACGTAAGCGGCAATAAAATGCTCACGACCGTCATATTTATGGCCCCATTGTTCAACCCAAAACAAGTGACGGGCGTTATGATTTGTTGCGAAACTGGAATCGAAATAGACGTCGGCTGGTTTAGCTGCAGGCTGGCGATGTACGTACATCCGGTAAAATCGATGGCATTCACCGTGTAGGTACCCGACACCAAGCCAGTAATGTTCTGTTGTGTGGAAGTAAAATTGCCCGGCCCGGTCCATGTTATGTTGAATGGTGGCACGCCCGCCGCAGGCAGGGTGAAATGTATGGCACCGTCGGATTGGCCTTGGCAGCTCACTTGAGTTACTACAAAATTAGAAGAAGGTATGATGGGTACCGCAAGGACATTAATGATGCCGATTGTCGTACACCCGTTCGCTGTATTGGTTGCGGTAAGGAGGTAAGTTCCAGGTTGGTTAACGGTCGGGTTAAGTGTTGCGGCGCCACTGACAATACCGGGGCCCGTCCACTGAACAATGCATTGGCTGCAACTTAGGGCTACTTCGAGGGTAGTATTGCCGCCGCCGCACGGCAAACCTGCGGGGGTCACGGGGGTAACTATCGGTGCATCGTAATTCTGCACAACAACGGCACATTCCGATGCCGTGCAACCGAATGTGGTTGTTACGATTACGCAATAAAGACCGGGAGAGTTGGTTATTGGATTTTGCAGGGTTGAATTAAATCCAGCCGGCCCGGTCCAGGTGAAAGTTACGCCCGGCAGGTCGGAAGAAGCGGTTATCGTGACCGACGTGGAGTTGCAGTTCAAAACTCCGCCGGTGGCCGTAACCTCCGGCGACGGATAAAATTGGACCATCAAATCAATTGAAACCGACAAGCACGGATCAGACCAGTCCACCCCGCCCTGACCGTTGTTGTTGCCAGCCACGGCTGCAACAGAAACAGGGCTATTGTCGAGAAATGCGGGATCGTAGGCAAATGTACCATTGCTCGACGTGGCCAGCACCGTACCCGTTTGGGGATCGGCACCGATGTAAACCACGAACACCAAAACGTCGTTGCTGTCGAGCACTTCGTTGCCTGCATGACTGGCTGTTATCAAGATGCCTTCGCATTGGTTGGCAGGTAAGTCGCTCAGCGTTCCAGCGTCGGTAGAACATTGTGCACGTAGTTGGCCTGCAGCGGCGATTACAAAAAAAATCAGAAGGTACAAATGTCGGATCATAGCAGGTTGATTTTGGAAGTTCGGCTGAAGGTAGCCTCGTTCGGATTTGTGTCCACAGGTTTTGATGCTGCAAAAATTCACATCGCTGCCTGGGAATACAAAGACAAATATTTATGTTTGTTGTCTTATTTTTTTAAAAAAAGTTCTGGAAATATTGAAAATCAAATATTTAGAATAAATTTGTTTGAATTTAAGTAAAAAATATACAGAGCTGGAGCTCCGTATTATACAACATGCAAAACACCCAACTCTACCGCGCTTTGCAAACCCTTACCGCCACCGAACGTCGTGGATTGGAACGTTTTGTACAATCCCCTTTTTTCAACCGCTCGGACAAACCGGTTTTGCTTTTGGCTTACCTCGAAACCTGTCTTTCCCCAAAACAGGAACCTTCCGCCGAAAAAGCGTTTGAAAAAATATTTCCCAAACAACCTCACGACGACGCCAAAATGCGGCTGGTTTCCAGCACCTTGCTCGCCCTGCTCGAAAAGTACCTCGTTTATTTGGAAAATGAAGGTGATGAAAGTCTGAACCATCTGAGCCTGGCAGCAGCTTGGCGCAAACGCGGTCTTGCCAAACCTTTCCGCGCCGCCTTGCGCGACGCGCGGAAACAACAGGAAAAACAACCCTGGCGGCACGCCGGATTTTATGCTGACCAAACCGACCTCGAGTGGGAACAATACCAATTCGACTCCTCAGAACGCCGTACGGGTGAGCTCAATTTGCAGGCTGTTTCCGACAACGCCGACGTCGCTTTCTGCGCCCGCAAACTACAACTCGCCTGCCTGGCCCTCTCCCACCAAATGGTGTACCAGGCCGATTACAAACTCGACCTGCTCGACGCAGCGCTCAACTTCGCCGCCCGGCACCTGCACATTCCCGTACTCGGGCTTTACTACCATTGCTACCGCTTTTTGAGCGAAACGGGCGATGCCGAAAGCGATTTCCAGGCTTTCAATGCACTGTTACGGGAACACAGCAACACGCTCCCGCCTGACGAGCAGCGCACCCTCTACCTTCTGGCCATCAACTTTGGCATCCGAAAAGTCAACACAGCCGGTGCAAGCTGGCCGCGCGATACACTTACCCTATACCAAAACGCCCTCGAACGCGGACTTTTGCTCGAAAACGGCCGTCTATCCCGCTTCGCTTTCAACAACATGGTGGCCATCGCGCTGCGCCTGGGCGAACTCGTGTGGGCAGAAACATTCATCATTAACCACAAACAACAACTCGAACGCAACTACCGCGAAACCACCGCCAGCCTCAACCTCGCCCGTGTGGCCTACGCCCGCCGCGATCTGGCTACGGCCCTGCAAAACCTGCAGTTCGCCGATTACAAAGACCTCATCAACAACCTCATCGCCAAAACCCTTCAACTGAAAATTTATTACGAAACAGGCGAATATACCCTGCTCGAAAGCCACCTCGGCAGCATGAAAAACTACATCCGCCGACACACTACCATCGGTTACCACCGCAGCAATTACGGCCGGATCGTGTATTTCACGGAAAAACTGATGGCGCTGAATTTCAGGGAGGAAAAAGCGGTGGAGGAGCTGCGGAAGAAGATTTTGGAAGAGCCGCTGCTGAGTGAAAAAACCTGGCTTTTGGACATGTTGTATGAGAATTTACCACATTAGTCACATGAGAGCACATTCGTTTTTTTGTATGTACCAATTCAAACTCATGTGAATGATGTGGTAAATTTTTGCCTTACATCTTCTCCATAATCCACAACCTCAACTGCTGCAAAATCGAGTTCTGCTCGCGCAGCAACAGCGGCAAGGAGAGGTC
>Ga0105048_10008476_pt1 | contig 16446 bp, 20 predicted proteins | sample MAT05_FD_78382 | JGI IMG/M metagenome (GOLD analysis project Ga0105048, IMG submission 78382) | Freshwater microbial communities from Lake Fryxell liftoff mats and glacier meltwater in Antarctica - MAT-05 | ecosystem: Environmental > Aquatic > Freshwater > Ice > Liftoff microbial mat | place...
CGTCGGTACTCATTAGCGCCAATTCTAGGTCGCCGCCCGATGACGCGCCTGGGCGGGTTGCCAGTGCAGTATTCACGCGGCCTCCTTCCCTGTGCTCAGTGCCGCTGTAGGGGTTCAACCGCGCTCCTGCGTCGCCTATTCCGGGGCCGCCCGGGCGAGTTGGCGATACTCTGGATGCCGATGGCCATTTCCAAGACGGCACAGCCGCAGTTCAACCCGTACGGTGACGACGACCCGACCCCCGAGGTCGCGCCTGGCGCGTGGCCAGCCCCCACCGCAACGTCCGCTCTCTCGGCGGTGCTACGCCTTCCCGGCTCCAAGAGCCTGACCAACCGTGAGCTCGTGCTCGCGGCTCTCGCCGACGGACCGTCGCTGTTGCGTTCGCCCCTGCATTCACGTGACAGTGCCCTGATGATCGAGGCACTGCGCACTCTGGGAACCTCCATCGTCGAGGTCGACGGCTCCGGTGGTTTCGGCCCTGACCTGCTCGTTACTCCCGGCGAACTCGGTGGTGGCTCCATTGACTGCGGCCTAGCCGGCACCGTGATGCGCTTCCTGCCTCCCGTTGCCGCGCTCGCCCTCGGCCCGATCGCGTTCGACGGTGACGAGGCCGCCCGGCGGCGCCCCATGCGCACCACAATCGATGCTCTGCGTGCACTCGGCGTCGACGTGAGCGATGATGGGCGAGGCGCTTTGCCGTTCAGCCTGTATGGCACTGGTGAGGTCGCCGGTGGGGAACTCGAAATCGACGCATCCGCCTCCAGCCAGTTCGTATCGGGACTGCTGCTCGCGGCACCCCGATACACCAACGGACTACGGCTACGCCACACCGGTCAAACGCTGCCGAGCCTCGCCCACATCGACATGACGATCGCCTGCCTGTCCGCGCGCGGAGTCGCCGTCGAAAATCCCGAGCCTGGTGTGTGGGTCGTTCACCCCGGCCCCATCCGCGCGCTCGACGTAGACATCGAGCCCGATCTCTCCAACGCCGGACCTTTTCTGGCCGCAGCCGTCGTGGCCGGGGGCAGTGTGGCCGTTGAAGGGTGGCCCGAACGCACAACGCAGGTCGGAGCGCGCATGGCGGAGATCCTCGCCGCCATGGGCGGCGAAGTGAGCTTCTCGCCCGCGGGCGACGGGATCGGCACACTGAGCGTTCGTGGCACGGGCAGGATTGCGGGCATCCGGCTGCATGAGGCAAGCGAGCTTGCGCCGACGATCGCCGCGGTCGCCGCGCTCGCCGACTCAGAGACGGTGCTTACCGGCATCGCTCACTTGCGCGGTCACGAGACCGATCGACTCGCCGCGCTCGTCACCGAGATCTCTGCTTTGGGCGGGGATGCGACCGAGACCGAGGATGGTCTCATCATTAGGCCCGCGACACTGCACGGCGGGTTGTGGCACGCCTACGAAGACCACCGCATGGCCACAGCGGGCGCGATCATCGGTCTGGCCGTCGACGGAGTCGAGATCGACGACATCGATTCGACCGCGAAGACTCTCCCCCAGTTCGTGCAACTGTGGACGGCACTCTTGCACGGCAGCCAGTCAACGGAGTCGGTCGGCATCCTGTGAGCTGGTTAACCGACGGCGACGATGACGGCGAGTACTCCGAGTACGACGAGTCGGCGGCGAAGGTTCGGCCCAACCCGAAGGCCAATAAGCCGCGAAGCAAGATCCGGCCCGAGCACGCCAACGCGCTGAGCGGACGGGTGTTCAGCGTCGACCGCGGTCGGTTCGGCGTGTGGGTCGACGAAAAGTCAGCGCAGGAACGCCAACTCATTGCCACCCGTGCACGGGAGCTGCCAAAAAAGTCGATCGTCACCGGCGACCGCGTTGACCTCGTGGGCGATGTCACCGGCGAAGAGGGCAGTCTCGCGCGCATCGTGCGGGTGCAGCCGCGCTTGACTCTCTTGCGGCGCAGTGCCGACGACACTGACTCGGTTGAGCGAATCATCGTGGCCAACGCCGACCAGATGCTCATCGTCGTGGCCGCGGCCAATCCGGAGCCCCGGCCGCGCCTGGTTGACCGTTACCTCGTTGCCGCCTTCGACGCGGGCATCACGCCCATTCTCGTGATCACCAAAACCGACCTGCAGGATCCGGCCGAGTTTCTGGCAAACTTCGCTGGGCTCGACCTCGACATCATTCAGAGCCGCTCCGACGACTTCCCTCTTGACGATATTCGGGCGCGCCTTGAGGCTCACACGACGGTCGCCGTCGGCCACTCGGGCGTGGGAAAGTCCACGCTGGTCAACGCGCTCGTGCCCGATGCCAACCGTGCGGTCGGCCGGGTGAACGACGTGACCGGTCGAGGGCGGCACACGTCGTCATCCACCATCTCGTACCGCATTGGCGCGGGCTGGATCGTCGACACCCCCGGTGTGAGATCGTTCGGGCTTGGCCATGTGGACCCCGCGAACATTCTCAAGTCATTCACCGACTTGGCGCTGCTTGCCGAGAACTGCCCCCGCGGATGCACTCACCTACCGGATGCACCGGACTGCAACATCGTGGAACAGGTGCAGGCCGGAGCACTCGGGGAGAACGGCACACTGCGGCTTGACTCGTTCCAGCGCCTCATTACGACACTCGGCAGCGCTAGTTTAGGCACGTGACCGAGTACACCCCTAGCGACGATCTGGCCCTTGCCCTCTCCCTCGCCCACAGCGCTGATCTCATCTCGTTCGACCGTTTCACCGCGGCGAACCTCGACATCAGCCTCAAAGCCGACAACACCCATGTGACGGATGCCGACACCGCAACCGAACGCAGCATCCGATCGGGGATTGACAAGGCCCGGCCCCACGACTCGATCCTCGGGGAAGAATTCGGAGTCCAGGGCGACTCCTCGCGTCAATGGATCATCGATCCAATCGACGGTACCGCCAACTTTCTGCGCGGCGTTCCAATCTGGGGCACCCTCATTTCCCTCGCGATCGATGGGGTTCCCATTGTCGGGGTCGTCAGTGCGCCAGCGCTGCGCAAGCGCTGGTGGGCGGCGACCGGCGAAGGTGCCTGGGCGCAGGAGCACGGTGCGGATCCCCACCGGATCCATGTGAGCACGGTGGCCACCCTCGATCAGGCCAACATCAGCTACAACAGCCTGCGTGGCTGGGACGAGGTCGGTGAGCTGGACACCGTGATCACGCTGAACCGGGCCGTCTGGCGATCTCGGGCAATCGGAGACATGTGGTCGTTCATGCTGCTGGCCGAGGGCGGAATCGACCTGGTTGCCGAGTACGACCTCAAGCCGTACGACATGGCAGCGCTGATCCCGATTGTTGAGGAGGCTGGCGGCACATTCACCTCGATGGAGGGAGTACCCGGGCCGTGGGGAGGAAGCGCGCTGGCAACCAACGGATTGCTGCACGAGACCGCGCTAAGCATTGTAAAAACTAGGTAAATCGCTCGTCACAATTGGGTAAGGAATGGGTAGTCCAACCCCCCACTGGGTATCGCGCTTTGGATAGGCTCAAACACATGCCACCCGTGCCAACACAGCGCGGGCACAGACTAGAGAGCGAGAACGAGCATGACAATCACATCTGACAAGGCGTGGAGCCGCACCCTGGCCCTCCTCACCGTGGGAGCCGCAAGCCTGGCGCTTGCCGGCTGCAGCCTCCTGGGCAACGTCACCGGAGGTGGAACCACCGATCCCGGCACCGACCAAGGAGACGACGTCTTCAGCATCGCACCCGGTGACTGCCTGAACGACGCCGACGTGACCGGAGAGGTCAGCGCGGTTCCGACCGTGGACTGCGCCGAGCCGCACGACAGCGAAGCCTTCTATGCCGAAGATCTGCCCGACGGCGACTTCCCCGGCTCGGACGAAATCAACGCGAGTGCCGACACGCTCTGCAGCCAGCCGTTCATCGACTTCGTGGGCAAGTCCTACGACGAGTCGGCGTACGACTACACCTGGTACTCCCCGACGGCAGAGAGCTGGGGCAGCGGCGACCGCGAGATCCTCTGCGTTGCATACGCAGACTCCCTCGAGAAGATGACCGGATCCATCAAGGGTCTCGAAAAGTAAAACTCGTTCCGACAGAGCGTGCAAGTCAGAAGGGCCGCACCCGTGGGTGCGGCCCTTCTGTCGTTCTCACAGCTGTCAACAACGCGATAGCGACCTGTGCCCTTGCGGCACCATGGTGGAGATGGGGGGAATTGAACCCCCGTCCACTGCTGTAATTCCACGCCTTCTACGGGTGTAGCTCGTGCAAGCGTTCTACTCGGCTCTAACCTTTGCCACGAGCATCCAGGTTAACAAGCCCAGCCTCAGTAAGAGTCCCGCGTGCCCCTGAGACTCAGGTACGCAGCAATCCCTCTCAATGACGTCAGGATCCGGGTAGAGGGCATTCCCGGACTGACGGTCTCATAAGTTGCTAAAGGAGACTACGCCGCGAGGGCGAGGTCTGCCTTGGCAGAGACAGTGCGATTGGAATCGGCACTTATGTTTTGCAGAGGTCGTTAACGAGATAACCCTGCATCCTCGACCCGCTTCTCGTAGTTTTGCAGGCAATGTCGAAACCGATCATCCCCATGCGTGGGTCGCTATCGCGCTGTTGAGTTACCAATCCTGCCTCCGGGGAGGCAGCCTTCAATCATACGTCGGATTTCTCAAGGACGCGACCCCGCGACGAGACTCGTCTAAAGTGCTCGCGAAACGTCGTGGGAGCTTGGGTTCATCCCCGCAATCGGCGAGAATCTAGACGACACCCGACGGACTACACCCGACGAAGGAGAACCATGGCAGACACCATCATCACTGTGCAGGGCGAGTACTCGTCGTGGTACCCCGCCGAGCGGGCCACCGTCAGCGCGGGAGTTCACGTTGACGGTCCCCACCGCGACGCTGTCTTTCAGCGCGCGGTAGAGGCATCCGACGCTCTTCGCACCCTGATCGCGGGTCTGTACGACACAGAGACCGGGCCCATCACGTGGTGGTCGTCTGAGAGCGTACGCGTGTGGTCAGAACGGCCGTGGAACAACGCGGGCAAGCAGCTCGCGCCCGTGTTCCACTCGGCGGTCGACTTCACCGCAAAATTCAAGGACTTCGACGAACTGGCTCGATGGGTCGAGTCGGCAGCCGCTGTCGAGGGTGTTACGGTGGGCGGAATTGGCTGGGACCTGACCGATGCGACCCGCACGTCGGCGACTGTCGACGTACGCTCCCGCGCGGTGAAGGATGCCGTCGCCAAGGCCACCGTATTCGCCAAGAGCATCGGGCTCGGCACGGTCACCGCGATCGCACTGGCCGACCCCGGAATGCTCGGCGATCCCTCCAGCGGGGGTGGCGGTTCGGCGTCCCCCGTGTTCGCCCGCGGCGCGATGATGAAGTCTGAGGCGTATGACTCAGCGCCCACACTCGCGTTGAAGCCCGAAGAGATCGCCGTGGCATCCGTGGTCGATGCCCGCTTCATCGCCAGCTGACACCAACGCGAACGCGCCGACTACTCGTTGAGGTTTTTGCGAGCTGACATGGCGCGGTCCGCTTCGCGCTTGTCTTGGCGTTCGCGGAGGGTTTGGCGCTTGTCGTACTCGCGCTTGCCCTTGGCGACGGCCAACTCAACCTTCGCGTTGCCGTCGAGAAAGTAGATCGAGAGGGGAACGAGCGTGTAGCCGCCCTCTTTGATCTTGTTGTGGATCTTCAGGATCTGCGCCTTGTGCAGCAGCATCTTGCGTTTGCGACGGGGCGGGTGGTTGTTCCATGAACCCTGGTTGAACTCAGGGATGTGCACGGCGTCGAGCCATGCTTCACCCGACTCGATGTAGCCATAGCCATCGACAAGGCTCGCTCGACCCAGCCGCAACGACTTCACTTCGGTACCCGTGAGCACAAGGCCCGCTTCAAAAGTGTCTTCGATCGAATAGTCGTGGCGCGCTTTGCGGTTGCTGGCAACAACCTTTTGGCCGCGGTCCCTGGGCATGTTCTTCTCCGTTAGTGTGCTCGCCGGTCGCGAACAGCCCATCAGTCTAACCGCCGCACCGCGGATGGCACTACCGAGCGCGAAGCGGCGGATCAGACCTTGAGGTAGCGACTGATTGCCACGCCCGCGGATGCGGCCGCCAGCGCCGCGCCCAGCACGATCAAGATCGGCACCACAACCAGCGCATCGCCCAACCCCACGAGGGTCGTCGTCGTCTGAAGCGAATTGACGAGGTACCCCTGAACGAAGAACTGCACGATCGCCACGATCGCACCGCCCGCCAACAGCGAACCCACGAGCGCCGCGAAAACGCCTTCGAGAATAAACGGGGTCTGGATGAACCGGTTCGAGGCACCGACCAGGCGCATGATCCCCAACTCCCGCCGTCGGCTGAAAGCGCTCAGCCGGATCGTCGTGGCAATCAACAGCACCGCCGCGATCAGCATCAGCGCCGCTAGTCCGATGGCGGTGATACTCGCCGCGTTCAGCACGGCGAAGATCTGGTCGAGCAGGCCGCGCTGGTCGGCCACTTCTTGCACACCCGCCTCGCCGGACAGGCTTTCGATCAGAATGTCGGCCTCGTTGGGGTTGACGAGGTTCACGCGAAAACTCTCGTTCAGCGTTTCGGGAGTGACGAAGCTCGCGATGGGGCTGTCAGAAAACTGGGCCTGGAAGTTGTCATAGGCCTGCTGGTGGGTCTCGAACTCGTACTTCTTGATGTACGGAGCCAGAGCATCCGAATTGAGCTTGGCATCGACCGCGTCGATCTGGGCCTTCGTCGCCTCGGTCTGGGTGCAGTTTCCTGTGGTGTCGACATCCGTGCACATGAAGATCGCGACTTGGGCCCGGTCGTACCAGTACCCCTTCATCTGCTGGATCTGAAACTGCAGCAGAATCGCGGCACCCACGAAAGTGAGCGAGATAAAGGTCACCAGCACGACGGAGATAACCATCGAGACATTGCGGCGCAGGCCGTTCGCGACCTCGCCAAGAATCAGGCCGAGCCTCACGGTGCAACCTCTTCCGTCGCCATGCGCCCGAAGGACTGAGTGGGTATCGCGGATGTTTGGTACCCGCCCTGGCGCTCGTCGCGCACGATCTGCCCACTGATGAGTTCAATCACTCGACGCTTCATCTGGTCAACGATGCCCGCGTCATGGGTTGCCATGATTACGGTGGTGCCGCCCAGATTGATGCGCTCGAGAAGCGTCATGATGCCCGCGGATGTCGCGGGGTCGAGGTTACCTGTCGGCTCGTCCGCCAACAGGATGGCCGGCTTGTTCACCACGGCGCGCGCGATCGCGACGCGCTGCTGCTCACCACCAGAAAGCTCGTGCGGGTAGCGGTTGGACTTGCCCGCGAGTCCCACCATCTTCAGCGCATCCGGGACCGCCTCCTGAATGAACCCCCGACTCTTGCCGATCACCTGAAGCGTGAACGCGACGTTGTCGAACACCGTCTTGTTGGGCAGCAGTCGGAAGTCCTGGAAGACGACACCCAGGTTGCGACGGAAGTAGGGAACCTTGCGGCTGGCAAGCGTGTTGAGGTGCTGCCCGAGCACGTGGACGGTCCCCTTGGAGGGGTTCTCTTCCTTGAGGATCAGGCGCAGGAAGCTCGACTTACCCGAGCCCGATGCGCCAACGAGGAACACAAATTCACCCTTGAGGATCTCGAGGCTGACGGAGTTAAGCGCCGGCCTGGAGGTGCCAGGGTATGCCTTGGATACGGAGTCGAAGCGGATCATCGGGGTAAGCGTAAGTAGACAAGTCAGGTATGCGACCAAGCGACACTCGTGCATGTCATTTTCACAGAATTCGACGTGCGGGTGGGCGAAGCTAATCCTTGTCGCGTTTGCGCCATTTGATACCGGCGGAGATGAACCCGTCGAGGTCACCATCGAAGACGTTCGAGGGGTTATTGACCTCGTACTCGGTGCGCAGGTCTTTCACCATCTGGTAGGGCGCCAACACGTAGCTGCGCATCTGGTCGCCCCAGCTCGCGGTGATAACGCCCGCGAGCTCCTTCTTAGCGGCAGCCTCCTGCTCGCGCTGCATGATGAGCAGTCGCGACTGTAAAACCCGCATGGCCGCTGCACGGTTTTGAATCTGGCTCTTCTCGTTTTGCATCGAAACCACGATGCCCGTCGGAAGGTGGGTGATGCGTACCGCAGAGTCCGTAGTGTTGACCGACTGCCCGCCAGGGCCGGACGACCGGAAGACATCGACACGGATATCGCCTTCGGGAACCTCGATCGCGCCAGCCTCTTCGATCAGCGGGATCACCTCAACCGCGGCAAAGCTGGTCTGGCGTTTGCCTGCCGAGTTGAACGGACTCATGCGCACCAGGCGGTGCGTTCCGGCTTCGACGCTGAGTGTGCCGAACGCATAGGGCGCGTCGATCTCGAACGTCGTGGACTTAATGCCAGCTTCTTCGGCGTAGCTCGTGTCCATTATCGTGACCGGGTACTTGTGCTGCTCGGCCCAGCGCAGGTACATGCGTTGAAGCATCTCGGCGAAGTCCGCGGCGTCGACCCCGCCCGCGCCCGCGCGAATCGTAATGACGGCCGGGTGGGCATCCCACTCGCCATTGAGCAAAGTCTGAACTTCGAGTTCGCCCAACACCTTCTGGATGCTGGCGAGCTCGGCGTGCACGTCGGCAGCGGCAGACTCGTCAGACTCTTCATTGGCGAGTTCGACCATGATCTCGATGTCGTCGAGACGGGAATCGATGCTGTTGATTTTGGCGAGCTCGGCCTGGCGGTGACTCAGCGCACTCGTGACCTTTTGTGCCTTGTCGGTGTCGTCCCACAGGTCGGGCGCACCGGCCTGCTCACTGAGGTTGACGATTTCGGTCTCGAGCCGGTCAACGCCGACGACTGAGCGGATGTCCGCGAAGGTCGAGCGAAGTGCAGCGACCTGCTCAGAGATATCCAGTTCGATCATGACGGCACCAATCCTATCGTCGGGCCCGGGCAGCAATTTTTGTACCGTCGTTAAACTCATTACCACCAAACAGGGCGACCCGGGCTGGACCGTCTTCAACCATTACCGCTGATCGATGCCGGAGTAGCATCGAGAGCGATGTCTGCCTCCGATACGCCCTTCCGCTGGAAGTCGATTGCGATGCCAGCGCTACTGCCCACACTGCTCTTTTCGACGGGCGAGGGCGCCATCATCCCGATCATCCCGATCGCCGCGGATTCCCTCGGCGCGTCACTGGCGATCGCAGGCCTCGTCGCGGCGGTACTCACACTCGGAGAACTATTCGGCAACATCCCGAGCGGTTGGCTTATCGCGCGAATCGGAGAGCGCCCGGCGATGATCGGGGCCAGCGCCCTGTCGGTCATCGGTCTGGTGATCTGTGTTATCGCCCCGAATCCAATCGCACTCGGATTCGGCGTGCTGCTGGTGGGACTGTCGGCAGCCGTTTTCTCCCTGGCCCGCCACGCGTTCCTCACGAGTTTCGTTCCGCTTGCCTACCGAGCCCGCGCACTGTCGACACTCGGCGGCACGTTCCGCTTGGGGTACTTCATCGGCCCGTTCATTACTGCGGGCATCATCCATTTCACGGGCACGGCGTCATCCGCTTTCTGGATCGGAGTGGTCGCCTCTATCGGTGCGGGCATCATCCTCGTCACCCTGCCCGACCCAACGAAGACATTCGGCGCGGTCGCCACGGTGCGCCTGGCTGGCCGCGCCATGCGCGAAGGCGAGGCTCTGGCCGAGCGGGAGTCGAATGGGCTTTTCCGCACGATCTCCAACAACCGTGCCGTGCTCACGCGCCTCGGCACCGGGGCCGCGCTGATTGGTGCGCTGCGCGCGAGCCGTCAGGTGATCCTCCCGCTATGGGCGGTGAGCATCGGAGTCAGCGCACCGAATACCGCGCTCATCATTGGCCTCGCCGGTGCCGTCGACTTCGCTCTGTTTTATACGGGCGGCCAGATCATGGATCGGTTCGGGCGCCTCTGGACTGCGCTGCCGTCGATGATCGGGCTCGGGGTCGGGCACCTTGTGCTCGCGTTCACGCATGAACTCGATGCTCGAGTCTCGTGGTTCATCGCGGCAGCCGTGTTCCTGTCACTGGCCAATGGCATCGGTTCGGGCATCCTGATGACTCTTGGTGCCGACCTGGCGGATCGCAGCAATCCCGCACCGTTTCTCGGCGCCTGGCGGTTCACGGGCAATTTGGGCGGGGCCGCCGCTCCGCTGCTCGTTGCGGGTGTTACAGCGGCGGCCTCGCTCGCGGTTGCGGCCGGCGTGATCGGCGTGCTTGGTCTCTTCGGCGCCGGGGTGCTGCTGCGATACCTTCCCCGGTTCTCGCCGCCGCCATCGCGGGTGCCGATAGGTTAGCGATCATGATTCCGCTGGCCAACCTCGTCGCATTCGCGATCGTCGCGATCCCGCTCATCCTGGCGCCCGGACCCAGCGTGCTGTTCGTGATCGGTCGCTCACTGTCGCTCGGCAAGATCGGCGGGCTGTTGAGCGTCGTTGGTAATGCGATCGGCGGAATCGTGGTGGTAATGGCGGTCGCGTTCGGCGTGGGCATCCTCATCGCACAGTCCGTAATCGTGTTCACGATTGTCAAGATTGTGGGTGCCGCTTACCTGATTTACCTCGGTGTGCAGGCTATTCGCCATCGTCGAGCCACCGCGGATGCCGCCACAGCCCCGATTGGCCGCAGTGCACCGTGGCGCGTGCTCGCGCAGGGGTTTCTCGTGGGCGTCAGCAACCCGAAAACGATCGTGTTCTTCATCGCCGTTCTTCCGCAGTTTGTGGATTACACCGCCGGCAATATCTCTCTCCAGTTGCTGACCCTCGGCACGCTCTTCATCGTGATCGCCTTGGGCACTGATGCCGTCTGGGCGCTGGTCGCGGGTGTCGCCCGCGACTGGTTCGCACGCTCACCGCGGCGCATCGCCGGGCTCGGCGCTACGGGCGGTGTGATGATGATCGGTATCGGCGTCGGTTCACTCGTCATCGGACACGGCAAGGATTAGTCGCCCGTCAGCCGAAGACACTGCGCGCAACGCTCGTGACCTCGATGCGAAGCCCGTCGGGCACGAGCAGCGACACGATGGGCGCGCTCCAGTAGCACGAGAGGGTGACCGTTGCGCTGCGCCCATCGTCGGTGCCTGCGCTCTGCAGTGCGAGCGAGTCGAACGTGTCGGGCATCGCGTCGAGGTATCCCCGCACCGCCGCCTCGACGGTGGGGGACGTCAGCGTGGGGCGGTATCCGCTGGGGGTCTCCGTTACATCGTCGAGGTCGAACGACTCCGCCCCCACGAGCGCTGCGCCATCCGCAAGGGTGAATAGTCGCTTTCGCTCAAGATAGAGCGAAGTCGCCGAGACGACCGCGAACACCAGCACGAGGCAGAGCATGCCGAAGAAGAGGGCCAGCGGCAGTGTCGAGCCGTCGTCGCGCCTCACCCCGCACCCCAAAATCGTGACACCTGCTGCGTTGCCTGCGAGCGAAGCGGAACCTGCAGGGGAAAAGTACCCTGCAGCACGGGAGGGGCGAGCGGCAGTGGCACAGCGAGATCGATCGACACCGTGACGTAACCGCGGCGGGTGAGACAGGAGTCCGGATCCGGGCTGCAGGTGACGGTGATGGTTGCCGATTCGGGGTCAATTCCGTGGTCGGCCAGCGCGAACTGCACCGCGCGGGCGGCCGCGGCCTGGGCATCCGTCACCGTCGGCGACTGCACAAACACTCGCACCGCCTGCCGAGCCGCCGATTCCGTTGCAAGCGCACCAGCCTGAATCGACGCGACCGCGAGCACGAGGTAGACGAGCGGAAGCAGCAGTATGAGCCCGGCTGTCACAAACTCGAGCGACGCGGACCCGCGGTCGTTAGTCCAGCGACTCCACGGCGGCATGGCCAGACACCTCCAGTGCGTTGTCGAGCCCGACAAGTCCCAGCAACGGCAATGGGGCACGAACGGTGACGACGACCGCAGGGTGACCGAGATAATTCGCGGTCGTCACGCTGATGTCGCGTGCGTAGTCCGGGCCGATCGCCGTGGCGATCAGAGCGGATGCCCGTTCCGCGCCCTCGGCGAACGAGGTATCTGCCAGGGCGGCGAACCGTGCCCCCTCAGCAGCGGCATCGATCAGCGTGTTGCGGATCAGCAACGCCAGCCCCAATTGCAAGACGCTCAGGCACAGCACCACGAGCAGAGCGGAGACCATCACGAACTCGGCAACGGCCGACCCGCTCTCGCTCTTCACCCTTAAAAGCCCGTGACCCGCTCGATCGCCTGCTCGAACACCGAGCTGAGCGCGGGGCCGGCGAGCCCCCAGATAACCACGACGAGCCCCGCGGTCATGAGGGTGATGAGCACCCAACCGGGAACGTCGCCGCGGTCGTCGAGCAGTGACTTCAGGTATGTACGCATGCGTACAGTGTGCACAACGACGAACGGCCGTGCTGCCGACTATCCACAGTCGGCAGCACGCGCGCTCAAGGCCGTGTATGTAGTGTTACAGCGGACTCGAAGATCATCGGCCAGTGGCAGCATTACCTCATGCCAATGTCGAAATCCGAGCAAAGCGAGCTATTCGCGCAGGTGCTCGCGGTGGTGAACAAGTACGACTTCTGCGGTCTTCAGCCTGGGGCCGAAGCACAGTCGCCAATCGACGAATATGAGCCGGAAGCACGCCCGATTGAGTCGATTCTGGTCAATCGGGGGCGGATTGAGGCAGCGGACATTCAGGCGATTTGGTACGAGTGGTTCAGTGACGACTTGTCCGGTCTCGAGGCGACTGTCGCGTCTATGGCGAATGAGCTGAACGCTTTGATCTCACGTCGTTCGCGCTGCGACCTAAAACCCTAACTGCAGCACCACAATCCCCGGGAAGATTGCGAAAGCGATCGTGACGGGGAGCACACCAAACACCAGCGGCACCATCATCGCGATTTCCTTCTTACCAGCCACTTCCAGCAGGTGCTGCTTTGCGTCGTCCCGCGAGTCCTGCGCCTGGGCACGCAACACCTCGGCCAGCGGGGTTCCCCGTTCCAGAGCGCCCACGATCTGTTCGACGCAGCGAGACAGCGCGGGGAGGTCGAGGTCGGCGGCGAGCGCGGTGAGCGTCTCGCCGAGCGGTAAACCGGTGCCGACGGATGCCACCACCGCTCGCAACTCCCCCGCCAACTCACCGCGGCTCACCCGGCCCACCCGGCGTAGGCCGTCGAGCATGCCTTCGCCCGCAGACAGGCTCAGCGTCAGAAACTCGAGCACCACGGGCAGCTCGGCTGAGAGCCGGGCCAGCCTCCGGGTTGCGGCGCGCTGCAGCGCGTAGTCGCGTAACAGCACCCCACCCGCGGCGGCAACCGCGCAGATCACGAGCTTTACGGGTAACGGGAGATGCGGCATTCCGAACGAGGCAGCAACCGCAACCATCACGCCCGCGATCCCGCACAGCAACTGTTGTGACCGGAACGCCTCGAGGGTCAGCGTTGATCCCGCCTGTCGCAATCGACGGCTGAGCAGGTGGCCCGCGCCGAACAATGGTCGCACGCGAGCAGCGAGAGGCTCGACAAGAACACCGAGCACCGACAGTGGCCCCGGCCGTACCGGTGCAATGATTTCGCGAGCACCCGCCGAGATGTCGAGCAGGTACGGCGCGATGCGACGAGCGAGCCGCGGTCGATTGAGGGCCGGCATAAGGCTCACGAGTGACCACAGCCCGAATCCGAGCGTCGCCCCGGTGAACACGGCCCACGCGCTCACGCGAACCATCGCTTCTCTTCGGGTAGGCGCCCGACGGCGATCATCACGCGGTACGCGACCACCGACACGATGAGGCCACTGACGATGAGGGACACCCCTCCAGCCGAGTTATAGGCTGCGGCCGCTTCGGGTCTCGTCGCGAGCAGCACCAGCACCACCCACGGAGCGGCAACACCGAGCCGTGCGGCGTTCACCACCCACGACTGTCGTGCCTCCACTTCGGAGCGGATCGCGCCCTCGTGGCGCAGCGAAGCTCCCAGCGCCCGCAGAACCGCGGTCAGTTCACTTCCGCCCACCTCGCGCGACATTCGGAGTGTTTCGAGGATGCGGTCGGCCACCGGATCGGCAAGTCGGGCCTTGAGCGCGTCGAGAGACAACGCGAAGTTGCCGGTCGCGCGATAGTCCGCTTCGAATAGTTGGAAAGCCGAGCGAGTCGCCGTCGGACCGGAGCGTGCCAGGACGACAACGCTGTCGGGAAGTGCGAGGCCCGAACGCACCGCCGACACGAGTTGGTCGACGACGTCGGGCCACACCACCCGCGTCGCCCGCCGTCGCTGGCGCGCACGCCATCCGATGATCACCGCAGGGCCCAGCGCCGCCACCAGCCCGGCGGCACCGGCCAGCGCGGCCACGCGCAGCAGAGCCAGGGTGAGCGACGCCGCCGCCATTGCCAGCACCGCCGAGACCGCCACAACCATCGGCAGTGTTACCCGCGCGAGTCCGGCCTGCACGAGTCGCTCGTGCGCGCGCGATTCGATCGGCGACGTGCGGCGCGGCCGTCGCACCCAGAGCAGCGGAGAAATCATCAAAACGAGTCCTGCTCCCAGCAGCAGCCCCAGCACTGCGATCACGAGAGCACCGCCGACAGGTCGAGCCCCGAAGCTCGAAACTTTGCCGTTCGGGTCGGATACCCTCCGGTCGCCTCGAGCCCACCCGCCCCCAGCTCGAAGATGGGGCTGGCCTCGATCACCCCCGCGGTCACCCGTCCGCTCGGTGCCACGATCTCGACGACCCGCCGATGGCCGCCGCGCGCCAGCTCGCAGTGCACGACAATCTCGATACATCCCGCGACGGTCGGAGTGACGAAACCGGAATCGATGTTGCGACCGGCGAGCAGTGGCAGGGTCGACAGTTTCACGAGCGCGTCACGCGCACTGTTGGCGTGAATGCTCGACATGCCGGGCAATCCCGAGTTCAGCGCGATCAGCAAGTCGAGCGACTCGGCTTCACGCACCTCGCCAACCACGAGTCGATCGGGACGCATCCGCAGCGACTCCTTGATCAGGCGTCGAAGGGTGACCTCGCCGGTGCCCTCCAGACTTGGCTGGCGGCACTGCATCGCGACGGTGTCGCGACTGCCGGGTGAGAGCTCAAACGTCTCCTCGACCGTGACCACCCGCTCCGTCGACCGAGTCGCCGCGAGAAGTGCGTTGAGCATCGTGGTCTTGCCGCTCTGGGTCGCCCCCGACACGAGGATGTTCTGCCCGGCCAACACACACATCCGCAGAAACTCGGCGGCCTGCTGGGTGAGGCTTCCCATGGCGACGAGTCGCTGCAGATCCCGGATTCGCTGGCTGAACTTGCGCACGTTGATGGCCCAGTGCCGGCGGGTGATGTCAGGGATTACCACGTGCAGACGCGAACCGTCGGGCAGCGATGCATCCACGAACGGACTCGACAGATCGACCCGCCTGCCCGACGATTGCAGCATGCGCTCGACCAGATCGCGCACCTCAGTGTCTGTGAGCCGGATGCCCGTGAGCTCGCTCACTCCGCTGCGGGCAACGAACACCAGCTCGGGTGCGTTGATCCACAGTTCTTCGATTGTCGGATCATCCAGCAGCGGTTGGAGCGCCCCGAAACCCGTCAGGGCAGCCACAACCTCGCGTTCCGTTTGCCGTTCGTCGGCAAGCAGTGGTGCCGATCCGCCAAGCGCGCGCTCGCTATAGCGTCGCACTTCGTCGCGCACGTACCGCTGGGCCCGCTCAACGTCGGAGCTGAGATCAACTCCCTCGATCCGCACGCGCTCCCGCACGCTCTGGGCGATGGTCTCTAGTGGGCTCGGCACCCGCACCACACTGGGCCACTTTCAGCGTTCGCGTCGGGCGCTGTCCACAGGGCGCGCGGCGGCCCGCACTCCCATGATCGCGAGACCGTAGATGGGGGCGATCAGGATCAACAGACCAACGAGCCCTCCGATCGTGGCGAACGCGACGGTGAGGATGGCGGTCACCGCGATCGCGGCGCTGGCGACAATCAGATAGAGCCGCTTGCCCGTGAGCGCGTAACCGACAAGCGCACCCAGCAACACGGTGTACCGCACGAACGGTTCGAGCCAGGTGAAGGGGAGCTCGGCGCGCACCGTGGCGATAAAGATCGCGATGAGGGCGACGCCAATCCAGGTGAGTATGAGCGGCCGGCTGGCGCGGGTGGGAGCCCTCACGAAGACCGGCTCGAAGGCGACCTGGGTGCGCAGCAAGACATCCCGGGCCGTCGCCACGTCGATGAACGCGGCCGCCGACCCGTGGCGATCGGGATGGGTCTGCCGGGCGCGCCGACGATAAGCCGACTGGATCTGCTCATCGGAGGCGCCGAGCGTCACCCCCAGCACACGTGCGGCCTCGTCGGGCGTCATTGATCGATCGTAACCCCGCCGCCCGCAACGTCGAGCTGGGGTTGCGGCGCCGTTGTTAGAATCGAGTCGCCAGCGGGAGTGGTGAAATTGGCAGACACGCAGGATTTAGGTTCCTGTGCTTTCGAGCGTGCGGGTTCAAGTCCCGCCTTCCGCAC
>Ga0105048_10008477_pt1 | contig 16445 bp, 12 predicted proteins | sample MAT05_FD_78382 | JGI IMG/M metagenome (GOLD analysis project Ga0105048, IMG submission 78382) | Freshwater microbial communities from Lake Fryxell liftoff mats and glacier meltwater in Antarctica - MAT-05 | ecosystem: Environmental > Aquatic > Freshwater > Ice > Liftoff microbial mat | place...
TGCCGGACGGCGCGTACCGCGTGAGACTCGAGGCGCGCGACGGGGCCGGGCGAAGCGAGTCGGCGGCGTTCGACCTCCAGATCAGCGGCGCGGACCTCGACCCGCCGGCCATCGACGGGCTGGCAGTCTATCCAGCGGTGCTGACGCCGAACTTTGACGGCATCGACGATGTGGCCTCGATCACCTACCGGCTGACCAAACGGGCGCGCGTCTTCGCCTACGCCACCGACGCCGCCGGCCAGCGCGTCTTCGTGGGCACCCAGGAGTTGCTGGAGCCGGGCGAGTACCGCGACGTGTGGGATGGCACCAACAAGGAGCGTCCGCTGCCGGACGGCGCATACCAGTTCACGGTGCGGGCGACCGACCTGGCCGGCAACACGGTGCTGGCGAGCGCGCCGCTTGCCATCGCGTCGAGCGGGCGACCAGACGCGCGCATCTTGCGGATCGCCTTCGCGCCGCGCCGCCTGATGGTCGGTGACGTGCTCCAGGTCGAGTTCGTGGTGCGGAACGTCGGGACAGTGCCCCTGCGCTCAGGCGGGCCGGAGTCCGGCTACACGTACAGCAGCTTTGACACGTTTAGTGCCATTGAGAGCCGCCAGCACATTGACCGGCTCGGCGTCTGGCGGGTCGGCGTCGATTGGGCCGGCTCGCCATCGGCCAGCGGCTCGAAGTACCCGTACCGCTGGGGTCTCGGCCGCGATCTGGAACCCGGTGCGGAAGCCACTATCATCGGCCGCATCTCGATGGACCACGGCCCGAACCTGGAACGCATGGTCGGGCCGCCCTCGAACCGCTTCTACCTGTACGGCGGCCTGATCCATGAGGGCATCGCATTTCAGGATGACCGGATTGGCGGCACCTGGATCGAGGTCGGGTACTGACATGGGCGGGCCAGACGCCCGGCCAACCGTGAGCGTGGTCGTCATTGCGCGGGACGAGGCCGAACTGATCGAGGGGTGCCTGGGCAGCGTGGCCTGGGCCGACGAGCAACTCGTCGTCCTGGACGCGGCGACCACCGATGCGACCGGTGCCCTGGCTGCAGCGGCCGGCGCGCGCGTCGTCGAGCGAGCATGGCAGGGGTTCCCGCACCAGCGCAACGCCGCGCTTGCGCTGGCCCGTTCAGACTGGGTGCTGTTCGTGGACGGCGACGAGCGGGTGCCACCATCGCTGGCCCGCGAGATCAGGGAACGGCTGGACTCGGCCAGCGACACGGCCGGCTTCTGGATTCCGCGCCGCAACGTGATCGCCGGAGAGTGGGTGCGACACGCCGGCTGGTGGCCCGACCGACAGCTACGGCTGCTGCGCCGCACCAGCGCACGCTATGACGAAGGTGCCGTGGTGCATGAAGTCGCCACGCTTGACGGCCCCACCGACACGCTGGTCGAGCCGCTGCTGCACCTGAACTACGACACGCTTGCCGAGTTCCGCGCCAAGCAGACGCATTTCGCGTTGCTCGAAGCCCGCACCCTCTGGGAGCGCGGCCAGCGCGCGCGCCCACATAACCTGCTCTTCCAACCGATCCGCGAGTTCCGCCGCCGGACCATCGAACTCGGGGGAATCAGGCAGGGGGCGCTCGGCGTGCGCCTCGGGCTGGAGATGGCGCGGGCCACGTTCCTGACCTATCGCACACTGCTGGCATTGACGCGCGGCGACGGCGCTGCATCAGATCGGCCAGCGGCTGGCGTTGCCGCGTCGTCGGTCGCTCCCGCGCCTTCGCCGGACTGAGGCCATGTTCCGTGAATCCTGACGTGAGCCGCCGCACCGCCCATCTCTGGCTGATGCTCGTGCTGGCGGGCTGCTACGCCGTCATCCTGAACGTGCTGCCGAGCCTTACCGGCGTGGCCCTGCTTGACGGCACGCTCGGGCTGTCGCTCGGCCTGTACATCTGCTCACACCCGGCCGCTGCTTCCATCGACCTGTTCTACCTCGACCGACTGATGCTGCATCGGCTGGCGTCGGAGTGGGCGGACTTCAGGTGGCTGCTGCTGAACATTGTCGTGATGCTCGTCGGCTGCCTCGTGACGGTCGCCGGAGCCACCGAGTTCGTCGGCCCGACTCGCTGACCCTGCCCCGGACGGTTTAGCGCCCGAAGCGAGTAATTCCGGTGACGCCAGCGATGTACAGCGAGCCGTCTGGCGCGTTCACCACGTCCAGGTAGCAGATGCGCGCCAGAACCTCGTGCTGCTCCAGCTTGTCGAAGTCCGGCCCACCAAAGCGCATCCGCGTCAGGTCGCCGGTGTTGTACGAGCAGAAGAAGAAGTCGCCAGTATATTCGGGCATGGCGGTGCCGGTGTAGAACGTCGCGCCGCTCGGGGCGATACGCCCGCGCTCGGTTTCCCAGATCGGGTCGATGAAGCCGGGCTTCTGGGCGTACCCTTCGGCCACCGGGTTGCCGTAGTTGCCGCCCGCCACGATCCGGTTCACCTCGTCGTGCCCAACCTCGCCGTTCTCGGTGATATACGGCACACCAGTCTGCGGGTGGAACGCAAGGCCGTACGGATTGCGGAAGCCCATCGCATAGACTGGTGACGACGGGTCGGGATTGTCCGACGGAATCGAGCCGTCTTCGTTCAGGCGCAGGAACTTGCCGTTCAGGCGGCGCGGATTCTGCGCGCGGTCGTCGTCGTTCACATCCCCGACCGTCGCGTACAGCTTGCCGTCATGCCCGAAGCCGATGCGCCCGCCGTTGTGACAACAGATCCCGGCCGGCAAGTCACGCATGATGACCGTCCGCTCGGTTGCCAGGCCGTCGCGCTCGGTGTACCGCACAATGCGGTTGTCTTCCGGGTCGCCAATGTCGTTCTTCGCCTGCGAGAAGAAGACGTAGACCCAGTGGTTCTGCGCGAAGTTGGGGTGCAGCGCCAGTCCGAGCGCCCCCATCTCCTTGCGCCGGGCCACCCGGAGCTGCACGAACGGCTCGTCTTGCAGGGTGCCGTCAGCACGCAGAATCCGAACGGTGCCCTTCGAGACCTCGTTGAAGAACATTCGGCCGTCCGGCGCGAACGTCATCGCCATTGGCACGAGGACGCCCTCGACGACCGGCCGCATCGAGATGTCGGGCGGGATCTGGGCGACGGGCGTCGGCGTGTTGTACTGCTTCGTTTCCGGCGTGGCGGGCGGCTCCGGCGTCGCGGTGCCGACCCGGCCTCGATCAGCCGCCGGGGTCGGTGCCGCAACGGCCGAGGTCGCGGCAGAAGTCGCCGCCTTTGCGACCGCTGTACTGGTCGGCGCGGGTGCGGCCGGGGCTGGCGCAGGTGTAGCAGTAGGGGCCGCTGACGTGCAGGCGACGAGCAGAAAGGTCAATAACAGGACAAGCCCGGAGGCTCGTTGAAGATGGGGCAAAGACGGCTCCGCGCGTTCGCGGCCAGGCTCAGGGGCGGGCGTCCCTGGCAAGCGTCCGCAGCAATGGACGCGCTCGGAGTATAGGACCGCGCGTGCTGCCGTCGCTACCGATTCGCCGGTGCAGACGCCGCGAGTAAGGAACGAAGCAGCGGCAACGCCTTCGCGACGGCCCGCCCTCGGTGGCTGATCGCGTGCTTCTCGGCGGCATCGAGCTCGGCCATCGTCCGGCCGCACTCAGGGATGTAGAAGATCGGGTCGTAGCCGAAGCCGCCGGTGCCGGCGGGTGATTCGGCAACCCGTCCACGCACCCAGCCAGTCCGCTGGAAGATGCGCCCGTCTGGCGTTGCCACCGCGATCACCGAGAGGTAGCGGCAGCCGCGCTGGGCGTCCGACAGGCCCGCCACGCTCTCGATGATGCGCCGGTTCTTGACGCCGTAGTCCGAGCCGCCCCAGCGCGCCGAGATCACGCCGGGCGCGCCGTCCATCGCGTCCACCTCAAAGCCGGAGTCTTCACCGATGGTGAGAAGGCCGCCGCTGGCTCGCTGGAACGCGCGCGCCTTCAGTTTGGCGTTCTGGATGAACGACGTGTCTCCCTCTTCGACTTCGAGATCAATGCCCAGGTCGGCGGGGAACACGATACGGGCCGGCAGGTCTGCCAGTAGTTCGCGGAATTCGCGGATCTTGCCGGCGTTGGTGGTGCCGACGAGTAGGAGCGGGCGGGTGTCGTGCATGGCGTCGATGAGGGTAGAAGACGAACCGTCCTCGGTGCCAGCCAGTCAGGCTCAGGCTGTATACTCGCCAATCGCCATGCCGGGACGCGCCGACGACGATCTCGCCCAGTTTCTCGAACGGGTTGTGCTGCCGTCGGGTTGGCGCGTGCTGCACGAACCAACCGTCGAATCGACGAATGACCTGGCGCGCGAGGCCGCCCGCCGCAACTGGCCGGACCGCTCGGTCTTCGTCACGGACTACCAGACTCGCGGTCGCGGACGACACGGGCGCGTCTGGCTGTGTCCGCCGCGCGCCGGCTTGCTGATGAGCGTCTTGCTGCGCCGCCGGACCGCCCCCGCCTATACCTTTACCATGCTGGCTGCCGTCGCACTCTGCGAAGCCATCGAACGCCTGCTTGGCTTGGAGCCGGCCATCAAGTGGCCGAACGACGTGCTGATCGACGGCAAGAAGGTGTCTGGTGTCCTGGCAGAGGCCACCGACGATGGCCGCGAGCAGGTGGTCGTGGTCGGGATCGGCGTGAACGTCAACCTCGATGCGGCGGACCTCGCAGACTTGCCAACCGCCACCACGCTGTCGCTTGAGGCCGGCGTGCCGGTCCATCGTGGCGAGTTGCTGGCGCTGCTGCTGGAGCGCTTCGACTCCTGGCTGACGCGCGATCCGCGTCAGTTCGCTGATGGGCTGTGGCGGGCGTGGAACGGCCGGCTCTGGGGCCGCGACCAGACGGTACGGGTGCAAGACGGGCAGGAACTGCTGATCGCGACCGTCCTGGGCGGCGACCGCGACGGCACGTTGCTGGTGCGGTTGACAGACGGCACCGAGCGGCGCATTGTGGCCGGCGAGTTGCTGCTGTGAGCTTCGTCGTCTGCTGGCTGCTGCCGCTGGACCGCACATGAGCACGCGCGCCGCCCCTGCTGTCGCCACCCCTGCCCGATCCGGCCCCGCCCGCCTGACGGCCAGCCTGGGCATCGAGATCGCGCTGCTAGCTGCCATGCTGGCGGTGGCGGTGGCCGTGCGGCTCGTCGGCCTGGGTGAACCGACTGACGTGTCTGACGAGGGCATCCGGGGCATCCAACTGCGGCTGCTGGCGGCCGGCTACCTGCCGGTCAGCGAGATTTATGCGTCGCAGGGGCCGCTGTCACTCTGGCTGTTCGCGCCGGCGGTGGCGCTTTTCGGCTCGGACATCCTGGTCGGCCGCCTGACCTCGGTCGGTGCGAGCCTTGTGGCGCTGGCCGGCACGGTCTGGATCGCCCGGCAACAGGCCGGACGCGTGGCGGGCGTGGCTGCTGGCCTGGTGATGGCGCTGGCTCCGGTCTACCTGGACAGTTCGCGGCTCGCTTTCGTCGAAGCGCCGTCGCTGGCCCCCACAGTCTTGTCACTCGGCTTGCTGCTCCATGTGCGCCAGGGCGGCCGTCGTTGGGGGCTGGTCGTGGCGGGCGTACTGATGGCCGTGGGGGCGCTGGCGAAGCCGATGGCGGCCGTGGCTGGCCTGCCTGCGCTGATCTTGTTGCTGGCACCGCGCGTGGGCGCAGCGTCCGGCCTGGTCCGCGCCGACACGATCCGCCGCCGCATCGCCGATCGGGTGCTGTTCGGCCTGACCGGTCTGGTGGTCTGCGTGCTGGTGGTCGTCGCCATCGGCCCGCAGGTGGTCTACGAACAGGTCATCGCCTACAGGCTGGGTGCGCGTGCGGCTCGTGGTTGGGATTTCGCTGGCAACGCGGCGCTGGTGTTCGAGCAGTTGCGCCTGAACGGCTGGGGCGTCTCGCTGGCAGCCGTCGCCGGCGTCGTGCTGGCTCTCGTGCGGCGGCAGGTGCTCGGGCTGGCGATGGTGGCATGGCTGCTGGGCGGCCTCGCGGCGCTCCTGGTCTACTCTCCGCTCTGGCCGAAGCACCTGTCGTACATCGTGCCGCCGCTGGCGATCCTGGCGGGCGGCGGCTTTGCGTCGGTCGGCGCGCTGACTGCCCGGCCGTTGCGCTGGCAACGTGCGGCGGTCGCGCTACCCGGTGTCGTGGCGGTGGCGCTGCTCGCGTGGCAAATGCCGCTGTTGGCTGACCAGACGCGATCCATCGTCCACCGGCATGCCGGCGCGGACCTGACGCGCTACGCCGACGATATCCTGATCGTGCAGACAGCTACCGCGCCATCCGACTTCGTGGTCATTGACGACGCCTACCTCTCGATGCTGACCGGCCGCCTGACGCCGCCGCCGCTGGCCGACCTCTCATGGAACCGCATCCTGGCGCGGGCACTAACGGCTGAACAGGCCATTGCGGAGACGCGCCGCTTCGACAGCCGCATCCTGATTCTGCAAGACGACCATCTGGGGCAAGCGCAGCGGTACCTCGCCTGGGCCGACCGTGAATTTGTCCTGGTCAAGACCTATGTGCAGCGCCGACCGGCCCGGTTCCGGCGGGTCTACGCGTCGCCCTCGGTCGATCTGGCGGCCGTCAAGGACGTGCTGCAGGCGTCGCTCGCCAATCCAACTGATGCGCGGCTGGGTCCGGCCGCCGTGCTCGGCTATGAGCTTGACAGCCGCGTCGTCAAGCCTGGCTCGCGCCTTGACCTAACGCTGATGTTCGAAGCGCTGCAAGACCGGCCGCCTGAGCATGCGCTGATCGTCCGGCTGCATGACCGCGCCGGTGCCACGGCCTGGGAGGGCGAGTGGAAAGTGGGCGACGGCAGCCAGGAGCTGCACACCTGGAAGGCCGGCGGCTGGCAGGTGCAGACGATGCGGCTCCTGATTGACGACGAAGTAACCGACGGCGAGTATCACCTGACCATCGCGTTGCACCGTCCGAACATCGGGCCGGCGTCTGTGCGGGTCCGGAGCGGCGCGGCGGTGTCAGCCAGTGGCGGCGAGATCGACCTCGGTCCCGTCACCGTGGCACGATGAATGGCGCGGTAGTGACCGACCGTGACGCCGTGCGCGCACAACCGGCCCGATCCGACGCCGCAGAGCGCCGCCGGCAGACGGGCAGGCTCGTCGTCCTGCTCGGGCTGGTGGTCGGACTGGTTGCACTGACGACGCGCCTCTATGAGCTGCGGGACGTACCGCGTCTGACCAACGAGACGGACGAAGTGATGCTTGGCCTCGCCATCGCGCGCGGCCAGACGCTGCCGCTCACCAACGTCGATGCCTACATCGGGCCGCTCTGGAACTATCTGCTGGCGGTCGGATTCGTGCTGGTCGGGCCGTCCTCGTTCGTGCCGCGTTCCCTGACGACGGTCGCCGGATTGCTTACCGTGGTGGCTACCGGCTGGCTCGGCTGGGAACTCGCGCTTCGCCTCGGCTGGCCGAAGCGGGCGGCGGTCATCGGTCTGGGCGGGGCGCTGCTACTGGCAACATCGTCCTTTCACGCCGTTGTTAGCTCGCGGCTGGGCTGGTCGCACAGCCTGACACCTCTGGCGCTGACGCTGGCGCTCGCCTGCCTGATCCGCTGGGAACGGACGCGCGACGCGTGGCTCCTGGCTGGCCTGGGCCTCGGCTACGGACTGGCCGTCCAGACGCACCCGACTGCGCTCGCATTCGGGCCGGGGCTGCTGGTGTGGGCGCTGGTGCATTGGCGGCACGCCATACTGTCGCGGGCCGGTTGGCTGGCGCTCGGGCTGTTCCTGCTGGCGAATCTCCCGATGTTGGCCTTCAACATCGCCACCGGCTTCGGGTCTCTCCAGGCGGCGGTTCGCGTGCAATCGGCCTACGCCGGCGGCGTGGCGACCGGTCCGGCACCGTACGGCACCAATCTCGTCGCGCTGCTCGGCTCGCTGCCGTTGCTCCTGAGCGGCGACATCGGCGAGCGGCGCGGCGCGATACTGGTGGTCGATGACCCGCTCCACCTCGTGTATGCTGGGCTGGCGCTGATCGGGCTGCTGGTGGCCGCACGTGTGCGCTGCTGGTCGCCGGCGTTGATCGTCCTGTCGGCCGTCGTCGTGCTGCCGGCACTGACCGGCAAGTTTGAGCCGCTGTTCAACGGCCGTTATGTCGCGCCGATCCTGCCGCTAGGTCTGGTGGCCGTAGCCGTGGGCGTCGTCGCACTGGTGGCAACGGTAGCGACGGTGCCGCCGCTGCGTCGCCTCGAACGGCCGCTGACGGCTGGTCTGCTCGTCTCGCTGACGCTGCTGCCGCTCCTGGCGTTGCAGGGCTACGTCAGCGCAACATTGCGCGACGGCCCGAATAATCGAGAACTCTACCGGGCGTTGCACATTGTTGCGGCCGTCACCCCTCAACTTCCGGTGCTGATGGAGGCGTCACTGTCCGGCACGCGTGTCTCGACCGGGCGCGAGGGCACGGGTGTGCTGGACTATCTGTTGCAGCTCGATGGCCGCGTTGCCGTCCGGCGCTATGCGGCAAACGATTTGCTGCGCGCCGCTGAGCGTGGCGAAGGCACCGTCGTGATCGCGTCCAAGCCGACAATCACCCGACTCGAAAAGGACTTCGTGACTGAACTGCCGCCGGGCGAAGCCGAAGCCCGTCAGGGTCGGCGGGCCGCGTTCTTGATCGTTCACATCGTCCGTCCGGCCTCTGTCGTACCATGACCTACTGGGGTGTCCTGGCCGACATTCACGGCAATCTGCCGGCGCTCCAGCGGGCGTTGTCGGCGTTCCGCGAGCGCGGCGTCGAGCGAATCTCCGTGCTGGGCGACAATCTGGGACGGGGCGACGCAGATGCCTGCGTGGCGCTGATCCGTGGCGTCGCGGACGTGTCCGTCGTTGGCAACCGCGATCTCGATTGGCAGGACCGCGTGTCCCCCGAGTCAGTATCCTATGTGCTGGGGCTGCCGCGTCTGGTACAGGTGGACGGCATCGCGTTCAGTCACGGCGACGCCCGCCTGACCCGCGACCTGACGACCGATGATGTTCGGACGGGGTTCCGGCGGGCGCGGCGGTGGCTCGTGGCCAACGGCTGTCGCGTCTGGCTGTTCGGGCACAGCCACCACGCCCGCGTCTGGACCGTGACCGATGACGACGCCGTGCCGGTTCAGCACCTTGATGCCGCCCGAGATGGACTGCCTGCCCAGGCCGACCTTTCGGCCTCGGTCGCGGCCCCCGGCAGCCTGACGATCATCAACGCGGGGTCAGTCGGCCTCCCGTTCGGCGGCAAAGGCCCAGCCTCGGCATCGCTGTATGACAGCGCCGCACACACCGTCGAATTCTTCGCAATCTGAGTCGTGCGGCCTCGGCGCGTCGGACGCGCCGAGGCTACGGGTTACTTGCGGTGACGGAAGACTACGCAGTCGGGCGCAGCAGCACCAGCGTTGCGTGGTCCGGGTCCATGTACGCCTGCGCGACCCGCGTCACGTCGTCCACCGTGACGGCCGACACGCGCCGGAGGTATTCGTCAAGCGGCGGTTCGACGCCGATAGCTTCGCGATCAGCGAGGTACTGGGCGAACGCGATGCTCGTTTGCAGGCTGAGGACCGCCCGACCCTCAATGTACGTCTTGGCGTCCTCGACCATGCTCTCAGCCAGTGGTTCGGTGCGAACTCGGCGCATCTCGCCCTGGATCAGGTCAATAATCTGGTCGACGTTGCCCGGCGACGTGCCGACCGACGCGTACCAGCAGCCGACATCCGACAGCGTGACGTACCAGCAGCCCACGCCTGGGGCCAGCCCGCGCTTGTCGCGGATTTCGCCCACCAGCCGCCGCCCAACGTCGCCCATCGCCACGCTGAGCACGTCGAGCGCATACGTGTCCGGATGGTCCGCACCGGGGGCCGGCAATCCCAGCACGAGTTGTGCCTGTGACCCTGGCGTCGTTTCCTCAATGCGGCGCACCTTCGCCGGTGGGTGCGGCGCGCGCGCAAACATCGGGGCGCTGCCGTCGGGCATCTTCTCGAAGGCGGCGGCCACGCGCTGCACCACATCCTCATGGATCTGGTCGCCCACCACGGACGCGACCATGTTGGTGGTAAGGAAGTTGGCGTCGCGGAACGCCGTCAGCACCTTGCGGTCGGAGTTCGCCAACGTCTCGCGGCTGCCGATGGGCAGATTGCGGGCCGGGTGCTCGTCCCAGACGTTCTTGTAGAACAGTTCGGCGGCGTAGCGGCGGGGGTCGTTCTTGCCGCGAATCAGCTCCTCAAGAACAACCTGCCGCTCCTTGTCGATCCGGTCCTCGGCGAACAGTGAGTTCACCAGCATGTCGGCCAGCGTGTCAAGGGCGAGGCCAAAGTCCTCGTTTTTGACCACTGCCTGAAAGTTGATGTTCTCGAACGAGGTGTAGGCGTTCAGCCAGCCGCCGCGCGCGCTGATCGGGCCGAAGACCGCGTCCGAGGTCGGGCGGGTGGGCGTGCCCTGGAAGAACATGTGCTCCATGAAGTGGGCCGCGCCAACGGTGTCGTCGTGCTCGTTGCGAGAGCCGCCGCGCACGCTGATGCTGATCGCGGTCACGTCGGCATACGACCGCTCACGGGTCAGGATGGTCATGCCGTTGGGCAGGTCGTCGCGCTTCGCGTCGTCACTCATGGTTGCACCACCACCAGGGTCGCAAGGTCAGGCCGGAGATAGGTCTGTGCGACGCGCTGCACGTCAGCGGCCGTGACGCGCTGGATGCCTTCGCGATGCGCCAGCGACAGCACCCGCACACCGTACGTTTCGTCGCGGATCATCTGGAACGCCTGGGCCGAGAACGTCTCCAGCCCGACGACGAGGCTGCCGTCAAGATAGTTCTTGGCGTTCGACAGTTCGTCGTCCGTCAGCGGCACGTCCGCCAGCCGCCGGAACTCGATGTCGAGCAGGCCAAGCACGGTGTCGATGTTCACCGGGTCCGTGCCGACCGATGCCATCCAGAGGCCGGCATCAGGGAACTGGACGACGCCGGGCGACGGGTCGTACGACAGGCCGCGCAAGTCGCGGATCTCGCGGAACAGACGGAAGCCGGACCCGCCAAGCACACCATTGGCGATGGCGAGCGGGAAACGGTCGTCGTGCCGAAGCCCCGGCAGCGGGCCACCCATGATGATGCGGGCCTGGGCGCTGCCAGCCCGCTGGTCGATCCGGCCAGGACTCGGCGGCGGCGGCGGGATGTCCGAGTCGGGCGCGGCGGTGCCGGCCGGCAGCTCGCCAAAGAACTTCTCGATGTGGGCGAACGCCTCGCTGCTGGGCAGGTTACCGGCCACGGCAATAACCGTGTTGGCCCCAACGACCATGCGGTCACGATAGCTCGTGATCGTCTCGCGGGTCAGGCGCGGCGTGTTCTCCAGGTCGCCGGCCGACGACCGGGCGAGCGGGTGGCTCCCAAAGACAGCCGGGAAGAAGACATCGGCAGCAAGCACATTCGGGTTCGCTTTGCGCGCGTTCAACTCTTCGAGAATGACGCGGGCCTCGTTCTCGACGCGGTCCTGGCTAAACAGCGAGTCGAGCATCACATCGGAGAGGACTTCAAGCATCACGTCGAGGTCGGCCGTCCGCACCTGCGCCTGGAAGACGACCATCTCCGAGCCAGCGATGATGCCGATGCCGGCCCCACGAATCGTGAGCGGGCGCTGCACGAGCTCCGGCCCAGGGCGGCGGCTCGTGCCCTGCACGTACAGCTTTTCGAGGAACTTGGTTGCCCCAGCGGTGCCGTCATCTTCGAAGCGTGCGCCGGCCCGCGAGCCGATGCTGATGGCGATGATGTCCGGATCGGGCAGATATCGCGAGAGTACGGTGACGCCGTTCGCGAGGACGGCACGTTCGATGTGCTCCTCGTGCAGGCCGCGCCCCCGATCACTGCGTCCTGTGATGGCCCCTGCCGTCGGCCCGGAGTTCGCACCGGGGGACGCGCCAAACCGAGTCGTTTGCACGCCTGCCGCCCTTCCGAAAACAACGTGATGGGCGGGCCACGTTCAACCCGCCCTCCTGGCTAGGATAGGGTCTGCCGGCCGGTGGCGGCAATATCTTGCGAACTCTAGCGCCGGCCCCACAGGTCGGACCACAGTCGCCGATACTCGCGCTCGGCCGGGCCTTCGGGCGGCAGGACGATGCGCGGCCGAATCCCGCGTACGAGATTTTGCGGTTCCGGGTCCACGTCGATCCGGCTGGGGACGCGGCCGGCGTCGGCGAGGATCGCCTGGGCGTCCATCGAGAGCAGGAAGTTACCGACCAGCTTCGTCGCGTTCGGGCGGTCCGTCGCGGCGGAGAGGACCATGGCCAGCGGCTGGGCAATCACCGGGTCGTAGGCCACCCAGAGCGTCTTCCCGCCGGCCCGCCGCTCGCGCTCAACAACATCAAGGCGGGCGTCAATCGCAACCGCCTGCTGGCCGGCAGTGACGAAGGCGACCAGGGTCCGCGCGTCGCGGCGGAACGTGACGGCCTGTTCGGCCAGCGCCCTGACGAGGTTCGTGGTGGCCTCGCGACCTCGCGTCTCGTCCAGTCCGCGCAGCCAGACGAGGTTCTGCTCTTCGAGAGCGAGCCGCCCGAAGTAGCCCGGGTGCTGCAACGCCTCGTAGCTCTTCGGCAGGACGTTCGGCGTCACCTGATCGGTGTTGTACTGCACGACGTGATAGGTCGCCGCCAATGCGTACCACGCGCCCTCCGCGTCAACCAGGTCCGGAGACACCGCGCGACCTTCAGGCGGCGTCCAGCGGAGCCCCTGGCGCGCCGTTTTCAGCGACGGGCCACTGTCTCCGATGTAGATGTCCCAGTCAGCCGTCCCAGTTCGCACCTCGTTCAGCGTCTGTTGCAGCAGATCGGCGTCCGATCCGCGCCGCCAGTCGATGCGAACCTGCAGGTAGCGTCGCGCGAACGCCTTCGCCAGCGCATCCGTTTCTGCCTGGGTCAGGTCGGCCCGCACCCGAACGGCCTGCTCACTTTCCTGGGCCTGCGCCGCGACGTACCACGATGCGACAGCGGCGGCCGGCTCGGCGGTCGGGCGCGGGACCGGACTGGGCGACGGCTCGACGGTTGGCGTCGCGGCCGGCCCGCCGACGCTGCAACCGAGCGCCGTGCCGATCAGGGCCGCCAGGAACATGAGCCATGCAAGCGTTCGATACCGAGCACGTCGGCTCGCCATCAGTGGTGGACGCGGTCGGTTGGGCGCTGTCATAGCATGCTCAAAGGCGACGGGATCATCGGTGACGGCGGACCGCAGCCGCAAGTGCAATGGCGACAAGGTGCGCTGACGTGGACCACGCCCCTGCCGCAATCCGTCGAGTTGTTCGTCGCCCATGAAGTCGGTGGCCGCACCGCCGAATCGGTGCCCCGCTCGAAATCGGCATGCTATCCTCGCTGCACACGATCTTGACAGTCGTTCTCTCGATGTGTCGCCGTGCTGCCAGCCCGTACTCGTCTTTTGTTCGTGTTTCGCACGCCTGCGTGCCGAAGTGATAGGTGAAATAGCAATGTCTCAAGCCTTCCCTGGTCAGGCGCTGTTGTTGATGGCTCATGGTAGTCGCGATGCGGACGCCCGCAATGAGTATCGACGTATCCACGCGGTGCTCGTCGAGCGGCTCGCGCCGACGCCAGTGGTGTTTTCGGTGCTGGAGTTCCCTGGCGATGACGGCCTCCCCTCGATTGTGGACGGCTGGAAGCAGTGCCTGGACGCTGGCGCGCGCCGCATCGTGGCCCTGCCATTTTTCCTGTTTCCGGCCGGCCATGTCCGCGAAGACTTGCCTGCCGAACTGCGCGCCGCACGTGAGGCCGGCGGCTGGGCGTCGCTTGACCTGCTGCCGCCGATCGGGGCTGCCGACGAGTTGCTGACGGCGCTGGAGACGCGCGCGGATGATGCCGCTGGCGACGGAGCATCGGGCAAGACAGCCGTGATCCTGGTGGGCGCGGGCACCAGCGACCCGGACGCCAACGGCGACCTCTGCAAGGCGGCCCGCCTGTTCTGGGAACGCTCTGGCGACCGTTATCCGCAGGTCGAAGCGGCCTGGGTCAGCCTGACGCGCCCGAGCGTCCCTGATGTCATCGAGCGCTGCGTGCGGCTCGGTGCTGACCGGATCGTGGCGGTGCCGTACTTTTTGAATACTGGCGTCCTGCTCAAACGCATCGACAACCGGCTGGTGGAGGCCCGCGAGGCGTACCCAGGCATCCCGATCACGCGCGGGGAGCACATTGGGTTGCACCCGAGCCTGCTGGATCTGCTGGAGCGTCGGGCGCGCGACGGCTTCGAGGACCGGATTGCCACGGCCGGACTGATCCCGATTTGCAGCCGCCCGTCCTGCGCTGCCGTAGCAGATGGCCGCGCCGCGCTGCTCCGCGAGGGCGAGCCGGTCGGCTAACGGCCCGACTGGCGGGTCGGTAGCACGGTGAAGCCAGGGCCAGGCGCAGGCCCGTCTGGGATCATCGCGTCTGCCGCTCATCTCCCAGACGGGCAGGGCGGGCGCAAGATGGGCGTACTGTCGGGCTGAGCGGTCGCATCGCGCGTCGCCCGCTTGAACCCGGCGAGTGCGTGCGCTACATTCGCTGACCGGCCCCGGCTCCAGGGCTGTGCCCTCTCGTGTTCTGCACGAGGAGATGCTTGGCTGGCCCTTACGGTTAGTGAATGGATTCGGGAACGCGTGGTTGCACTCGCCCCATCTCGTCAACGACCGCGTACGGCACAGCTGGCGCAGTGCCTGTTCGCCGCGTTGCTGGCTGTCGCAGCTGTCGCAGCTGTCGCCCTGGTGTTTACCGGCATCGCGACGTTCCCGGCCGTCGGCAACGACGAATGGTGGTTCACGTCGCAGTATGACCGTGGGACGATGTACGGCGACTGGTCCGACACCGTCGCCTTCGACCGATTCCTGAACAATCGCGAGCGCCCGAAGTTCCCACCGGCGAATGCACTGTTGCGGATGGTCGCTCACCGGCTGACCAGCATCGGTGCCCCCCTTGACCGCTATCTGAGCGCTCTGGAGGTTGTCGTCGTCGGGCTGCTGCTGAGCTATGTCGCGCGGCAACTTGGCGCGTCGATGCCGGCCGCGATCTTGAGCGTGCCGCTCCTCCTGCTCAATCCTGTTGTCTTCTTCGTTGCGCGGTCGTTTCGCTTCGAGCAGGACATCTTCTTCTTTGGCGGGGTGAGCGTCCTGCTCGCCTGTCTGCCCTCCACGGGCCGCCCACGCGACGCAGCGCGTCTGGCCCTAAGCGGCTTCATGGCCGGCATGGCCGCCACGATGCACCTGTTCGGGCTTGCTTATGGGGGCGCAGTTATCGGGTCGTGGGCCGCCTCCTGGCTGCTGGGGCGCGCCGGCCCGCCAGCCGGGCACTTGGCCCGCTGGTGGTTGGTTGCCTGTGCAGTGCCCGTCGTCGCGACGACCGCGTACTTCGCCGCCGACTGGCAAAACACCTCAGCGTACTATGAGGCCAACGCCCGTTTTGAGGCCGCGCATCTCAGCATGCGTCTGGACAATCTCGCGGCAGCCTATCCACCGCTGGTACCCGGACTGCCGGAGCGGCTGCACGTCACTATCAATGCGCTGCGCGTTGCCATTCAGCCGTACGGTGGCACGCCGCTCGCCGGCGCCGCCAGCGACGTTCTGGCAGCGCTGTGGGGGATCGGGTTCCTACTCGTCATGATGGGCGTGCCCTCCTGGTTCTGGACGACGCGGACGTGCCGATCCGGTAACGTCAAGGCGCTTTCAATGGCGCTCCTGACCTGCTGGGCAGCGACGTTCCTCACGGCGGCCATCACCGTCCTGCGGCCGCACGCAGACTATGCCGTGTACTTCTATGGCCTGACCGGGATGACGCTGCTCCTGCTCGTTGCCGCGCTGCGGATCGGCCGAACGTCCGCGACCCTGTGGTCACGTGCTGGCTATCGAGTTGGCTGCACGGTGCTCCTGGCGATGATGGCGCTCGGCGCGGGCTACGTCGGGCCGCTGGTGGCCGACCCAACACGGCATCTCGGCGGTTCGGTGGAAGTCCAGACTCGCGGGATGCGGCTCGTCTCGACGATGGCAGGTCTTGAACCGTCTGCGAATGACGGGCCGCCCATCTATGCCGACACCGTCAGTTGGGCGGCAGGCGGTGCCCGCTTCGTGCCCCTGTACGAGTACCTGATCTCCGAGGTGGCGGACCGCCGCGACCGCTACGACGCCGTGGTCTTCAAGTACGAATGGTACCAGACGTTCGTCGGGCGGATCGCGACGTTCACCGGGGAACCGATCGACCCGGACCGGCGGCGAGAGCGGATGGTGCGACTGCTTGATGGCTTGGCCTTCGCTGGTGCGCTGCAACAGGATTACGGCGCAGGCCGCCGGCCGGAGGCGCGCCTTTGGTTCGCTCGTGAAGTTCCTGGAGGGACGGCGAGCCTTCCGTCGTTTGCACGCATCGGCGCAGACGGACGGCTGTCAGCGGCTCGTGGCGAGTTGGCGGTGGATGCTGTGGCTACCAGTGATACTCTGGGGACCCCCATAGCGGTGCCCGCAGCGTTGCGCCCGGGCGCATACTTCGTGATGGCCACGAGTGTCGGTCCGGAA
>Ga0105048_10008478_pt1 | contig 16445 bp, 14 predicted proteins | sample MAT05_FD_78382 | JGI IMG/M metagenome (GOLD analysis project Ga0105048, IMG submission 78382) | Freshwater microbial communities from Lake Fryxell liftoff mats and glacier meltwater in Antarctica - MAT-05 | ecosystem: Environmental > Aquatic > Freshwater > Ice > Liftoff microbial mat | place...
AGTTGGCTGAAAGCCTTATTGATCTTGTTGAGCGAGCCGACTTTGTTCAAGGGCAAACGCACGATACGGCTCTGTTCAGCCAAAGCCTGTAAAATGCTTTGACGAATCCACCAAACGGCGTAAGAGATAAATTTAAAACCACGGGTTTCATCAAAGCGCTGAGCTGCTTTGATCAGGCCAAGGTTGCCTTCATTGATCAAGTCAGAAAGGCTAAGGCCTTGATTCTGATATTGTTTAGCAACGGAAACGACAAAACGCAAGTTCGCTTTCGTAAGTTTTTCAAGTGCTATTTGATCGCCCTGCTTGATGCGTTTGGCGAGGTCAACTTCTTCTTCGGGAGTCAGGAGGTCCACCTTGCCAATCTCTTGTAGGTACTTTTCTAGGGACTGGCTTTCCCGGTTTGTAATGGACTTCGTAATTTTTAACTGCCTCATGTATTGTGCTGCTGTGTTATTTTCGGCGCAAAGTTAAATTTTTCAACGCGTTTGCACCCTATTTTTTTCAAAAAAGGACAAAGTTGAAAGAATTAGGCGGAAAAATTTTTAGGAAATATGAAGTAAAACAGCTTACCATAAATTTTGTTCCAATCGCAATACCTCCAATGTGGGGAAATAAAATTTTTCAAGCCTTAATTCGATCGATCTCAGCCAAAATTTTGCTTACGACATGAGCTGTTGCAAGGTCAAATTTTTGAATTAACTCAATTTCCAGGTCAAGCAACCTGGGAAACCGTTCAAATACAAAATTCAACACTTGTTTCTTCAATGCTGAGTTAAGCTCATTTGGAACGAAATCAGGCGCTGTAACACCTGCTACCTGGCCCTTCAGCATGTTTTCTGCCAATTCAAATAAGCCAGCAATTTCTGATTTGCAGAAGCGAAGATGTTGTTTAATTTTTGGATCACTTAGACTTTGAAAATCAGGATGTTGCGCAAAACAAAAGGACTGTACAGCCAGCGCTAATTCGCTAATTTTGCCTTGGTTGGCAATAAAATGGCGGTTGGCTTCCATCTCTTCGTCAAGCGAGCCGTAAGTGCCCCGCTCGCCAGAGCGTTTGTCTATCCAGACCCCACTTTCTTCGAAGTGCTCTTCCTTGACCCATTCTTTTTTTTCTTTTTTTCGGTTGCGCAGTCCTAATAGAATTAAGACAAGTACAAGTAGGCCGAATGCTATTTCCATGCGCAAAAGTAATTCGTTTGCATTTGCAGCCGCACTTTTTGGCACAAATGATGCGTTTCTTTGCAGCGTCTTACCGCACCCATGACAGATACTCCTACACCACAAGGGCAACCAATGCCACCCCGACAGCCAGACTCCGCACTTTGGAGTCTGCTGAAAAAGCTGCTACGTCGGGTAGAAAACATCCTTTTTGGTCTGGTTATCGTGATTGTTGCCTTATATTTTGTGCTACAATTGCCCTCAGTGCAAAACTGGCTGGTGTACAAAACGACAACCTACCTGTCAAAAGAACTGGGCACCAGAGTAGAATTAAAACGTGTAGACATTGAGTTTTTTGACAATATTATCCTGGAAGACCTGTATGTGGAAGACTTGAATGGCGATACGATGTTGGTTGCACAAAAATTTAGCGCAGGGCTTTCGGGCAATTTCTTCTCGATACTTTGGAATAGATTGGAATTCAGTGAGATAAGCCTGAGTCATGCCCGTGTTCATCTCCGAAAAATGGCTGATCAACGCCGGGGAAATCTTAACGAACTGCTTTTTAGAATTGGGGATTTGTTCGGTTCAGGGCCTTCTAAGAAGCAGAAAAAACAAAGTGTTTTTTCAGTCAAAATTCAAAACCTGAATTTACTCGATGTCGCGTTTTATGATGAACGTTATTCCTTCCGTGAAGGAGAAATACGGAGTAAAATAATGGCTTACAAGGTGGCAGATGGCAATGTAAAAATCAACAATATTGACCTCGCCAATAACCTTGTAGATGTTCGATCAGTAACCGTAAATGGTTTTTATTTTGGTTTTGAAAAAGATCGAAGTACGCCACCTGAGGGTTTTGTACCTTATGTAAAACCTGTCGTATTAAAAGCAGACAGCCTGAATATCTCCCCTCCATTGCGTATCATGGTTGGGCAGTTGACCTTGCAAAACAGTGGTTTTCGCTTTGATAATTTCCGCAGATCGCCAAGCAAGCAGACCCCTCAAGAAGTGATAGACTACGACCATCTGAATGTCCAGAATATTGATGCACAAGGAGAAAGGTTAGAAATTTTTATTGGTGAAAAATCTGCAATAGATGCTGAGGGTAAACCAACTACAGAGGATGTATTTGATATTATTGGCACTATACAACACCTGACTGCCAGAGAACAAAGTGGTTTTGCGATTGCGCATAGCGAAGCAAGGCGATTGCTTTTAACGGATACTGTAGCAGCACTTTATGGGGCAAAAATTGAAACTTCCGGCGGCTCTTCGCTTGGCGACACCTTAGTATTTCATTACCGGGATACGCCGGCAGATGACCCCTGGCTTGATTTGTTAGCTGATTTCAACAATGAAGTAACGATGGATATTCGCCTGGCAGCAGGCTCTAAAATCCGGCTGGGCGATGTTCGGCATTTTGAACAAACCGTGTTTGATAATGAATTCTTTACCACGAACAAAGATCTTGTAGCAGATGTGGAAGGGGAAATCCGTGGCAAGGTGAACGGCAAACTAAAAGCAGATGGATTTGATATTAGAGTAGGGAATTCTACCCGTTTGCGTGGCGATTTCGATGGAAGAGGATTGGGAGATAATGAGGACCCAATGGTGTTAAATTTTGATTTTGAGGAATTATTAACGGATATGAGTACCATTGCTCGGGTGATACCCGGTTTTAGACCACCCAAGCAGTTCTTGAAGCTCAACAAAATTTCCTTCAAGGGAAGCTATCAACTTTTCGATGGTTTTGACCACGTGCTTTATGGCAAATTTGCCACTAGCCTCGGCCCGGGTCAAGTAGATATGCAATTGAATCTTAAAGATGGACCAGAAAAAGCCATTTATCGAGGCGACTTAAAAATGCGCGGCTTCGATATGGCAACTTGGACGGGGGATAGAAATTTTGGGGCTAGCACGTTTCAGGTTAGTGTGGCAGATAAATCTACTGGCCTTACGTTGCCAACCATAAATGCGAGAGTGTCTGGGAAAATTGACACTTTTTTTTACAACAAATACGCCTACCGAGACATAAAACTGAACGGAAAATTTGAAAAATACGTCTTTGACGGAAAAGTGGAAAGTAATGACCCTAACGTCGACTTCGTGTTTGATGGTAGCATAAACCTCAAAGATTCTATCCCTGTTTTTGACTTTTCTGCCAAGATTCGCCGCCTTGATTTAGGGGTGCTGCAATTAGTCAAGCAGGAATGGGTGCTGTTTGGAGACATCAAAAAAATTGAACTGCGAGGTCGGAATGTTGATGAAATAGTCGGCTCTGCCAACCTGCAGAACTTAAAAATTCTAGAAGATTTAGAAACGTGGTATAGTCTTGATTATCTTCGCTTTAATTCATATTTCCGACCTGACGGCACGCGTTTTTTTGGGTTTGACTCTGACGTGGCTACCGGTCAAATGACAGGCGAATTCAGCATAGCCCGGGCACCCAAAAATCTGCTGCGTCTTTTAGGCAAGTACCACCCTGCGTTTGTCGAAAAACTTGGTCTGCCAGTAAATGATTCGATGCCGCTGTATGATCATTACGACCTGAGTTTTCAAATCCGAAATTCTAGAAACCTGGCACAATTAATTGTACAAAATCTGGATACGCTGCGCAATGTAAGCGCCTCCGCAAGTGTAGATGCCAGACGAGGCACCTCTGCGTTGACTATCGAAGCTCCCCTGATCCGATTTGGTGAATCAGAATTCAGAGACCCTAGTTTACGTTGGAGTAGTGACGGCGATTCCGCTTGGTTATACCTTCGATTGCCGGAAAACTGGGCGAATAAAAAAAGCAAACTTCCTGCCATTACACTAGGCGGACCGCTCATTGGCGACATTTTTCACCTGAAGTTAGAGGCAAAAGATGAGACGCCCAATAGTATCGTAGAAAGTATTTATCTCAACGGAGATCTCTCTATAGTAGACTCGCTCTGGCAATTGAGTTTTAATGCCTCAAAAATCAAACTCTTCAGTCAGGAATGGCTAATAGAGGATGATAACTACATTCGTTTTGGGGCCAATAAATTTGAAACCAAGCAGTTGGAGCTCTTCAACGGCATTAAACGTATCGCGCTTGAAAGTAAGAATGAAGGGCGAGGCCTAAGATTTGGATTGACTAATTTTGATCTTAGTGAGGCCAATCGATTCTTTGATCCCGAGCAAATCAGGCTTCGCGGAAAAGCTTATGACTTTGAGGTTAATATCCGAGATGTGTTTTTGTTGCAAGGTATTGAAGTTGGTTTCTTGACAGACACTTTGTTCGTGAACGAGAAACCTTACGGAGAGTTGTTAAGTAACTTTGAGCTACCAGATCTCTCCAAACCACTTACGGGCAAAATGTTTTTACTAGAAAAGGAAACTAGAAAACAAAGAATGCGCGTAGCTGGGGCTTATCTAATCAATGAACCAGAAGATGGTGTCGGAGTACAGGTAGAAGGCTCTGACGTAGTATTGCGTAAAGGTGAATTTGAGGCAACGCTTTCCGCCGCCGACTTTCCATTCGAGGTAATTGAAACTATTGTGCCCGAAATATCCCGAACCGCCGGGAGCTTTGGTGCAAATCTTAAGGCGAATGGAGATATCGGACACCCTACTGTGGTTGGTTCACTCTTGGTAGAGGAGGGGCAATTCCAAATTGATTACCTCAAAACCCTTTTCTACATTAAAAACCAATCCATAACATTTACCAAAAACAAAATTTCTGCGGATGGCGATACCATTTTTGACGCAACTCGGCAACACATAGCCTTGGTGTATGGTGGCCTTGAACACGAGTATTTCAATAAGTGGCGCGTAAATTGTCGGGTTGAATCTAAGGATCTAGGCTTTCTGGTGCTCAATACTTCGGCCAATGATAGCGATCTATATTATGGCCGGGCAGAGGGCAGCTTTGTTGCAGATTTCAGTGGTTCATTCAGTCGCACAAACATCGCCATTGAAGCTACCACCGGGCCAGGGACAAGGCTTTTTATTCCGCTTTCTTCTACGGCGGATTCAAAAGAGGCCAATTTTATCAATTTTGACAAAAATACACCCAAAGTAGAAGCGGATACGCGAAAAAACAAGCAATTTGTCAATAGTGACCTCAAAGGCTTGAATTTCGAGATGGATATGACGGTGACAGATCAAGCTGAAATCCAACTCATTTTTGACGAGCAAACGGGTGATATTATTAAAGGAAGAGGCGACGGTAATATCAAATTGGCAATCAATCGCGAAGGCGAATTTACCATGTATGGTGGCTACCAGATTTTGCGTGGTGAGTACCTGTTTACCCTGTTGAACTTTGTAAACAAACCCTTTGTGGTAACTAAGGGCGGTACAATCAACTGGTATGGTGATCCATACGGAGCACAAATCAACCTTGACGCAACGTATGAGGTAAACACCTCAGTGTACAATTTTATCAAAGAAGAGTTGGAATTGCTTCGAAGTGTACGGCCTCAACTGCTGGAAGAAGCTTCGAAGGCTACTCGTGTCACCGTAAACATGCATTTGGATGGTGATCTTTTGAAGCCAAGCATTACATTTGGGCTTAATTTCCCCATCATATCCAGCGGACTTAAATCAGTGACTGACACCAAGTTGCGTTTACTTCGGCAGGATCAAGCTGAACTTTCGAGGCAAGTCTTTGGTCTTGTAGTAATCGGTTCCTTTTTGCCGCCTTCAGCCGGGTTTAGTTCAGATTATGTCACTACCGCCTTCAATACCCTGACGCAAATGATTAGCAACCAGTTTTCCAACTATTTGGCTGGCCTTGCCTCGGAATGGTTTGGTGGTGCTGTATCAAGTATAGATGTTGACATTATATACAGTGATTACCAAAACGATGTATTATCCGACCCCAACAGAATTGGAGGTGGGCGCGAGGTGAATTTTCGACTCAGCAGTGGCTTCAAAAATGACCGTGTAACTGTGCAGGTTGGTTCTCAATTTGGCATCGGCAGTCCGGGGATTGCGACTTTAAATGGTTTTCTTGGGGAAGACGTCACCCTGCAAATTGCACTTACCGAAAATCGCCAATGGCGTTTAAAAGCTTATCAGCGCTTCGAACCAGACATTGCAGGGCAATTTGGTCAGCGTTATGGTCTTGGGCTTAGTTTCCAAAAAGACTATGATACTTTCGAGGATATGTGGAAGAGCTTCGGACGGACATTCTCGAAAAGCAGACCTCGCTAGCAATCTTGTGAACTTCTTCAATCTCATCAAATTGACCCAGTCCGATTTCCTCCGCCGCGCCAATACACCCTTGAAAATGCGTTTGTTTCTGCTCTGGAAACTTCCCGCAGCCTGGTTTATGGGCGTTCGAGTCCGCTCCTGCAATTTGGAAAAATGTATAGTTGAATTGCCTTACGGCTGGCGATCTCAAAACCCCTTTCGTTCTACTTACTTTGCCGCCCAATGTGCTGCAGGAGAACTTTCTACCGGGCTTTTGGCAATGGCCCATCTGCAAGAAAAGCCTCCTGTTTCAATGTTAGTCTTACATATTGAGGCTGATTTCGTCAAAAAAGTGGCAAAAACCCTTACACTTACCTGCTCTGATGGTGCCCTATTTCAGGCTATCATCCAAAAAGCAATTGAAACCGGCGAGGCCCAAGTTTTTCAGGCTGAATCCATTGCTACCTTGCCCGATGGCCGCGAAGCAGCGCGCGTAAGAATTACATGGTCCTTTAAATCCAAGTGACTAGTGGCATGGGCACGAAGTCTTTGAGGCGCCCAGGTATCTCAGCACGCAGCACTTATCACGCACCACTAAAAAATGGCTTCCCTCTTCGGTCACATAGCGGCATCTACTGCAATTGGTTACGCTTTTTTCCCCAAACAAGTGCGCCCAATTACCCTGATAGTGGCAGGATTTTGTTCTTTTGCCCCTGATCTAGATGTGCTATCTTTCCAGTTTGGTATTCCATATTCCAGTCAGTGGGGGCATCGGGGTTGGACGCATTCGCTGCTGTTTGCGTTGGTGGCGGGTGGGTTAACAGGCTTGATATTTAATAGTCTGACCACTTCAAGTCATCGAGCCACTTTGAAGCGCCTGACCGCATGGCTTATCCTCAGCATGGCCTCCCACCCCTTGTTAGATATGTTGACCAATGGCGGCCGTGGTTGTGCACTTTGGTGGCCTTTCAGTCTGGAGCGGATCTTCTTTCCATGGCGACCTATTCAAGTGTCGCCAATGTCTGTGAGCGATTTTATTAGTCCTTGGGGACTTGAGGTGTTGGCTAGCGAGGTGATTTGGATTGGACTTCCTTGTGTGGGGCTGGTTTGGCTGGCGAAGCTTGTAAAAACAAAGGGGAGTGAGGCATGATATATTTTGAAAGATTAGCAGGAGCCTTTATTTTCTAAATAATTTGACAAACTCCACAATTAAACGAACCTCCTCCGCGGTTAGTTTTTTACTAAAGGAAGGCATCAGGCCTTTCCCTTCTTGGATCAGAAGCACCATCGAAGCATCGTCCAGCTTACTTTGACTTAATTTGCTGGCATGAAACAAGCCCTTGTCCCCATTTTTTCCATGACAGCGGTTGCATTTTGATTTATATAGTTTTTGGGCATCGGGCTTTTGAGGCGTTTGTGCTACTGAAACTGTGGCCAATGAAACCAGGAAAATAATTAGATAATTTTTCATCGTTTTAATTAGCTTAGACTTTAGACATTTTACTTGAATTCAGCGTCAGGACAATCTTCCCAAACTGCTCCCCTGAGGCCATTTTTTCAAAAGCCTTTGCACCTTCCGACATTGGGAAAATGGAATCTACTACAGGCACAATTTCGTGCTTTTGCACAAAAGCCAACATTGCACGGAATTCTCTAGGGCTGCCCATAGTACTTCCCAATAAGCTGATTTGTTTCCAGAAAAGCGGCTGCAAACTAAGTCCGTTAACCTTCCCCAGTGTTCCTCCATAGAACCCTATGCGTGCACCAGGATTGCACAGAGATGGAAACAGTGCAAATCCATCGCCGCCGGCCGAATCAATGATGACATCAAATCCGCCAGCAGCTTGTTTGAGTTGCTTCTCCCACCCAGCTTCGTGATAATTTGCACCGCCTTTAGCACCGATTTTTGTGGCACGTTCAATTTTTTCAACCGAACCAGAGGTGACAAAAACTTCAGCTTCGGCGGCTATGGCAAATTGTAACGCTGTTAGCGCCACCCCGCCGCCAATGCCCGTAATCAACACTTTTTCGCCTTTTTTTAACTTACATCGGCTGAAAAGTGCGCGCCATGCAGTTAGTCCAGCTAATGGGATGGCAGCGGCTTGTTCCCAGCCCAGGTGTTCAGGCATCGGAAAAACATTCGCTTTGGGAATGGAGATTTGTTCCGCAAAAGTGCCGTTTTCGGGCATTCCCAATACTCGAAAGTCTTTGCTTTGAAAATTAGGATTGCTACCCCAGGCTAGGGCAGGGTAGAGCACTACTCGTTTCCCTTGCCATTCACCTGCACCATCGGAGCCAAGAATACAGGGCGTTCGAATCCCAGCGTACTGCCCTTGGGTGATGAACAGGTCGCGGTGGTTCAGCGCGGCAGTATGGATACCTACGACAACTTCTCCTTTGGAAGGCTTTGGATTCGGCAATTGCGCCCATTCGGTAGGGGCTTGTAACTTATTGATTATTAGTGCTTTCAAGCGTAAGATTGCTGTGAGTGTTGGATGATTTTGAAATTCTAGAACAGGAATAATTGGGTGTAAAGTTTGAAAGAAATTTGGCAAGTCCTAAATTGTTTTTAATAAAATTCGTTTAGATTTGCACTTTCTATATCATGCGCATTCGAATAGGCATCATCATGGCTTACTTACTGCTGGGTTGCATCCTCCTGGAGGACGCCTTGCCGTACTTTGCCCATTCCATTATGATGGAAATATGCGAATCCAATACTGAAAACGGGGAAAAAGACACCAAAAAAGGGAAAGAAATTGAAGATGAGTTGAGCCAGGTAAAAGATAGGTTTCCTGTTGAAAATGGCTCACCTTTTTCTTTTCTACTCCATCCGGGCAGCATTCTTGCTGATTCCGACGAAATCCCCGATAGTGCCCACCAATCTATTTTCTCTCCTCCTCCGGATTGGGACTAATTTACTTCCTTGCTTTTTGATGCCTTGTTTTTTAGCCTAACACTGTTCGATATAGACGAGCAGGTGTTTTCGTTATTATTTCATCCTTTACCTTCTTCTTCTTCTTCATGCAAAAGAACAGCTTCTGGGCAGATCTAAAATTTGATCTGCCTGCGGGTCTGGTGGTGTTTCTCATCGCCTTACCCTTATGTCTGGGCATTGCCCTGGCCTCGGGTGCGCCGCTTTTTTCGGGTATGATCGCAGGTATTATCGGCGGTTTAGTTGTGGGTTTTTTGAGCGATTCACATACTAGTGTTAGCGGCCCGGCGGCTGGACTTACGGCCGTAGTATTGGTCTCTATACAGCAACTGGGCAGTTTTCAAATTTTTCTTTTAGCCGTGGTGTTGGCCGGTGTCTTTCAACTGGCCTTGGGTTTTGCCCGTGCTGGTATGATTGCCAACTATTTCCCATCCAACGTTATTAAAGGGATGTTGACGGGTATAGGCATTATTATCATTTTGAAACAAATCCCACATGCATTTGGATATGACAAGGATGCGGAGGGCGATTTCGCTTTTTTTGAGCAAAGTGGTAGTAACACCTTTCTCACGATCTGGGAAAGCCTGACGCAATTTATCCATCCAGGTGCAACAGCTGTAGCCTTGATTTCGATTATAATTATGCGTGTTTGGGAAAGACCTGCTGTAAAAAGCAAAGTAGGTTTTGTTCCAGGAGCACTCGTGGCTGTGGTAGTTTCAGTTTTAATCAATCAGGTGCTAATCACGCTTGGCGATCCTTGGGCAATTCTTCCAGAACATTTGGTCAGCATCCCGGTAGCAAATGATGCTTCTGCTTTTTTAGCCCAGTTTACCTTCCCTGATTTTTCACAATGGGCGAATACAAAAGTGCTCTCCATTGCTTTTACGCTCTGTATTGTAGCCTCTATTGAAACGCTGTTATGCTTGGAGGCGGTGGATAAAATTGACCCATATTTGCGTACAAGCGACCCAAATCGCGAATTAAAGGCACAAGGGATAGGCAATATCCTGTCCGGGCTTATTGGCGGCTTGCCGATCACCTCGGTCATTGTACGTAGTTCAGCCAATGTCAACGCAAATGCGCGAACCAAATCATCCTCCATTATTCACGGATTGCTTCTTTTGGTTTGTGTGGCGCTCATTCCTGTTATTTTGAATTTGATTCCATTGGCAGCACTTGCAGCAGTACTTATCCTAACCGGGTATAAATTGGCCAAAATATCAATTTTTAAGGAGTCATGGAGTAATGGGAAATATCAGTGGTGGCCTTTTATTATTACAGTTTTTGCAGTGGTATTTACGGACTTGCTGACGGGAGTAGGTGTAGGATTGGTGGCCAGCGCCTTGGCGATCCTTCGTGGCAACATGCGCAACGCCTACTATTTCCACAAAGAGGAATATCATGAAGGTGATATCATCAATATAAAATTGTCGCAAGAGGTTTCTTTTCTCAATAAGGCGGCCATTAAAATCACATTGGAAACCCTTCCGGAAAATTCTAAAGTGGTGATTGATGCTACAGATACGGCTTATATAGATTTTGATGTGCTGGAAAGCATAAAAGAGTTTGCCAAAGAAAAAGCTGGTTTGAAAAATATTCAGGTGACGCTCAACGGGTTTCACGATCGCTACAAATTTTGGGAGGCCGATTTTGTCCATTCAGACCCAGATCCAAATCTTCATGCAGAACAATCACTTACAAGATGAAGATGCAACAAGCTAGGTTGAAGGTCGAAACCTGTTTGTCGAAGGCGACTCAACTTGACGAAGCCAAAAGTCAATTTGTACGGTAGTCTGGCCTCTATTTTCCCAAAAATCAAATCATAATCCTTCATCATTTTTTCCACACTATTTTACCAAAATTATTATGCGTACACTCACTAAAGAAACTCAAGAAAAAATAACGCCTCAAATAGCACTCAAGCTTTTGCAGGATGGAAATGACCGATTCACAAATAACCTGAAAGTAAACCGCAATTTGCTCCAGCAAGTCAATGAAACAATGTATGGGCAACATCCTTTCGCCGTGATTTTGAGTTGTATTGACTCTCGTACCAGTGCAGAATTGGTTTTTGACCAAGGGCTTGGTGATGTGTTCAGCATCAGAATAGCGGGTAATATTTTGAACGAAGATATCCTTGGATCCATGGAATTTGCCTGCAAGGTGGCAGGCGCAAAAATCATCGTAGTGTTAGGACACACGAAATGTGGCGCCATCAAAGGTGCTTGTGACCATGTGGAAATGGGCAACCTAACGAGCTTGCTCCATAAAATCAAGCCGGCCATGGAGCGTACGACATACACCAATGGTACGGAGTATGCCTATCCGAATGCAGTGGCAGCTAATAATGTACACTATGTGATGGATGAAGTGGCCCTGCGAAGTCCGATTATCAATGAAATGATAAAAGCGCACGAAATAGCCATCGTGGGCGGGATGTATGACATTGAGACGGGAGTTGTTGATTTTTACGAGCATCCGCACCTCATTTGAACTTCGTTTTGAAAAGCAAGAAGGTTTTATAAAGAACCGATTTAACCTGCTGCTGAAAAGTAGCAGGTTTTTTTATTTTTGAGAATGTTTGTTCGGTTCGTGTTTTTTTCAACCTTTGCCATCTACATCACAAACAAAACAGTATGGCTTTTTCTACCAGCTCTTCCAACAAAGCTGACACCAAACCCCTCCTCTCTACCCGAAGTATTTGGAATATGAGTGTGGGTTTTTTGGGCATCCAAGCAGGCTTCGCGCTTCAAAATGGTAATGCAAGTACCATTCTACAGCGCTATGGTGCCGATGTACATGAACTTCCGAACTTCTGGCTTGTGGCCCCGATCATTGGCATGATTGTTCAGCCCATTATCGGATATTACTCTGATCATACCTGGAATCGTTGGGGGCGACGCAAGCCTTATTTTGTGGCGGGTGCTATCGCGGCTTGTTTCGGCATGATGCTGATGCCCAATGCCGGAATATTTGCTGCTGCACTCCCGCTCGTACTCATGGGGGCGGGAATGTTGATGATTATGGATGCCGCATTCAATGTAGCTATGGAACCTTTCAGAGCCTTGGTTGCTGATAAGTTACCTTCCGCCCAGCGTACGTTGGGGTTTTCTACGCAGACAGCACTCATTGGAATTGGGGCGGTAATCGGGTCGTGGTTGCCCTGGTTTTTGGCAAAAAAAGCAGGTGTCGTCGACACTGCTGTAAAAGGCATAGTGCCGGATAACGTGAAATTGTCCTTCTATATCGGTGGTGGGCTTTTACTTGCAGCCATTCTCTGGACGGTTTTTACAACCAAAGAATATTCTCCGGAAGAGCAGGCTCGATATACTGGGGAGCCAGAAACGAAATCGACCAAGCGTGGACTCGCTTCCATTTGGGAAGATGTAGTAAATATGCCCACCGCAATGCGACAACTCGGCTGGGTGCAATTTTTCTCCTGGTTTGCATTGTTTTCGATGTGGGTATTTACCGCTCCGGCCATTGCACACCATGTTTATGGCTGTGCAATTGACGACAATAAGTCACAGGCCTTCAGCGATGCAGGTAACTGGACGGGTATTATTTTCGGGGTATACAATGGCGTTTCCGCTATTTTCGCCCTTTGCCTTCCGTATATCGCTGCTCGGATTGGCCGCAAAAACACCCACGCAATAGCCTTGGTTTGTGGTGGAATAGGCCTGATTTCCATCTATTTTGCAACTTCTCCAAATTTTTTGATTTTCTCCATGATCGGCGTAGGAATAGCTTGGGCAAGTATTTTGGCCATGCCTTACGCAATGTTGGCTGGCTCGCTTCCAGCCCACAAAATGGGTGTTTATATGGGCATTTTCAACTTTTTCATTACAATCCCTCAAATAGTAAGCGGAATAGTCAATCGTCCGATTGTCAAATATTTGTATGGCAACAACGCTATTTGGGCCATTGTGATGGGCGGTGTGTTCTTCTTGTTGGCCGCAATAGCCGTACGATTTGTAGCAGACAAAGACGATGTGGTCAATGTGGCCAATGTGTGAAGGTGGTCTATGTGATTTCAATTCAAACCAATCAAATCATGAATCCAAAATTCAGGGCATTGTTCGCCGTATTAGCGGGTATCCTGGCTGGCGGCCTGGCTATTACCCTGTTTGAAATGGCGTCGCCGCATGAACCGCCAGCAGGTATGAATGTGAATGATCCCGCCAAATTGGGCGAGTGGGTCGGCACTTTGCCGATGTCGGCATTTGCAATTTTGCTTCTCGCCTACTTTTTAGGTTCTGCAGTTGGCGCGTGGGTTGCTAATCGAATTGCTGGGCCAACCCAATACCGCCCAGCTCTATTGGTCGGCTTTGGGCTTTTTGTTGCAGGAATCATAAACCTGATTGCGATTCCACACCCCTGGTGGTTTTCAATCATCTCCTCCCTGATCTATTTTGTTGGCGCATGGATTGGCGGTAGGGTAGTGGAGCGCCCAAGAATTTGATTTTTTCACCTAAATATCTTTACTTATGAGTACTAATGACTTGATTTTCACGCTTTTAGTTGGTGCAGTTTCAGGTTGGCTGGCTGGCCAAATTCGCCATGGTTATGGCTTTGGATTGCTCGGGAATATTATCGTAGGTATTCTTGGTGCATTTGTAGGCACTTGGCTTTTTCGCTCCGTGCTGCATGTATCCATCGGTGCTGGCCTATTGAGTACCATTGCAACTTCGGTCATTGGAGCCCTAGTTTTGCTGTTTCTCATTGGGCTAGTCAGTAAAAAGTGATTTGACAAAATTTCTTCCAACCCGTCTTGCGGATCAGCCGTAAGACGGGTTTTTATGTCCAAAAAATACACTTCCATGCGATTCATTCTATTCGTCATACTTTCATTTTTTATCTTGAATTGTAAAAACTTCTGGGGCAATCCGCATAAAACAGCCCTTGCTCCACGCGTCGTGCCCGTCTTGATCGATAGCTTGCGTGTAGAACCTGCCAATTGGTGGACGGGTATGAAATGGAATAAGGTGGAAATCCTAGTCCAACGCCCAGGGTTAGCGGAATACCAGGTGCGTTTAGAAAAAACCAAAGGCCTGAAAATATTGAAAGTTGAAAAAGGAGAAAGTCCAAACTATCTTTTTATCACCTTGGAAGTCAAGGAAAAGGCACCGAAACAAAATGCTGAACTAGTTTTTTCCAATGGCAAAAACACTTTCACCCACGAGTTCCCAATTCGAGCCCGAAGTGCGTCACCAAAGGCGCAAGGCGTATCTTCCAAGGACGTAATTTATCTGGTTTTTCCGGATCGTTTCGCAAATGGCGATTCATCGAACGATACTGTATCTGGAATGCTGCAAGGTTTAAATAGAGCCGACCCGGATGGACGACATGGGGGTGATTTGAAAGGTATAAAAGACCATCTTGATTACATACAAGATTTAGGAATTAGCACAATATGGCTCAATCCAGAACTTGAGAATGACCAAATTGAAGCCTCCTATCATGGTTACGCAGTCACGGATCATTATCGGGTGGATCGTCGTTTTGGCACGAATGCTGACCTGCGCAATCTAGTATCGGAATGCCATCGAAGAGGCATGAAAGTCGTTCGAGACATTGTGCTCAATCATATCGGTGACAACCACTGGTGGATGAAAGACTTGCCCACCAAAGACTGGGTAAATCAATGGCCGGTTTATACGAACACCTCTTTTCGCGCACCAACCTTGGTAGACCCCTATGCTTCAGAATTCGATAAAAAGCTGTTTTCAGATGGCTGGTTTGATAAAAGAATGCCTGACCTTAATCAACGTAATCCGCACGTTTCCAATTATTTAATTCAGCAAGCCATCTGGTGGGTGGAATATGCCGGAATAGATGATTTCCGCATTGACACTTACACCTATTCCGACCAGGTATTTTGCAGCAAATGGTGCCAGGCATTGCGGGAAGAGTATCCAAATCTTTCCATGTTTGGCGAAATTTGGGAGCAAGCTGTGCCAGTCCAGGGCTTTTTTGCCGACGATCAGCCGATGGTGCGAAGCAAATTTGATTCTAACCTGCCCGGCGTAATTGATTTTCAACTCTGCTTTGCGATCCAGGATGCACTCACCAAAGAGAGTAGCTGGACGGATGGCGCCTCAAAAATTTATTACGTCCTGGCACAGGATTATTTTTACAAAGACCCTTACAAAAACCAGATCATGCTCGACAACCACGACATGAAACGGTTTTACACCCAGGTTGGAGAAAGCCTGGACAAGTACAAAACAGGAATGGCTTTCCTGCTCACTACACGCGGCATTCCACAAATCTATTACGCCACAGAAATGCTGAGTACGGGAGATGGCACACCAACCTGGGGTACCTTCCGAAAAGATTTTCCAGGTGGATGGGTGGGTGATCCAGCAGATAAATTTACCAAAACGGGCCGAACCGCACAGGAAGATGAAGCCTTCAACTTTGCCCGCAACTTAATCCGGTACCGCAATGCCACACCGGCTTTACAAACGGGCAAACTCATGCAATTCACGCCCATTGACCGAGCACCAGAACGCGGGCTTTACGTGTATTTTCGCTATGACGAGGCCAAAACGGTGATGGTGGTACTCAATTTTTCCAACGAAAACAAAACCATGAATACCCAACGATTTACCGAACGCATGAAGGGGTTTTCCAAAGCTAAAAATGTAGCGACGGGAGAAATTTTGACCGATTTGACAAAGTTGGAAGTGGGTAAGAATTTGCCTCTGGTGTTGGAATTGGAACGATGATAGGTTATCTTTGTTGGAAACTAAAAAATCATGGGACTTACACACGTCAACATTACGCTAAAAAATTCAGGCGATGTATCGCTAAGCCGCCGGAAATTCATCGGCGAAGACGAAATTAGAAGTTTAGAAATTAATTGTCTCGTGGACACTGGTGCGATGACTATTGTCATCAATGAAGAAATCCGTGAAGCACTTGGTCTTGACATCATTGGCGAACGGTTAAGCCAAACGGCTGATGGCCGGAAAATAGTGCTTCCCTTAGCTGGGCCTGTAGATATCTGGTATGAAGATCGGCTTTCCACTACAAATGCAATCGTAATGCCAGACGACAATGATCCACTTTTAGGCGTTATCCCACTCGAAGAAATGGATTTATGGATTCACCCTGCCACCAACAAACTCACGCCCATTCACCCTGGAGAAGGTCCGTTGATGATTGTGAAATAGGCTTGTTTGAAACT
>Ga0105048_10008479_pt1 | contig 16442 bp, 14 predicted proteins | sample MAT05_FD_78382 | JGI IMG/M metagenome (GOLD analysis project Ga0105048, IMG submission 78382) | Freshwater microbial communities from Lake Fryxell liftoff mats and glacier meltwater in Antarctica - MAT-05 | ecosystem: Environmental > Aquatic > Freshwater > Ice > Liftoff microbial mat | place...
CCGGGCGGCGCCAACGCCAGGCCCTTCACCACCCACCACAACGCGCTGGACCAGGAGATGTTCCTGCGCATCGCGCCCGAGCTCTACCTCAAGCGCTTGCTGGTGGGCGGCTTCGAGCGTGTGTTCGAGATCAACCGCAACTTTCGCAACGAAGGCATCAGCGTTCGGCACAACCCTGAATTCACGATGATGGAGTTCTATGCGGCCTACTGGACGCACCACGACCTGATGGACTTCACCGAAGCCGTGCTGCGCCATGCCGCGCGCGCGGCCACGGGCACGGCAGAAATCAGCTATGCCGGCAAGCCCGTGGCGCTGGACCAGCCCTTCGCGCGCCTGAGCGTGCGCGACAGCCTGGTGCAGTACGCCGGCCTGACGCTGGCCGAAGCCGGCGATGCCGAACTGCTGCGCACCAAGCTGAAAGCCCAGGGCGAAGAGGCGCCGGCGCACTGGAAACTGCCCGAGCTGCAATTCGGTCTCTTCGAGGCGGTGGTGGAAGCTCAGCTCTGGCAGCCCACCTTCATCATCGACTACCCCGTCGAGGTGAGTCCGCTGGCGCGTGCCTCAGACAGCAACCCGGCCATCACCGAACGCTTCGAGCTCTTCATCACCGGGCGCGAATACGCCAACGGCTTCAGTGAACTGAACGACGCCGAAGACCAGGCAGCAAGATTCCAAGCGCAAGTGGCGAACAAGGACGCCGGCGACGAAGAGGCGATGTTCTTCGACGCCGACTTCATCCGCGCACTGGAATACGGCATGCCGCCGGCGGGTGGCTGCGGCATCGGCATCGACCGGCTGATGATGCTGATCACCGACAGCCCGAGCATTCGCGACGTGATTCTCTTCCCGGCCTTGCGCCGGGAATCAACATGACACCGGCCTTGCGTCGCGAGGGCTGAAGAGGAGCCAGTGGCCATGGCAGCGGCAGAGCGCCCCGGCAGCTTGTCAGCGGTGCAAATCGCGCTGTGGCAGGAACTGACACGCGCGCAGCACGACAAGCACCACGAGTGGCGCACGCCGGTGCTGGCCACGGTGGACGGCGACGCGGCTGACGCGCGAACCGTGGTGCTGCGCGAGGTGAGCGCAGAAGACGCGACGCTGACGATCTTCAGCGATGCCCGCGCCGGCAAGCTGGCCCAGCTGCAGGCCCACCCGGTGGGCACGCTGGTGATGTGGTCCAAGCGGCTGTCGTGGCAGCTGCGGCTGCGGGTGGAACTGTCGGCACAGACCGAGGGCCTGGCCGTGGCCTCGCGCTGGGCGCGCCTGAAACTTTCGCCAGCGGCGCAGGACTATCTGTCGCCGCTGGCGCCCGGGCGCGCCCTGGACGGACACCCGGACGTGAAAGTGCCCCCAGACAGCGCCGCGCCAGCGGTCGAAAGGGGGCACTTCGCGCTGCTTCAGGCCCGGGTGCTGTCAGCCGATTGGCTGGAGCTGCACCGCGAGGGGCACCGGCGGGCGCGCTTCGATGATGAAGGCGCGCGCTGGTTGACCCCCTGATGGTTTGACAGCTCGAGGGCGGGACGTTCGATCAGCGGTTGACGCCGCGCCGGGCGACGATGATCGGCGTGTCGCCACTGGTTTCCACCAGGCTGGCGTAGAAGAACGGGCCCACCGGCTCGCCCGTCACGTTTGGCAGGAAGGGCACGTTCTTCATCGCTGCCAGCATCTCGGCGCGCACTTCGTCGCGGGTGCGCACCGACTTGGCCGTGGCCAGCGGGTTGTAGTCGTTGCTCGAGGTGTCGACAGTCGCGGCCAGGCGCTCACCGCGCACGACGACCTGCGGCAGCCGGGTCACGCGCTGGGTAGGCTTGCTGCCCTTGTACGACGGCACCATCTCGGTCTGGCCGCTGCTGATGAAGTCGTAATCGGCACCCTCGCTGGCGTGGGCGGCAGCGACGGAAGCCAGGGCCAGGGCAACGACGGCGGGGTAGACGAAAAATTGAAGCTTGCTCATGATCATTCCTTGAAAGCATCCGAAAGGGTTGTGGGACCGGCTTCGGTGGATGCGTGACCGGGGTCGTCCTTGGGTATGAAATGTAGGTACATACCCGAGTATTGAAAACCGGACATTCACGAATGCATCATTCTGGTTTCAGGAACTATTTGCTCAACGACGGGGGAAAACCGGTGCCCGCTTTTCGATGAAGGCCTGCATGCCTTCCAGCTGGTCGGCGGTGCCGAAGAGGCTGTGGAAGACGTGACGCTCGTGGCTCACGCCGTCCGCCAAGCCGGTCTCGAAAGCGCGGTTCACGCAGGCCTTGGCCAGCACCACGCTGGGGCCGCCCAGGGCGCAGATAAGCTCGCCCGCGGCCAGGGCCTCGGCCAGCAGCTTGTCGGCTGGCACCACGCGGCTCACGAGGCCGGCGCGTTCAGCCTCGGTGGCGTCCATGGTGCGGCCGGTCAGCACCATGTCCATGGCCTTGGCCTTGCCGACGGCGCGCGGCAGGCGCTGCGTGCCGCCGGCTCCGGGAATGGTGCCGAGCTTGATCTCGGGCTGGCCGAACTTGGCGTTCTCGGCGGCGATGATGAAGTCGCACATCATCGCCAGCTCGCAGCCGCCGCCCAGCGCGAAGCCGGCCACCGCGGCGATGACCGGCTTGCGCACGCTGCGCACGCTTTCCCAGTTGCGCGTGACGAACTGCTGCTGATGCGCCTGGACGAAGCTCTTGGTCGCCATGGCGGTGATGTCGGCGCCGGCAGCAAAGGCTTTCTCGTTGCCGGTGATGACGATGCAGCCGATGCCGTCGTCGGCGTCGAAGGCCTGCAGCGCTGCGCCCAGCTCGTCCATCAGCGCGTCGTTGAGTGCGTTGTACTGGCGCGGGCGGTTCAAGGTGATCAACCCCACCTGGCGTTCGCCTGGGCCATGGCGCGTGGTGAGGATCAGGGCTTCGGACATCGGTCGGTCTCCTGGCAGGATGGTGGTGGCTGAAGGGCGGTAAGAACTGGCAATGCACGGCTATTCTGAGCGGCCGCGCGGTCAGCGGGCGTTAAGCTTCGACGCCTTCAACAGCCGGCCGCACACGCGCCAGCCTTCTGCGCATGCCCACACTGTTCCGCAAGACTGCCAAGGGTCAGACCGAGATCGAGACCCGGGCACACAGGCTCACGCCGAGGCTGCGCGGGCTGTTGATCATGGTCGATGGCAAACGTGATCTGGCAGCGCTTTCCGCGCTCATGCCGCAGCAGGCCGACGTGCTGCTGCAGGAGCTGACAGCGCAGGGTTTCATCGAGGTCGTCGAGAGCGCGCTCGCGCCAGCGGCGTCGCCGGCAGCCGCTGCGCCGGTTGCCAAGGCCGTTGCCAGGACCGCCGCACCCAGCTCACCCACGGCTGACTTCGAGAAGCTGCGCCGCGACGCCGTGCGCGCCTTGACCGACGCGGTGGGGCCGGCCGCCGAAACGGTGGCCATTCGCATGGAGAAGGCCAAATCCCTGGAAGAACTGCAGCCGCTGCTCGCACAGGCCGCGCAGGTGCTGGCCAACATGCGCGGCCGCGCCGCAGCCGACGCTTATACGGCACGGTTTCTGGCGCGCTGAATTCGCAGCGGAACGCGGCCGGCCAGCGCGACAGCGAAGGCGGTCGCAGGGGCACGGGCAAGCGCAGACAGGCGCAGGCAAGAGCGGCAGTTACGTTCGGGCCGTGAATCCGCCACGATCACCGCCTAAACTCAGTGGATGCTCATTCTGATTTTGGCCATGGCAGTGTCGATAGGCGCGACGCTGCTGATCATCCGCTCGGCCAGAGCGCACGGTCATTTGTCCGCGGATCATGACTTTTCCGGCCCACAAAAATTTCACGCCAAGGCCGTGCCGCGCATCGGCGGCCTGGGTATCGTCGTCGGCCTCGTTTCGGCTGCAATCTTTCTGAGCTTCAACGACGCGCCCGCCGCCCGTCTGGCAGGCCTGCTGCTCATCTGTGGGCTGCCTGCATTCGCCGCCGGCCTGGTCGAAGACCTGACCAAGCGCGTAAGCCCGAAGATCAGGCTGGTGGCGGTGGCGGCATCAGCCCTGCTTGCCATCTTGCTGATGGATGCGGCGGTCACGCGCACGGGCATACCAGGGCTGGACACCCTCTTGACCTGGCCCGCAGCGGCTGCGCTGCTCACCGTTTTCGGCGTGGTCGGCTTCGCCAATTCGATCAACATCATCGACGGCTTCAACGGTTTGGCGTCGATGTGCGTCGTCATCATGTTGGGGGCCATTTGTTACGTGGCTTTCCAATCAGGCGACCTTTTGATCGCCACCATTGCGCTGGCGGGAATCGGAGCCGTCCTTGGCTTCTTCATGTGGAACTTTCCGGCCGGCCTGATTTTTTTGGGTGATGGCGGCGCCTACTTTCTGGGCTTTTTCGTCGCCGAAGTTTCCATACTCCTGCTGGCACGAAACCCGGATGACGTTTCGCCCCTGTTTCCGCTGCTCGTCTGCATCTACCCGGTCTTCGAAACACTCTTTTCCATTTATCGCCGGCGTTTCCTGCGCGCTGTGCCGCCAACGATGCCCGACGGCATCCATCTGCACTCACTGATCTATCGGCGCATGATTCGGTGGGCCGTCGGCAACCAGAGCGCGAAGGCGTTGACGCGGCGGAATTCCTTGACTTCGCCCTATCTGTGGTGCCTGTGCATGCTGTCGGTGGTACCGGCGGTGCTGTTCTGGGACAACACCGCAGTGCTGGCGGTGTTCCTGCTGTTGTTCGCCTTCACTTACGTCGCCCTGTACTGGCGCATCGTTCGCTTCCGTGCGCCGCGCTGGCTGATTCTTCCCGGCAACACGCGACCAGACCCGGGCAACGATCTTTAACTCGCCTCAACGCCCGCGCTCGGCCTGCTCAGGCAAGCGCTCCAGCGCGAGGTCGATGTAGGTCTCGGCGTCCTGACGCACGAGAATGCGCACCGGCAGGTTCTGCAGGCTCGGCGCCACCCACATTTCGGCGGTGTAGTCGCCCGGCCGCGCGCTGCGGCGTGGTCGCACATGCACCGCCTCGACCGCACCGGCGTCGAGGTAGAGCGTTTCACTGCCCACGACGTCATAGACCCAGGGCTCGACACGGCGCGGCAGTGCCAGCGGCAGTTCGATGCTGCGCCCGGCAGCCAGCAATTCGGGCTGCAGCGTGAAGAGCCAGGTCATGTGCACGAACTGACTCACGGCGTCCTGCAGGCCGGGCGGGCGGGGCAAGGTCTGGCCGTTCGGCAAATGCACCTGCTCGGCGTCCATCACGATGACCGTGCGCCGCGGCTCGCGCAGAAACACCTTCATCTCCATCTCGTAGCGGCGCGGGCTCAGGCCTTCCGGCGTGATCTCGCCTTCGCTGCTTTCGCGGCGGCTCATCAGCGGCGCGAAAGACGGTCCGACGCTGGCTTCCAGAAAGACCTGGTAGCGCGTGCCGGAACGCAGCCATTCCACTCGCGCCTGGCCTTCCACCGGTCCGCGCGCCTGGCCGGTGAGGCGGTAGCTCAAGCGGGTGGAAGGCGGCCAGTCGAAGGCCGGCTGGGCTGTGACGGGCGCAGAGGCCGGGGCGGCGGCGGTCGCGGCGTTGAAGGTCGAGGCGGCATCGGGCACGGCAGCTGCGCTGGCAGCCTCGGCCACGGCAACGGCCAGCGGCGGCACTTCGGCCAACGAGGGCAGCGGCTCTGCGGCCAATGCCCAAGGCGCCAGTTCGGCCAAGGCCTCGGGCAACTCATCGGCCAGGGCCTCCATCGGCTCGGCGGGTGCCGAGGCCGCGGCAGCGGGCGCCAGCCGCGCCCACCGTCGCGCTGGTGGCGGTGGCTCGGCTGCCAACGGTGGCGGCGCAGCGGGTGCCAGTTCGTGCACGAAGCTCACCTGGAAGCGCTGCCGCGCGCGTTCGGCAGCGCCCTCGCCCAACTGGCTGGGCATCACATTGCCGGCCAGCCACAGGTGGCCGGCCAGAACGCCGGCGCCCAGCGCCAGCAGCGTGGGCCAGCGTGGCCTGTTCAGGTGCCGGCGGCGCCGATGAAGCAGCACAGCGCAGCCACGGCGCTGAGGCGGAAACGCAGCGTGAGCCAGCGTGCCACGCCCTCGGCGGGGTAGAGGCGACGGTCGACGGCGTAGCAGACCAGCAGCATCGCGCCCTGCACGACCAGGCCCGACCAAGGCGGCATCAGCACCGCCGGCCAGGCCACCAGCGCGGGCACCACGCCCCACACCAGCAGCGGCGTCGGTGGCTCGGCGTGGCGGAAGGCAAGGCCCCAGTGGATGCCACCGAGAAAGCTGACGATCAGCGCGGCATACACCGACATGGCCTGCGCGACAAAACCGTGCGCCTCTTCGTCGCGCACCAGCCACACGAGCAGCGCGCCGGCCGCAAAGGGCAGCAGCCCGGCAGCGCCCAGGCGGCGCGCCGTCACGGGCAGGTCGGTCGGGGGGTTCAGGGTCGCGGCATTCATGCGCCGATTGTCGGCCCCGGCACGGCCCGGGGCCCGGGACGGGTTACTTCTTCGCGCTCGCCGCGAGCAAGCGCTCCACGGCCTCGCCGGAAATGGCGCCGGGGCGGCGTGTGCCGTCGGGGAAGAACACCGCCGGCGTGCCGTTGATGCGCTGCTTCTGGCCGAATTCGATGTTGCGGTCGATGGCTGTGGTGTCGCATTTGGCGGCCTTGGCCGGCACGACGCCGTCCACCATCCACGCGCGCCAGCTGGTGGCCGGGTCCTTGGCACAGGCGATGTCGCGCGACTTGGCGACAGAGTCAGCACCCAGGATGGGCATCAGGAAGGTGTAGATCGTCACGTCCTTGATCGCCAGCAGGTCGCGTTCGAAGCGCTTGCAGTAGCCGCAGTTCGGGTCGACGAACACCGCCATCTTGCGTGCCCCGGTGCCCTGCTTGATGGCGATGGCATCTTTCAGCGGAAGCTTGTCCCAATCGATGGCGAGCAGCTTTTCTATGCGCGCCTGCGTCAGATCGGTGCGGGTCTTGGTCTCGACCAGCGAGCCATTGACGAAGATGAATTCGCCCTTGTCGTCGCTGTAGATGATCTCGCTGCCGCCGTAGCGAACTTCCCACAAGCCAGGCACGGGCGAACGCGTCACCTCGTCGATCTTCGGCAGGTTGGGCAGGCGCTCGGCCAGCGCCTTTCGGATGGCGGCTTCCTGGGCGAAGCCAGCGCCCGGCAGTGAAAGTGCCAGAGCCAGCAGCGTGAATGTGATGTTCGGTTTCAGCTTCATGATTTCGGGTGTCGTCAGACGGTGTTTCTATCACCCGCCCAGGGCGCGGCTTGTGAGAAGACGCTTCAGCGGCGAAAACCGGTTGGCCAGATTCAGGCCACGGTTGCGAAGTTGCTTGACCCAGGGCTGCGGATGGGCAAAGAGGTGCATCAGCCCATCGGTGACCTGGGCCATGGTGCGCACCGCGGTGACGCGCGCACGGGCGTAGCGCGCCAACAGCCTGGCGTCGCCCAGCGGCCGCCAGGTTTCACGCGCGGCCAGCACCTCGGCCAGTGCGGCCACGTCGGCCAGGCCCAGGTTCAGGCCCTGGCCAGCCAGTGGGTGCACCACATGCGCGGCGTCGCCCACCAGCACCCAACCGGGGCCGCTGACATGCTCGGCCCGGGCCAGCATCAAGGGCCATTGGGCACGCGCGCTGGCCAGGCGCAGCGTGCCGGCAGCGCCCCCGGTGGCGTCGTTCAGGGCGGTGATGAAGGCAGCTTCATCCATCGCCATGTGAGCGTCGCTGGCCGCGTCGGGCAACGACCACACCAGCGCCAGGCCGTGGCCCGTGCGGCCCTCGAACAGCGGGCGGTCCATCGGCAGCAGCGCCAGCACATCGGGGCAGCGAAACCACTGCCGCGCCAGGCCGGCGTGCGGGCGGTCGCTGACCAGCCGCGCTGCCACGGCGCGCTGGCCATACGGGTGACGCTGCATGTTCACGCCCAAAGCGTCGCGCGTCGCCGAGGCCTTGCCTTCGGCCAGCACTTGCAAGATGGCCGGCACTTCCGCAGCCACGGGCGTGATGTGCGGCGCGAAGCGCACGGCCGCGCGCAGGGCACGCTCGAGCTCGGCGCTGTCGACGATCCAGGCCAGCTCGGGCAGTGCCTGCTGCCAGGCCGAGAAGTCGAACGCGGCGCCTGGCGCGTCGCCTTCGATGTGCATGTCGTGCACGGCCGTGCGTGCGTCGGCGGGCAGGGCGTCCCACACCTTCAGCTGCTGCAGCAGTTGCACCGAGGCTGCGTTCAATGCGTAAGCGCGCACATCGGGCTGGTCGGGTTCGGTCAGTCGGCCCAGCAGCGCCACGCTCAATCCCTGGCGTGAAAGCGCCAGCGCCGCGCACAGCCCGGTGGCACCGGTGCCGCGGACGAGGACGTCGTGCCCCAGATTGTTCTGCCCTTGCATGGCTTCATTGTAGGCAGCCCTCCCGGCACAATGCCGGGCTGCCCGGAACCCCTGCCCCGGCGTCGAAGAGCCCTGGAACCACAGTGAACGCGCCGAAAAACACCGACACCATCGCCTGCACCGTGGCCGCACTGGGCCTGTACCCCATCAAGTCGTGCGCCGGCATCGAGCTGCGCGATGCCCTGCTGGTGGAGACCGGCCTGGATCTGGACCGCGCCTGGATGGTGGTGGACGGGCACGGCGAGATGCTGACCCAGCGTGAAGTGCCGCGCATGGCGCTCATTCAGCCGACGCTGCGCCACAGCGACCTCGTGCTGCGCGCGCCCGGCATGCTGGCCTTGCACCTGCGGCTGGACACCGTGGAAGCGCCGACCCGCGTGCGTGTCTGGGACGATGTCGTGAAGGCCTACGACATGGGCGCGCTGGCGGCGCAGTGGTTCACCGATTTCCTCGGCCCCGAAGCGAAAGGACCACTGCGCCTGGCGCGCTTCGACCCCGAAGAGCAGCGGCTTTCAGACCCGACGTGGACCGGTGCCGTGGAGGCCCCCAACCAGTTCGCCGATGGTTTTCCGCTGCTGGTGGCCAACAGCGCTTCGCTGGCTGAGCTGAACACCCGCCTCGCTGCCAAGGGCGTGGCCCCCGTGCACATGCAGCGCTTTCGGCCCAACGTGGTGCTGGACGGCTTGCAGCCTTGGGACGAAGACCACATCGATGAAATCGACATCCAAACCGCCGAGGGCCTGGTGACGCTGCGCCTGGTCAAACCCTGCATGCGCTGCAGCATCCCGAACGTCGACCTGGCCAGTGCCGAACGAGGCGTCGAGCCCGGTCTCACGCTGGCCGGCTACCGCAGCGACCCGCGGCTGAACGGCGCCGTCACCTTCGGCATGAATGCCGTCATCGTGCAGGGGGTGGAGCACACGCTGCGCACAGGGCAGGCAGCCACGGTGCGCTTCAAGTTCGGCTGAACGCCTGCGTGTAGGAAAATCAGCGCTTACCTGCCCCCCTCGAAAGTAACCCCCTCATGAGCCTCAAGTGCGGCATCGTCGGCCTGCCCAATGTCGGCAAGTCGACCCTTTTCAACGCGCTGACCAAGGCCGGCATCGCGGCCGAGAACTACCCCTTCTGCACCATCGAGCCCAACGTCGGCATCGTCGAGCTGCCCGACCCGCGCCTCGCCGCGCTGTCGGCCATCGTCAAGCCCGAGAAGATCGTGCCGGCGATCGTCGAATTCGTCGACATTGCGGGGCTCGTGGCGGGCGCCAGCAAGGGTGAAGGCCTCGGCAACCAGTTCCTGAGCCACATTCGCGAAACCGACGCCATCGTCAACGTGGTGCGGTGCTTCGAAGACGACAACGTGATTCACGTCGCCGGAAAAGTCGACCCCCTCTCAGACATCGAAATCATTCAAACCGAGCTCTGTCTGGCCGACCTTTCGACGGTGGAAAAGAGCCTGCACCGCTACGTCAAAGCGGCACGCAGTGGCAACGACAAGGAGGCCGCCGCGCTGGTGAAGGTGCTGGAAAAATGCCAGGCCGCGCTCGACCAGGCGCAGCCGGTGCGTGGCATCGCCTTCGGCAAGGAAGAGTGGGTCATCCTGAAACCGCTGTGCCTGATCACCGCCAAGCCGGCGATGTTCGTGGGCAACGTCAGCGAGACGGGCTTCGAGCACAACCCTTACCTCGACCGCCTGCGCGACTATGCCGCCCATCAGAACGCGCCCGTGGTAGCCATCTGCGCCAAGACCGAGGCTGAACTGGCCGACATGGCCGAAGAAGACAAGACCATGTTCCTGCAGGAAATGGGGCAGGACGAGCCGGGCCTGAACCGCTTGATCCGTGCCGCCTTCAAGCTGCTGGGCTTGCAGACCTATTTCACCGCCGGCGTGAAAGAGGTTCGCGCCTGGACGGTGGCCATCGGCGCCACGGCGCCGCAGGCAGCAGGTGTCATCCACACCGACTTCGAGCGCGGGTTCATCCGCGCCCAGACCGTCGCCTATGCCGACTTCATCGCCTTCAAGGGCGAACAGGGCGCCAAGGACGCCGGCAAGATGCGCGCCGAGGGCAAGGAATACGTGGTCAAGGACGGCGACGTGATGAACTTCCTGTTCAACGTCTGACGGCTCCCCGACGGCACCCGCGTAGATTGGGGTCATGACCAAACGTCAACCCGCCGCCGGGCAACTGCCGGCCTTTCAGGTGGTTGCGGGCACCGCGCTGGCCTACGCCTTGAGCGGTGGACTGGCTCTCTTCCTGGCCGGCCCGCCGGCCTATGCTTCGCCCTTGTATCCGGCTGCTGGCCTGGCGGTGGTGGTGGCGCTGGTGTACGGCCGCCCCGCGTTGTGGGGGGTGCTGCTGGGCGCGCTGCTGGTGCAGGGCGGCCTGGCGACAGTGCGCGGCGCTTCAGGGTTGGCCAGCGCGGCGCTGCCCGTGGTCATCAGCCTGGGCGCGGTGCTGCAGGCTGTGGTTTCGGCGGCGCTCGTGCGCCGGCACGTCAGCCAGCCGCTGGTGCTGGACGCGCCGCGCGACATCCTGCGTTTTGCCGTGCTGGGCGGCGTGCTGGGCTGCGCGGCCAGCGCCAGCGTGGCGACGCTGGCGCTGCTGAGCCTGGGCGGCATGCCGACAGCAGCGGCCAGCAGCACCTGGCTGACCTGGTGGCTGGGAGACACTTTGGGCGTGCTGGTCGCCGCGCCGCTGGCCCTGGTGCTGATAGGCCGCCCACGGGAAGACTGGCGCCCACGCGGGCGCACGCTCGCGGTGCCTTTGCTGGCCGCGCTGGCGCTGCTGGCGGGAGCGTTGCTGCAGCTTTCGCGCCTGGACCAGGAACGTCTGCAGGCCGCCTTCGAGCGCGACGCCGACCGCCTGGCCGCGGCCGCTGAAAGCCGCCTGGCGGTGCCGATTCACGCGCTGCAGGCGCTGCACAGCAGCGCCCTGGTGCGCAGTCCGCTGGACCAGAGTGCGCTCGAGCAAGCGGCGGGCTGGTGGCTGACCCAGCAGCCCTCCAGCCTGCTGGCCATGGGCTACAGCGAACTCGTTTCGCTGGAGCGTCTGGCCGCCTTCGAGGCTGCGGCACGTGCCGACGGCCAGTCCGACTACCGTGTCTTCGAGCGCGATGCAGGTCAGGCCCGCGCTGCCGACGGTGAGGTGCTGGCCATCAGGCTCATCACCCCCGTGAAAGGCAACCAGGGTGCCCTCGGCGTCAACGCGCTGTCCATTCCGGCGGCACGCGCGGCCATTCTGGCCACTCGCGTCAGCGGCCAGCCTGCGGTGAGTCAGGGCTTCAAGCTCACTCAGGCAGCGGGCGACGAGACAGGCGTCGTCATCTACCAGGCCCTGTACGGCGCCAGCGGCAATGGCGCCACCGCGCTGGCCGATGCTGCCGATGCCAACACCCGCAGCGCCCGTTTCAGCGGCGTCGTCTTCGTCACCGTGCCCACTGAACGGGTGCTGGCCGGGCTTGCCACGGCCGCCCAGAGTCGCATTCGATGGTGCCTGGTGGATGGCGACGGCGCCGCGTCGCGGCAGCGCCTGGCCGGGCCGGTGGGCTGCGAGGCCAGCGTGGCGCAACCCGGCGCGCTGGCCGCCACGCGCACGCTGACGCTGGGTGGCCGCGCGCTCGAACTGCGCATGGCCGCCGCGCCGGGTGCGGTGCTGGCCGAAAGAGAAGGCGCCTGGCTGCTGTCGCTGGTGGGGCTGGCCGCGGTGTCTTTGCTGGGCGCGCTGCTCCTCACCGTCACCGGCCACACGCGCCGCACCGAGCGCGCGGTGCACAGCGGCACGGCCGACCTGCGACGCGAGATTCGCGAGCGTGCTGCAGCTGAAGCAGCGCTGCGCGAGAGTGAAGAGCGCCTGCGCAACATCCTCGACCATGCGCCGCTGGGCGTGATGTTCATGGACCCGCAAGGCCATGTGATCGATTGCAACCCGCGTTTCGCCGCGATGGTGGGCGGCACGCCCGCGCAGATGCGCGGCGTTGCGGTGTCCGAGCATCTGCACCCCGACGAACTGCCGCGCATCCTGGGCCTGCGCCGTGCGCTGCTGGACGGCGCAGCCACCTGCATGGTGGAACCGCTGCGCCTGCGCCACGTCACCGGCCAAGTGACACAGGTGCGCGTGAGCGCCAGCGCACTGCGCGGCCCCGACGGTCGCTTGCTGCGCATGGTGGGCGTGGTGGAAGACATCACCGAGCACCTGCGCCTGCTGGACAGCGAGCAAGCGCTGCAGCGCGCCGAGGCGGCCAACCTCGCGAAGAGCGAGTTCCTCTCGCGCATGAGCCACGAGCTGCGAACACCGTTGAACGCGATGATCGGCTTTGCGCAGTTGCTGGGTCTGGACCGGGACAACGCGCTCCCGCCACAGCAGCGCGAATGGGCGCAGCAGATCCAGCGCGCCGGTTGGCATCTGCTGGAGATGATCAACGAAACGCTCGATCTGGCGCGCATCGAAAGCGGCGCCGTGAAGCTGGAAACCGCGCCGCTGGCGCTGGCTGCGCTGGTCGCCACGTGCCGCGCGATGGTGGCCACGCCGGCGGCGCAGCGCGGCATCCGCATCGAGGAGCAGATCGCGCTCGAGGCCAGTGCCGTGCTGGCCGACCCGATGCGCTTGCGTCAGGTGCTGACGAACCTGCTGTCGAATGCGGTGAAGTACAACGTCGACGGGGGCTCGGTCACGCTGACCACGCGGCGGCGCAGCGCACGCGCTGACGAAGGCCCGGGCGATGTCGTCGAGATTGCCGTGGCCGACACGGGCCTCGGCATGACTGCCGAGCAGCAAGCCGCGCTCTTCCAGCCCTACAACCGCCTGGGCCGCGAGAACAGCCCCATCGAGGGCACCGGCATCGGCCTCGTCATCAGCCGCCGCCTGGCCGAGCTGATGAACGGCACCTTGCACGCCGAGAGCGAGGCCGGCCGTGGTTCCACCTTCACGCTGTGCCTGCCCGCCGCAGCTGCGCATGGCCCGCCTGACGTCGGCAGCAACGCCGTGCCCGCGCCCTACCACCAGCGCCTGGTGCACTACGTGGAAGACAACGAGACCAACATCGAGGTCATGCGCGGCGTGCTGGCGCAGCGCGCACAGATCCGCCTGGAAACGTCACAGCTCGGTCTGGACGGCCTGGCCGCGATTCGCGCGCAGCAGCCCGACCTCATCCTGCTGGACATGCAGCTGCCCGACATCAGCGGCCTCTCGTTGCTGCGCCACCTGAAGCAGGACGACAGCGTCGCCCACATCCCCGTGGTGGTGGTCTCGGCCGACGCCACCTTTCCCGCCACGGAACAAGCCTTGACCTCGGGCGCAGCGCACTACGTGACCAAGCCGGTGGACGTGGCGCAATTCCTGAGAATCGTCGACGACATCCTCGAAGGCGCCGAGACACGCTGGGGTTGAGCCAGCTCTTCAAGACACCCGGACCCCGAGAGCACCAACCCATGTTCGACACCAACGAGACCCTGGAACAGGCACTGCAGCGCAACGTGCGCGACGCGCTGATGGAAGACATCGGCCGCGGCGACTGGACGGCGATGCTGGTGCCGGCAGGCCGGCGCGTCACCGGCCGCGTGGTCGCCAGGCAGGCTGCGCTGTTGTGCGGCCAGCCCTGGTTCGACGCCTGCCTGCGCGCTATGGATGCACAGGCGTCCATCACCTGGCACGTGGCTGAAGGTGGCGCCGTCGTGGCGGGCACCGAGGTCTGCCGCATCCATGCCGATGCCCGCGCCCTGCTCAGCGCCGAACGCCCGGCGCTGAACTTTCTGCAGATGCTGTCGGCCGTGGCCACCGTGACGCGGCAGTACGTCGACGCCATTGCCGGGCTGAGCCCCAACCCGCGCGGCTGCGCGGTGCTGGACACGCGCAAGACCCTGCCCGGCCTGCGCCAGGCGCAGAAGTACGCCGTGCGCACCGGCGGTGGCCAGAACCAGCGGCTGGCGCTGTGGCACGGCATCCTGATCAAGGAAAACCACATTGCCGCGGCCGGTGGCATCAGCGCAGCACTGCAGGCGGCGCTGGCCTTGAACAGCGGTGTGCCGGTGCAGATCGAGGTCGAAAGCCTCGCCGAGCTGGAAGAGGCCCTGGCCGCCGGCGCACCCAGCGTGCTGCTCGACGACTTCACGCTCGGCGACATGCGCAGCGCCTGTGCGCTGAACGGCGGCCACGCGGTGCTCGAGGTCTCGGGCGGTGTCGACCTGCAGAGCGTTCGCAGCATCGCCGCCACGGGCGTGGACCGCATCTCCATCGGCAAGCTCACCAAGGACGTTCAGGCGATCGACCTGTCGCTGCGCGTGGACCCCTTCGGCGCTGCGTGAGCCGCTCGAGATCGCGGTAGGGTCCCGCTCAGCCGGCTGGCGCAGCCAATGAGCGCAGATCTTCTCCCCAGCCCATCAAGGTCTCGCGTGCCCGCTGTCGCTGCGCGGGCGGCGCCGCGTTGTGGATGCGCGCGGCCAGGGCGCAGTTGTACGCCCTCAACTTCAACTGGTAGGTGCGATAGACCGGGTTCGGCGAGGCTTCGGTGTGCGCGGCCAGCTTGCGCATCGCCGCCAGGCGCTGGTCGGCATCGGCTTTCTCGCTGGCCAGACGGCGCAGCGTGTCGACCACCTCACGTTGACGGCGCTGGCGTTCCTGCAGCCACAACGCGGGGTCGAAGGGCGAGGCCAGCACGCTCTCGCGCAGCACTTGCAGCTGTGCGGGCGCGAGGCGGCCGTAGAGCCGTTCGGCGCGCTTGACAGCACGGTCCAGTGATTCAGCCTGCCGCGCGGCCAGGTCGGGCTGCAGAAATTCTTCGCGTATCTCGGCGATGCCCTTGGCGTAGCGCTGCTCCAGGTGCTTGAACTGCGCCTCTTCCAGACCGCGGCTCTGCTCGGCAGCCAGGGCCAGGGCACGCTGCAGCGTGGGTTCGAGCACATCGCGCGCCTGCGTCTGCCAGCGGCAGGCCAATTCGGGCGTGGTCGGCTCCAGCACCTGCTGTTGCGCCGTGACGAGCAGCGCTGCATAGACTGGCAGCTGGCTGCTGCGGTGCCAGTCGAAGATCTCACCGACACCCTGCTTCACACGCGGTGCCTGCTCGGCGCTGAAGTCGAACTGGCCGTCCAGCCACCACCAGGCCAGCTGGGCGCCGTTGCCATAGGCAAGACGCACGCTGCTGCAGCCGCCCAGCAGGGCCACGGCTGCCAGCAGCAGACCGATAATCGAGGTTTTGATGCGAGACATCTGCATGACCCTCAATGTCGTGATCATGGCTGCGGGCAAGGGCACCCGCATGAAATCGGCCTTGCCCAAGGTGCTGCACCGTCTGGCCGGCACCAGCCTATTGCAGCATGTCTTGAATGCAGCTGCTGGCGTGGGTGCGCTGCGCACGGTGGTGGTCACCGGCCATGGCGCAGAAGAAGTGGAAGCCGCAGTCGCCGCCAGCGGCGCCGTCTTCGTGCGCCAGATGCCCCAGCTGGGCACCGGCCACGCCGTGCAGCAGGCCGTGCCGGCGCTGGACGACGCCAACGACATCACGCTGATCCTTTACGGTGACGTGCCTTTGATCCGTCCCGAGACGGCCGCTGCGCTGGTGCAGGCCTGCGGCGGCACGCAGCTGGCACTGCTGAGCTTCAAGCCGGCCGACCCGGCGCGTTATGGCCGCATCGTGCGCAGCAACAGCAACAGCGGCAATGGCAGCGGCAGCGGCAGCGGCAGCGGCAGCGTGCAGGCCATCGTCGAATACAAGGACGCCACGCCCGAGCAGCGCGCCATCGGCGAGGTCTACAGCGGCATCATGGCCGCACCCACCGCCCTGCTGAAACGCTGGGTGGCCGATCTGGACAACCACAACAGCCAGCAGGAGTACTACCTCACCGACGTCGTGGCCATGGCCGTGGCTCAGGGTGTGCCGGTGGCGGCGCAGATCGTCGGCGACGAGGCTGAAGTGGCCGGCATCAACGACGCCGCGCAATTGGCCGAGCTGGAACGTGTGTTCCAGCGCCGCCAGGCTGCAGCGCTGATGGAGCAGGGCGTGCGCCTGGCCGACCCGGCGAGGCTGGACGTGCGCGGCCAGCTTTCCTGCGGCAGCGATGTGCAGATCGACATCAACTGCATCTTCGAAGGCGAGGTGCAGCTGGCGGA
>Ga0105048_10008482_pt1 | contig 16440 bp, 15 predicted proteins | sample MAT05_FD_78382 | JGI IMG/M metagenome (GOLD analysis project Ga0105048, IMG submission 78382) | Freshwater microbial communities from Lake Fryxell liftoff mats and glacier meltwater in Antarctica - MAT-05 | ecosystem: Environmental > Aquatic > Freshwater > Ice > Liftoff microbial mat | place...
AGTTTTTAAATCTGCATCTGCATTTTTTAAATCTGCTCCCAAATTAGTGCATTTTGTTTCTGAATCAACATTTTTTTGTTTTAAGTCTGCGATTTCATCGTCTTTTTTCTGCAAATTTTCTGTTTGGTCTTTTACCAATCTTTCATTTTCTAGTTTTAAAGCTGTGTAAGCTTGGTAGCATTTAACTCCGATAATAACTGCTGCTATTGTAATGATTGCAGCAACAATAGCAATTGGATTTGCTTGTATCAGTACAACAGCTTTTCCAAAGCATGATCCAACGCATGTTCCTGCAACTTGTATACAGTGTTTGATTTCATTAAAATTAATTGTATTCATTTTTATATCCTTGTTTTAGATTGAAAAAATTAATTCTAAAGAAAATTCATTTTAAATGCAATAATGTTTTATTTAACTAAATAATTATATAATAAAAGATAATTTAAATTTATTATTTAGCTTGGGTTTTTTGAAAAAATAAAGCAGTCCCTAACATGATTCTGCTTTTTAATATCTCATTGTTTTTAAAAACTTCGTCCATTTTTTTAGCATCTTGAGCTGCTTGTTGCTTCTGTTTTTCAATTTGATCAGCTAATTCTTTATTCTTTTCTGACAATTTTTTATTTTCTAATTGTAAAGAAGCATAAGCTTTATAGCATTTCACTCCAATAATGATGGCAGCTATCACAATAATTGCAGCAACAATAGCAATTGGATTTGCTTGTATGACAACAACCACTTTTCCAAAGCATGATCCAACGCATGTTCCTGCAACTTGTATACACTGTTTGATTTCATTAAAATTAATTTTATTCATTTTTATATCCTTTTTTTAGATTGAAAAAATTAATTCTAAAGAAAATTCATTTTAAATGCAATAATGTATTATTTAACTAAATAATTAAATAATAAAAGATAGTTTAAATTTATTATTTAGCTTGGGCTTTTTGAAAAAATAAAGCAGTCCCTAGCATGATTCTGCTTTTTAATATCTTACTGTTTTTAACAACTTCGTCCATTTTTTTAGCATCTTTAGCTGCTTGTTGCTTCTGTTTTTCAATTTGATCAGCTAATTCTTTATTCTTTTCTGACAATTTTTTATTTTCTAATTGTAAAAAAACATAAGCTTTATAGCATTTCACTCCAATAATGATGGCAGCTATCACAATAATTGCAGCAACAATAGCAATTGGATTTGCTTGTATGACAACAACCACTTTTCCAAGGTACAGTCCTGCTGAGGATCTTATGGCTTTGATTAATTCTTTGTTTGAAGCTGAACTGATTGAATTCATTATTTACCACTTTACAGGCTAAATCGTTCTAACAAGGGGATGTTTATTGATGAGTGAGAGATGTCACAATTGCTTGCAGTGCATCAACCTCGGATTGCATCTCGTGGATTTTTTCTTCTGACTCCTGAATCATTTTTAAAATATGATTCTCCATGCTGGCGGCTGCATCATTGAGATGATAGACTTGTATTTCATCATACTCAAGTTTTAATTGTAAGAGTTGCTCTTCCGTTTTAAAGAGCTCTTTACGAGTTTCATTCAACACTTCAGTTTTGAGCTCAAACTGCTCGCGAAGCTGATTGTATTTACCTTCAATTTTTTTAAAGTTGAAAGTTAGCTCTTTTATATTCTGTGATTCATTTTCTTCTAATTGGATTGCCTCGACTGCTTGTTCTAATTTAGCACAAGATTTTTTCATTTCTTCTTTTTCTAAAATCTCTTTGTTAAGCAATTTTATCGTATCTTTATTCTTAGTTTCATAAATTGCTAACTGTTCAGCAATATCCCTGGCTTTTGATTCAAAATTTGATAATTGATATGTTTTGTTTAAAAGCTCGATTTTCGTTTCAGAAATCTGCTCTTTATAACTCATTAATGTAGCTTCAATTTCACCTTTAAATGCAAATTCAGCTGAAAGTAACTGCTCTGTCTCTAAAACTTTAGCTTCATACTCAGCTAGTTGATTCGTCTTCTTTGACAGCTCTTCTCTTTGTACAGAAGTTTCTTCCTTAAGAGACACTATTAAACTTTTTAAGGCATTATTTTTTTCAGATTCGCTAGCAAGCAGTTTTTCAGTTTCTAAAACTTTAGCCTCATACTCAGCTAGTTGATTGGTTTTCTTTGAAAGCTCTTCTGCTTTTTCAGAAGTTTCATCCTTAAAAGAGTCATTCAAGCTTTTTAAGGTATTACTTTGTTCTGATTCGTTAGCAAGCAGTTTTTCAGTTTCTAAAGCTTTAGCTTCTAATACTGCTAGTTGATTCGTTTTCTTTAAAGCTTCTTCTTTAAGAGACTCAATTATGTTTTTTAACGCATTACTTTGTTCTGACTCGCTAGCAAGGAAGTATAAAGTTTCTAAAACTTTAGCTTCATAGATTTTTAACTGATTTACTTTTTCTTGTAGCTCTTTACCCTGATTTGCAGTTACTTCTTTTAACTCTTTGAGGCAGGTTTCTAGCTCTTCTTTTTGTTTGGCTTCTTTTGAAAGAAGATCTTCAATGCCTTGAATTTCTTTTTCATAAATAGCTAATTTTTCACTAATTGTTTCTTTTAGATTTGTATAAGAAAGCTCAAGAGTTTCATTTCGTTTAGTTTCTGACAAAAACGAATTTTCAAGCTCTCTTAGCTCTATCTCATAATTTTCTAATTTTTTAGATTGAACATTAAGCGCTTCATTTTTTTCATCTAGTGTGCTTTTCAAAATGGCGCTTGAGGCTTGAAGTTCATCAAATTTAACGTTTTCCTTATCATCTTCAGACAGTTCTTTTTCAAAAGATTCTAAAGTGATTTGAAGATTACTAATTTCTTGTTTTAAAAGCTCTTTATCATGTTTTAAACTTTCAAGCTCTGATTGTAATTCAGGCAGGTGAAGTAAATCTTGAGTTTTTTGATGAAGATCTATTTGAGTGCGAAATAGCATTGTTTCCAAACGGCCTCTTTCTCTTGAAAGAAGTTCATTTGTACTTTTTAAATCCTGGATATTTTCATCATCTGATAAAGGTTTTTCCTTCCGTACACGATCCATTTGATTTTTGACTTGGGATAGCTCCGAATTTAATTCTGCAAGTGTTTCACGAAGAGAAAAAATTTCTTGAGTTTTCTCATTCAACTTCTCATAGAAATTGCTTAAAGATATTGAATTTTCAGAAAGAGTGTTAATTTGTTCATGAGCATCATTTAATTTTTCTTCTGCAAAAGATAATGCCAGCTGTTTTTGTAAAAATTCTTCTAATAATTTTTCGTGTTGGGTATTTGTTTTAATAGCTTCTGATTTTACATTTTCAACAAGGCTTTCATACGAATTAATTTGTTTTGTTTTAACTAAAAGATCTTGCTTTACTCTCTTAAGGCTTACGATATTCTCCTCGAGCTTGAATTTAAGAATATCAGTCTCTTCTGAGGCAATGGAGGCATTAGAGTCTGTAACATGAATGTTATCATCTAAAGGATGAAGTAATTGCTCAACCTCATTAAAGCTAAGGGCTGCAATAATAAATCCTATCACAATCGAAAGATTTATCCCGACATACCAAAGATGCTCATTCGGATTTATCTCACTAAATTGATAGAGGTAAAATAAAATAATAAACCCAAGGGATATAGCAAAACCTCGAATTTTCCACTTTAAGGATGCAAGTAATCCAAGTATTGTAGCCACGGATAAATAAATTGCTTGCGGGGGTGATTTTATAAATATAACAAGCATGGTAACAAGTGCAACAAGAGGGCCAATTAAGCCCCAAAACTGTACTTGAAATAGAAGCTTACCTTTCGCTGTATCCACTGGCTTTATCCTTTTTAACTAATAAACTACAAAATAACCTATTTGTAATATCAATTCAAGGAGGATACAACATTTACCCATTTTTTTAACATAAACCTTCATCTTCATCGATGATTGTTTGAGCCCCTTGTATCAGATACGAGGCTAGGGCCGCATCACCTTCATAGGACATTTGAACTTCCATATTACCGTCAAGAGATGGTTGATTGCAGGTAATCAGAACATAACATGCGTGATTTTTTGCCAATGTTCTTTTTATGCGCTCTTCTTCATCACGCTTCATTATTCACCCCTGGCAAATTCAAAAACAGTTTCATAAATCATCCTTAATGGATTATACCTATATCAAGAGACTAAAATTATTTTCACATTACTTGATCGTCAATTAATAAGAAAGTGATTTTATGAAATTTAAGCCTAAAGATTAGGGGGTATTGCAAATCAAAAACGTATCAATTAAAAAAAATATTATAAACTTAAAACTTAATTCATCTTATAACCCCTAGCAAGTCCTTCTCATGCAGCTTTCAAGAAATTAAAAAAACGGCAAGATTTAAATTTTTAATAACGATAAGTATTTTCATACTACCTTGTCATTTGCTCATAAAAAGAACTCTCTTTTGAGCTTGGACGCATATTCAAAGACTCTCTTTCTATCGGATCGACAATGACGCTATTTTCATAATTATCAAATCTTTTAAATCTTCTGATACAAGACTCATCTTCTGCTTGGTTGTCGCTGCATTCAACTTCTAAATTTTCTGAATTTTGAGCAAACATTTCAAAACTTATTAAAATGCAGCAACTTGTTATCATAAAAAATAATGGCTTCATACTTAAAAATCTCCTTTATTAACCTTGTAAGTTTACTTCTCTTTTTGATAGCATGATATCAAATTTCATGGAAATGAGTATAAAAGAAATGGATCAAATTTATGGTTATCTTGAAAGAATAAGCTTTCAAAATCCCGAAAATGGCTACACCATTGCCAAGCTGAAAATGCCAAAAAAGTCAGAACTTATTTGTATTGTTGGCAACATGCCAACAGTTCAGCCGGGTGAGACAATCCGCTGCTTTGGCGAATGGAAGCAACATTTAATTCATGGAAATCAATTTGTTATCGATCATTACCGCACAGAAGCCCCATCAGACATCGTAGGAATCACAAAATATTTAGGATCAGGCCTTATTAAAGGGATAGGTCCTGTATATGCAACACGGATTGTTGAAAAATTTGGTACTGATACTTTAAATGTTATAGATTCAAAACCTGATGATTTATTAGAGATTCCAGGGCTTGGAAAAAAACGACTAGAAAGGATAAAAATTTGCTGGGTCGATCAGAAAACTATCAGGGAACTCATCATTTTTCTTCAAGCTAATGGCGTAAGCCCAGCCTTTGCGCAAAAAATCTTTAAGACATATGGCGCAAGAAGCATTGAAAAAATTAAGGATAATCCGTTTAACCTTGCAAAAGACATTTTTGGAATCGGCTTTAAAACAGCTGATAACATCGCAAGTAAAATGGGAATTTCAGCAGATGCTCCGCAGCGGATAGACTCAGGTGTTGAATATGTCTTATCCGAATTATCAAGTAATGGCCATGTCTGCTATCCGATTGAGGAGTTTTTGCATGAAGCTGAAAAGATGCTGGAAGTAAAAAAAGAACTCATTGAAGGAAGAATTAGTTTTTTAAAAGAGCAAGAGAGGATTGAACTCTTTGATCTTGTCTACGGAAATAGCAAAGTCAACTTTATCTGGATCAGACCTTTATTTTTAGCTGAAGTTGGGATTGCAAAAGAAATTAAAAGGTTAAACTCTTCCCCCTCAATATTAAGAGAAGTCGATGCCGAAAAGGCTATAGATTGGGTGCAAAAACATTTGAAAATCGAACTTGCGCCGAATCAAAAAATTGCAGTCCAAGATTCTTTAAAAGAAAAATTACATATCATTACAGGTGGTCCTGGAACCGGAAAAAGTACGATTACCAATGCGATCCTTACAATTTCAGAAAAGCTAACCTCCAGCATATTTCTTGTAGCCCCAACCGGAAGAGCTGCAAAAAGAATGAGTGAAATTACAGGTAAAAAAGCGCTAACCATTCATAGCTTGCTCGAATTTGATTTTAAAGCGGGTGGTTTTAAACGAAATCGAAAGTCTCCACTTGAGTGCGATTTAATCATCATCGATGAATCGAGCATGATTGATACTCTTTTGATGAATAGTCTTTTAAAAGCAATACCTGATCATGCAAGAGTTGTTTTTGTTGGTGACATCAACCAACTTCCAAGTGTAGGTCCTGGGAATGTTTTAAAGGATATGATTGCGTCAAAATGTCTATCTGTTGTTGTTTTAACAGAAATTTTTAGGCAGGCTGCAGGCTCTAAAATTATCACAAATGCTCATAAAATTAATCATGGTGATTTTCCCGACATCAGAAACTCAACGGATAGTGACTTTTTCTTTCTAGAAGCTGAAGAGCCTGCCGACGTTTTAAAAAACATTGTACAACTCGTCTCCGTACGGCTACCGAGAAAATATAATTTTCATTCTCTTAATGATATCCAGGTATTAGCTCCAATGAGAAAAGGGATGATTGGCACTGAAAATTTAAACCAGACTCTACAAGAAACTCTAAACCCGCACAACGAACCAATTTTTCGCGCTGGCAAAAGATTTGCTGTTGGCGATAAAGTGATGCAAATTAGAAATGATTATAAAAGAGAAGTCTTTAATGGGGATATTGGCCGGATTGAAAGTATCGATAATGTCGACCAACAACTTATTGTAACTATAGATGGTCGCGATGTTATTTATGAATTTTCAGACTTGGATGAGCTTGTTTTAGCCTACGCTGTCTCTATCCACAAATATCAGGGTAGTGAATGCCCATGTGTCATCATTCCGATACACACAACACATTTTAAACTTCTATATCGCAATCTTTTATATACGGGTGTAACCCGAGGCAAAAAGCTTGTTGTCCTTGTAGGAACAAAAAAAGCCATATTTATTGCGATCAAAAATGATGAAGTAAGAAAGCGATTTACAGGCCTTAAACAGGCACTCATTGAAATTAATAGTCAACGGCTAGTATGAAAAAAAATCTTAAATTTTTGATCATTGTCTCAATAAGTTTAAGCCTCATAGGTTTTCTTGGTCACTTTAAAACAGAAATCGAACGTACTGAAATACCAAAAGATGGCTCCCCTCCCCTTTTATTTGCTACACAAACAAGAAGCGATGTTCAAAGAAGTTATATTGCCGCCATAAATGAGGCAAAACAATCTATTCTTCTCCTTATTTATTCGATCACAGATAAACAAGTGATTCAGGCTCTTCGCTTAAAAAGTGAAGAGGGTGTAAACGTAACTTTAATTTGCCACGATGAAATCTCCTACGATATTGAAAAAAAAATCGGCAGTAAAGTCAACATCTTAAAAAGATCAGGCCCCGGGCTCATGCACTTAAAAATCATGATCATCGACCAAACAAAATGCTTTATCGGATCTGCCAACATGACAAATGCCTCTTTTAAAATGCATGGCAATTTAGTGACAGCATTTGATAGCAGTTTTTTAAGTGCCTACGTAAAAGCAAAAGCTTTAACCATTGGTAAACATAAGAATCAGCAACAATTTAAAAGTCAAAACTTCATTGTAGGAGGCCAGCTTGTTGAAGTTTTTTTCCTCCCCGATGAGGCTGAAGGCTCACTAAGAATTAAGCAGCTTATTCGAAACGCGAAAAAAACAATTCGTGTTGCCATGTTTACCTTTACAAGGGAAGACTTTGCAAAAGAATTGATACAAGCAAGCCTAAAAGGTGTCGATGTGCAAGTTGCGATGGACAACCAATCATCGAAGGGGTCAAATATTAGGGTATTTGATATGTTGAATAAATCTACTGTTTCCCTTAAATTGAATAAGGGCCCAGGATTACTTCATTATAAATTTCTCTATATCGACGATGAACTTTTAGTTAATGGGTCGGCAAATTGGACAAAAAGTGCTTTCAATAAAAATGATGATTGTTTTGTAGTCATCCACGACTTGAACTTTTCAGCGAAAAAACTGATGGAAAATCTTTGGGATGCTATTATGTTGGATAGTATTTAAAAAAATTAGGAAAAATATGAAAATTGCGTTAATTGGGTATGGTAAAATGGGTAAACTCATTGAAGAGATGGCATTAAAGCTAAATCATGAGATCGTAGCTATTATTGATTCAAACGGAAAAACTCAAGGTATTACGCTAGAAAACCTTAAAAAAGCTGATGTTTGCATCGATTTTAGCTCTCCAAAAAATTTTATTGAAAATATCAAAACGTTGAGCTACCTCAATCAGACGGTGATCGCAGGAACTACCGGCTGGTATAGCGAAATGGACCTTGTTAAACAACTAGTTTCCGACCATAAAATTGGTTTTCTTTACGCAGCAAATTTTTCAATCGGCGTCAATATTTTTTTAAAAATTGTCAATGAAGCAGCAACCCTAATTAATCAATTTGATGTATATGATACAAGCGGTTTTGAAATCCATCACAATCAAAAACAAGACAGCCCATCTGGCACAGCTAAATCAATTGTTCATGCATTGCTTGATCGAATAGATAAAAAAGAACATATTACTTATAATCTGGCTGACCGAAAAATAGAACCCAATGAATTGCATTATACTTCTATAAGGTCTGGTTCAAACCCAGGAGAGCATCATGTCATTTTTGATTCGCCGGCTGATACAATCAGTATTACGCACCAAGCAAGAAACCGCGAAGGGTTTGCAAGAGGTGCAATACTGGCATCTGAATGGCTTTTAGGTAAAAAAGGTTTTTATACAATAAACGATTATTTGGAGAGCGGCTCACATGTATAAATTTCAAGGTGTACATACAGCTTTAGTGACCCCTTTTGATAGTGATGGAAATTTAAACGAAGAAGTATTACGTCAAAACATCAGATTTCAACTTAAAAACCATGTCGATGGGCTTGTAATACTTGGAACAACAGCAGAAGCGCCAACTCTTACAACTTCAGAAAAACAACGAATCACTGAAATTTCTTTTGAAGAAAATAAAAAAGCCAGCGTTCTGACTATAGGTACAGGATGCTATTCAACAGCTAAAACAATTGAAAACACAAAATTAGCAGAAGATAATGGAGCAGATGCAGCACTTATCGTAACCCCCTACTACAATAAACCAACTCAAGAAGGTTTGTTTCTTCATTTTAAAGCAATAGCAGAAGCTGTAAATATCCCTATTATTGTTTATAATATTGCAGGAAGAACAGGACAAAATATGATGACTGACACTTTGCAAAGATTAAGCGATATTCCAAATATTGTCGGGGTGAAAGAAGCCTCCGGCAATATTATGCAAATGATGGATGTTTATGACCGTATAGCAATAAATCGACCAGATTTTAGTTTACTTAGTGGTGATGATGCTCTTACTCTACCTGCAATGGCAATTGGTGCTCACGGAGTTATTTCTGTCGTTAGCAATGTAGTACCTGATTTAATTAAATGCTTGACGAATTACTTAAGCGAGGGTGCTTTTGAAAGTGCAAGAGAGCTGCATTATCGCCTGCAGCCTTTATTTAAGGGAGCATTTATCGAAACAAACCCAATCCCGATAAAAGCTCTTATGAATCTTTTTGGAATGGATGTCGGTCTTTGCAGGCTGCCTCTTTGTAAACTGACAGAAGAGAATAACCTAGCTCTCAAAAACATCTTAAACAGATACCAGACTAAAATTGATAGTTATGCTTAACATAACTAAATACAATCAAAAATTACAAATTAGAGATATATAAATGGTTACAAGAAATGCAAACCTTGGGAAACTTAAAAGCGGTTACTTGTTTCCTGAAATGAACCGTCGAAAAAAAGCTTTTTTAGAAAAAAATCCTGATGCCAACATTATTAGCTTAGGCATTGGAGATACAACAGAGCCCCTTTTTCCATTTATCACTGAATCGATTGCTCAATTTGCAAAAGGTCTTGGAACAAAATCTGGTTACTCAGGTTATGGTTTTGAGCAAGGAAGCTTAATATTCCGCGAAAAAATTGCTGAAAAAATATATAATTTCAACATAGAACCTGATGAAATTTTTGTATCGGATGGGGCAAAATGCGATATTGGACGGCTGCAAACATTATTTGGATCATCAGTTACAGTGGCAGTCCAAGATCCATCATACCCTGCATATGTCGATACAAGCGTAATTACAGGTAAAACAGCAGATTTTGACGATTCTTTAAACCAATATAAAGGTATTACCTACCTTAAATGCACGCCTGAAAACAATTTTTTTCCAGATCTTTCAAATACTGCACGCACTGACCTCATCTATTTTTGCTCCCCTAATAATCCAACGGGTGCTGTTGCTACAAAGAAACAACTTGCAGAACTTGTAGCTTTTGCAAAACAAAATAAATCGATCATCATTTTTGATGCAGCTTACTCACTTTATATCAAAGACAAAAACCTTCCGCGTTCAATCTACGAAATCTCTGGCGCTAAAGATGTAGCCATTGAAATTAACTCCTTTTCAAAGATTGCAGGGTTTACAGGTGTACGCCTTGGATGGTGCGTGATCCCCGAAAATTTATGCTATGAGGATGGCAGTTCAGTAAAAAATGATTGGAACCGCTTAATTTCAACTTTTTTTAATGGAGCCTCAAACTTAGCAGTTGCTGGTGGGATGGCAGCACTGAGCGAGAAAGGCTGGCAAGAAATGCATGAAATGATGGATTTTTACCTTGAAAATGCTAAAATTATTAGTAAAACATTAAATGAATTAAATCTAATCACTTACAGCGCAGAAACTCCCTATATTTGGACAAAATTTGAAAATCAAAACTCCTGGGATGTTTTTGAATACCTTTTAGAAAAGGCTCATATCATGTGCACACCTGGAAGTGGTTTTGGACCTGGCGGTGAGGGGTTTATTCGGTTTAGTGCTTATGGCAACCGTGAAAACATATTAGAGGCCTGTGAGCGCCTTAAAAAATGCTTTTTAGGGAGTGTCCACGCGTGATTTTCTTGAAACTAGAGAGAGCGACAAAATTCTATTCTAACAGTAATTTAAATTTTTTCTACCAGAGAGCTAACAAAGAACAGAGAGATTTTTTTGAACTAAAAATCTCTCTGTTCTTTGTTAGCTCTCTGGTAGAAAAAAAATGTTATTTTCCGGTATGGGTACGAAAAAAGAGTGTCTCGCTCTATCTAGTTTCAAAAAAATTTCCACGAACCTTCCCAAAAAGGCACATATTAGAGTTTGGAATAAGCATTAAATAAATTTTTTGTAGGGCCTGGCTGGTCCAAAATCAAAATACTCAAACCAGATAGACGCTATTGCAAAGCTAAAAAATGCAATAGGTCCGTAAGGTGCGTAATGACCTACACAAAGCGCGTAAGCAGAAATGCCAAGAAATATTAGGGGCGGTAATAATTTTGCAAGAGCTAACCCACGATTTGCCATAAATATCGCGATGATGGCACTGAAAATACCAAAAAGCCAGCTATAAGAGCCTAAAAGACTAAAAAATGAATTCGAGCCACCAGTGATCGGATCATTATATAACGCTTGAACAATTTTTTTGACGCTCTCAACATCAACATCCGGACTTTTATTTGGCATATCCAGAATAAAACCAACAGCAATACCTGCTGTTGAGTCAAAAACAAGATACGATACTGCAAAAATCCAAATAAAAACTTTGCTAAGGGTGCCAAACAAACTATTGTTGCCTAATGTCAAAAAAACGGCACCGACAGCTACTGCCCCAAAAAGAAATGATTGGATGATATGTAAGTTCTTCCACCAACCTGACATATGCATTAAACCAGCATAAACATTTTTTGAAAACCCAGATGGATGATTCCATTCCAATATTACAAGTGTAATAGGTACCGCAATCATAATAAAGCGTCTAGCCCAAATCCAAAAAAAGCTATCCATATTTTTAATCTCCAGTTGATTATTTTATATCAAAAAAATTTATTAAGAAGAAAAGAAAAAAACATTATTTGATTATTTTTGTTGCTTATATACATATATCTATTGCAAAATTGATGTTGAGCAATCTTTACATTTATAATAAAAAGGATAAATACTATGAAATTAAAATCAACTTTCGCGTTACTAACCCTTACATTTTTGTTTGTATTTACGACAAATGTAAATTTAGAAGCAAGACATGGAAGACACAATTCTCGCGTTGAATACATCAACCACACCTATTATTCTCCATACCAACCGCAATATGTTCAATATTACCCTCAACCAGTTTATGTTGCACCAGCTCCTGTTTACGTAACACAAGCACAAGTTTATGTTGCGCAACCTGGCTTCTATGCACCACAACCGGTTGTGTATAGCGAACGTGTTGTTGTTCGTGAAAGAACATCACCTGTTAGTTTATTTACTTCTTTTGCTCTTGGTCTTGGGATCGGTTTAATCCGTTAACTTCAAGAGTTGTTGGGATAAGAGTTGAAATGGGTAGAAATCGGAATTTTTCCGGATCAAAATAACTGATTTCTCCTGTTTCAATTTTAAAATACCATCCATGTAAATAAATTTCTTTGGCTGCAACTTTTTGTTTGATAAACGGATAACTTAGCAAATGATCAAGTTGTGCCAATATCGAAATACGCTCCGCAATTAAAAAACGCTTCCAATCCGGCGCATTTGCATCTACTACTTTGTTTGTGATTCTTTTAGCCTCTTCACCAAACTGTAACCACCGCGAAAGGATCTGATATTTTGGAGATTTTTCAATATCTTCTGAAAAAAGACCTTGAATCGCACCACAATGGGAATGACCGCAGACGATAATATCCTTCACGCCTAAAACTTCAACTGCATATTCAATAGTTGCAGCAACCCCATCCCAGGCTATATTTAAATCATACAAAGGGACAAAATTTCCAGCTGTTCTGATCACAAATAAATCACCTGGCTTTGTTTGTGAGATTAATTCGGGAATGACTCTTGAATCGCTACAGCCAATGAAGCAAGTTTTTGGGGTTTGACCGTCTCTCACAAGACGTATAAATTCTTGTTCATGCTCTCTAAAAAATAAATTTTTGAAATCATGATTGCCTTTTGCAAAATCTAGAGTACGGGCAAGATCAGGATTTTCATTTTTAAGCTTTAACTCTACAACTTCTGCATAACCTGTAGAAAAAATTAAAAAAGATATAGATATGATTGTTCTAAATAAATTGTTTATCATTTTTTGCTCCTTTTTTTTCTACGTATAGACGAAGCAAAGATATTTTTAAAATAAATTTTTATAACGTTTACGTTTTCATGAAAAGTCTGCCGAGATGCTAAAAACAAAAGGCTCTCCTAATATAGGGGTCTGGCACGAATAGCTTAAAATACCATGGAAATTCAATGTAATATTCCAGAAGATTTTTCTTCTACTTTACCTTTCAAAAATCTTTTTTTGGCATTTTAGGAGACTCTAAATTGGGGCCTGGAGTGGGGTGGCACGAATAGCTTAAAAACATCTGAAAACTACTCATAATATTCCAGAAGATTTTCCGCCAATTATAAAGCCGGCCGCGTAAGCCTCAAATCTACCCATCTTTAAATCTTTACTTTCATAACTATTCGCAGGACTAACCGGGCCCCTAGCTTGACAGATTGACAGTTTCTATAGGTATATCGAGGTAATTTAACACAAAACTTTACAGCTCGTCGGCGGCCATGTTTTTTAGCTGAGGTTTTAAAGTATCCATTTTTGGACCCATAAATGCTCGTAGTTTCTCTTCGAGGTAGACGCTAAGTTTAGGATGTTGTTTCTTAAGCCAAATTCTGTATTTATAAGTCTTACTAAACGTTTCTTGAGCTTGAGTATCAAATTCTTTGAAATCTTCATTTTTGACAAACTGACCTACATCAATGTGGATAGGCTTTCCATCCAAAACCCCGGTATTTTGCATCAAGGCATGGTCATTATCACCAAGACCTCTATTATACTCGGATAAAATCGTACTAAATAGATTATCTATTAATAGCTTGGCTTGATCAATTTCTCCGCCTTTCATCTGTTGATCAATAACATCCGTTAACATCAAAGCGCGCTTTTGGATCAAAAATTCATAATCGTCTATTGGTAAAACAGTTTTGAATCCCATTTTATCAAATATCACAAGCTCTCTATTCAAATCTTTTGTTTTATTTAAATGGACTAATACAAGACCAGTTTCAGGTTTTAATTCATCAAAAGCTATTTTCCAACTTGTAAAAATATTTTCTAACTTTGCTTTTTTTTCTTCGATTTTTTTTAAGCGATGCTCTTCAACTGCCGGAATAAATGAAAATAATTTTAACCATTCTTGCGGGGTAAACCGTTGATATTTAAAAAATTTAAGAACATATTTTCCATCTTCGCTTGCAAAAACATAAGATTGACAACCTTTTCCAAGATAATGAAACTCTTGGGATAAAATGGAATCGACAAGAATTTTTTCTACTCCATTTAAAGGCTTTGTCTCAAATCGTGGATCAAAGGGCAAAGAAGATGTAATATTTCCGGTTGTAAAACCTGCAGTTACTCTGTAATACACTCTGCCTGCACCATAAATAATTGCCATACTCAAGCAAAACCAGACACATATTTTCATTAATTTGTTTTTAGACATGAATACTCGATACTTACATTTAAAAAGTTAGAAAAGAAGTCCAAATTTTATACAATTGGACTTTTTATTTCCAAGTAAATTTGTTTTAATGTTAGAATGATTGTTTCAATTGAACAAGGAGAACTCTCATGTTAAAGATAGATCTTAAAGGAAAAAGAGCATTCATTGCAGGTATCGGCGATGATCAAGGTTATGGTTTTGCGATCGCTAAAGCGCTAGCTGATGCAGGAGCTGAAATCATCATCGGGACATGGACACCTTTGATGAAAATATTTTTGACAAGTCTTGAAAGCGGTAAGTTTGATGAGTCGCGCAAGCTTTCAGATGGTTCTCTCATGCAAATTGCAAAAGTTTATCCGCTGGATGCAACCTTTGACACAATGGATGATGTCCCTGCAGAAATCCGTGAAAATAAGCGTTATAAAGATGTCCCTGAATATACTATTTCAGATGTTGCAGCAGCCATTAAGCGTGACTTTGGAACTCTTGATATTTTTGTTCATTCTCTTGCAAATGGCCCCGAAGTGCAAAAACCACTTCTTGAAACTTCTAGAAAAGGCTATCTTGCTGCCATTAGCTCATCTGCCTATTCATTTGTCAGTCTTCTTGCTCATTTAGGCCCTATCATGAATAAGGGGGGAGCCTCTCTTTCGTTAACTTATATAGCTTCTGAAAAAACAATCCCGGGCTATGGTGGTGGGATGAGCTCTGCAAAAGCTGCACTTGAGAGTGATACACGCACTTTAGCATATGAGGCAGGCCGTAAATGGAATATAAGAGTTAATTGCATATCTGCAGGACCACTCGGAAGTCGTGCTGCAAAAGCTATCGGTTTTATTGACAAAATGATCAATTATTCGTTTACTAATGCTCCTATATCTAAAGAGTTAAAAGCTGAAGAAGTTGGTAATGCAGCAGCGTTTTTATTATCGCCATTAAGCTCTGCCATCACAGGCTCACTTATTTATGTCGACAATGGTCTTCACAGCATGGGTGTTGGAGCTGACAGCCCAACTTTACAATAAGTAAACGTTAATTTGTAGCGTAGGCTTTAGAGGTAATTCCTTAATTATTTTTGTTTTTTGAAAAAGTCAAAAAACAAAAATAATTACGGAATTACCTCTAAAGCCTACGCTACAAATTAACGCAAATCGTCAGAGAAAAGTCCTTGCAAAGAAGGCATAAATGATTTTTTAATTATTAAATAAGTAATTCTTGGTTTTCAGGAGTAAGCTTATCTTTAATCTGATTAATTTGTTCAGTTGATAAAAGAGCAATTTTTTCTGCATTCGCCTTTTTTCTTTCTTGATAAATTTCTTCTACTTCATTGTCTGAAATCCCGCTTTTTTTTTGACTATAAGTAAGTTTACCATTTTTATAAGTCGAAAAAGATAAAAAAGTAGATCCCTTGTTTTCTTCGCGGATAGTTTCTTTCGAGAAGCTAGGGAATAAATTGTTGACTTGAGTTTTTGATATTTTACTCATATCAAGGCTTTTAAGCTGTTCATCAGATATAAGTTTTAATTGATACTTGGTTAATTTATCAAAAATATCATTGACTTGAGTTACGGATAAAAGCGCAAAGCGTCTTTTCTCTTCCTTTCCATCAATATAAGTAAATAATCCCTGTAACCATGCAGCTCCAGCATTTTTTAAATCAAGTCTTTTAAGCTGTTCATCAGATATAAGTTTTAATTGAAATGGGGTTAATATATCATAAATATCCTGGACTTGAGTTACAGATAAAAGCGCAAAGCGTCTTTTCTCTTCCTTTCCATCAATATAAGTAAATAATCCCTGTACCCACTCAGCTCCAGCATTTTTTAAATCAAGGCTTTTAAGCTGTTCATCAGATATAAGTTTTAATTCATACTTGGTTAATTTATCAAAAATATCATTGACTTGAGTTACGGATAAAAGCGCAAAGCGTCTTTTCTCTTCCTTTCCATCAATATAAGTAAATAATCCCTGTACCCATGCGGCTCCA
>Ga0105048_10008483_pt1 | contig 16439 bp, 14 predicted proteins | sample MAT05_FD_78382 | JGI IMG/M metagenome (GOLD analysis project Ga0105048, IMG submission 78382) | Freshwater microbial communities from Lake Fryxell liftoff mats and glacier meltwater in Antarctica - MAT-05 | ecosystem: Environmental > Aquatic > Freshwater > Ice > Liftoff microbial mat | place...
ATGGCCGTGTTGTCGGCGCTGATGGATCAGAGCGTGATACCGGTTTTCTATCATCCCGACGTCGAGTTGTGCACTAACGTCATTCAGGCGTGCGCCAACGGCGGCGCGAAATGCGTCGAGTTCACCAACCGCGGCGAGTTCGCCGCGCACGTCTTCTACGACGTAACCAAACACTTTGCCAAGGCCGATCCGTCGGTGATCATGGGCGTCGGCTCGATCTGCGACGCGCCGACCGCCGGTCTTTTCATTGCCAACGGCGCGCGCTTTGTCGTCGGCCCGCTGCTCAACGCCGAAGTCGCCCGCCTGTGCAACCGGCGCGGCATTCCCTACAGCCCCGGCTGCGGTTCGGCGACCGAAATCGGCGATGCGCAGGAACTGGGCGTCGAGATCGTCAAGGTCTTCCCCGGCTCGTCGGTCGGCGGCCCGGATTTTGTCAAAAGCGTCATGGGGCCGATGCCGTGGACGCGCATCATGCCGACCGGCGGCGTCGAGCCGACCGAGGACTCGCTGCGCAAATGGTTCGGCGCCGGCATCGTCGCCTGCGGTATCGGCTCGAACATGATCACCAAAGCGCTGCTCGACGCCAAGGACTACAAGGGCATCGAGGAGAACGTACGCAAGACGATCGGCCTGGTCAGAAAGATCAAGGCCGAACTGGCCGCCAAGTAGCGCTGCAGAACACATGAAAGGGAAAGCGATGTCTGAACTCATTATCAAACCCGAGAGCGAGGCCAAGTGGGACTGCGTCTCCTTCGGTGAAGTCATGTTGCGTTTTGACCCGGGCTTTGGCCGGGTGCGCAATGCCCGCTCGTTCACCGTCTGGGAAGGCGGCGGCGAGTACAACGTCGCGCGCGCCATGCGTAAATGCTGGGGCAAGCGCGCCGCGGTCGTCACGGCGCTGCCGAAGAACGATATCGGCTGGCTCGTCGAGGACTTCATCATGCAGGGCGGCGTGGACATGAGCCACTGCATCTGGCGCGACTTTGACGGCCTCGGCAAGAACACGCGCGTTGGCCTCAACTTCACCGAAAAGGGCTTCGGTATTCGTCCGGCCCTCGGCTGCTCCGATCGCGGCCACAGCGCCGCTTCGCAGATCCGTCCCGGCGAAGTGAACTGGGAGCGCCTCTTCGGCGAAGAGGGCGTGCGCTGGTTCCACACCGGCGGCATCTTCGCCGCGCTCGCTACGAACACCTCGGAAGCGGTGATCGAGGCCGTCGAGGTCGCCAAGAAATATGGCACCGTCGTCGCCTATGACCTCAACTACCGCGCGTCGCTGTGGACGAGCCAGGGCGGCAAGGCGGGGGCGCAGAAAATCAACCGCGAAATCGCCAAATACGTCGATGTGATGATCGGCAACGAGGAAGACTTCACCGCCTGTCTGGGCTTCGCGGTCGAAGGCGCCGACGAGCACCTGACGACGATCGAGACCGAGAGCTTCAAGAAGATGATCGCCCAGGCGGTCGCCGAGTTTCCCAACTTCAAGGTTGCGGCGACCACCTTGCGCAAGGCGACGACGGCTTCGCTCAACGACTGGTCGGCTCTGCTTTACTACCAGGGCGAGCTTTATCAGTCGATGCAGCGGGACAACCTCGAAATCTACGATCGCGTCGGTGGTGGCGATGGTTTCGCTTCGGGTCTGGCCTACGGTTTTCTCGAAGGCAAGGGCCCGCAGGCCGCCGTCGAGTACGGCGCGGCGCACGGCGCTCTGGCGATGACCACCCCCGGCGACACCTCGATGGTTCGTGTCGAAGAAGTCGAAGCGGCGATGAAAGGCAAGGGCGCGCGCGTCATCCGCTAAGCGCCCATTGCACAAGAAAAGGCCACCGCGCTCGGTGGCCTTTTTTTTAACCATTAACCACAGCGTCACAGAGACACAGAGAACTACGTTTCCTTTTCTCTATGTCTCCGTGCCTCTGTGGTGATCGGTTTTAGTCAATACGCTTCGTAACGGACGCCGCCCCGGCGTTCGCCGTTGCACGTCCGCCCGAAGAAGAGCAGCCCCTTGCCACGCAGGACGACCGTATCGTTGCGGACGAGAAGCTCGCTGCCTTCGTCGGGTGTAATGCACGTCCCGTTAGTGCTCGTATCGGTCAGAACGATGCAATCGAAGCGCCGTACGATGCGGCAGTGGTTGCGCGATACGTAGTCGTCGACGAGGACCATGTCGTTCAAGGGATCCCGGCCAACGGTCGCTTCCGTAAAGTCCTGCGTCAGCTCGAGGGTCTTGAGGCCCTGGTGGAGCGCGAGGTAGGAGCCGAGCGGGCGGCCAACGCGGCTGGCCGGCCACAGCGCCTCGCCGCCATAGGCGGCAGAGGGAATATCGGCACGCCAATCGATCTGGACCGCGGCAAGATCGGCCGGCAGGCCGGCGAAGGGCTCGCAGAATTTGCGCAGTTCGGCGTTGAGCGCCTCGGCGACAATTCCCGAGACGATGACCGAGTCGTCGGCGCTTGCCAACTGCACGGCGATTGCGCTTGCGTCCTCCAAGCGGTCTTCCGAGCGTTGCTGGACTATTGCCCGATGCACGCCGATGCGCAAGGCAATCCGGTTGCCGGACAATTGCGGAAGAATTGCACATCGCTGCTGCATTTCGCAGGCGGCAAGCGTCGCCGCGTCGGCGGTGTCAAAAGCAATTTGCAAGCTGTTCCCGCTGCGCTTGTCGATCTGTCCGCGATAGGCCGTGACGACACGCTCCATACGGTTGAGCCGTCGCTCGACCGGGCGGCCGGCCTCGACGTCGTCAAATCCGGCGCTATTGCCGGTCGGGCGCAATTCGGCATGGACTCGATAGATGCTGCGCGCAGCGTTCATCGCAATCACCTCTGCGGTTGGGTTGGCTCAAAGAGAGCTCGTCAAGTGGCATGATATCGGAATTTTAGCCTTCTGCCGTAGACATAATGGTCGCTTGGCGAACGGTTTCCTCGGCGCCTGCGCCGTGACGCCGGCTCTCGATTGCCGACCTTAGCCGGCTTTTTCGCCGCCGGCAAAAAGACGTCCCTGCCAAGTATCACGCGCCTGCAGCCGCTCTTCAAGTAGCGCCGGGAACCGTGCCAGGCGTACCCCCCAATCCGGCGAGACGCGCTGAGCGGGGGGCACCTCGCTGCCGAGGCGCTGAACCTTGATCTGCGGCGGCAAGTGCTCGAGGACGTCGACCACCACGTCGAGATAGTTCTCGGGCGTGAGCAAGGGCACGCTCGCCGGGTCATTGCGGTACTGGTTGGCAAGGCGCGTGCCGCGAACGATCTGCAACTGATGCAATTTGACCGCGTCAAGCGGCAGGCAGCCCAACGCCCGGGCGCCGTCGACGAGGCTGGCGCGCGTTTCGCGCGGCAGACCGAGCAGCAGGTGCCCGGTGACGAAAAGGCCGTGCGCAGCGGCGCGCCGAATTGCGTCCTGCGTGCACGCGAAGTCATGGCCACGCAGACATTCGCGCAGCACCTCGTCGGCGCACGACTCGATGCCGATTTCGAGCTCAACCCTCGTTATCCTCGCGAGTTCGCCAAGATAGGCGAGCGTCGCATCGGGCAGGCAGTCGGGACGCGTACCGACGACGAGCCCGGAAATGTCCGGGTGTTCGAGCGCGGCGGCGTAGCGCCTTTTGAGTACGTCGAGCTCGTCGTAGGTGTTCGAATAACTCTGGAAATAGGCGAGAAAGCCGCGACTGTCGGGATAGCGCCGACGCATGAAGGCGACGCCGATGTCGATCTGCGCGACGATGTCGCGCTGTTCGCGCAGATAGCTCGGCGTGAAGCCCTCGTTATTGCAAAAACTGCAGCCACCGACGCCGAGCGTGCCATCGCGGTTCGGACAGGTAAAACCCGCGTCGATCGAGACTTTTTGCCAACGCCCACCGCGCACGCGTCGCACCCAGTCGTTATAGGCGTGATAGCGCCGTCCGCCGAAGTGATCGGTCGCGCGGAAATAATCGTCGGTCGGGCAAGGCAGCATGGACTCTCGTCGGCAAGACGGCGAAGAGGGGAAAGTACCACGGGCAGGCCGGTTTGCGCGCCCGGGGGGTTTCGAGTGCCAGCAACGGCGACCGGTTCCGCAGCGCCAGAAATCCTCGCGCGTGCAGGTCGGCCGAGGGCGTTCAGGCGTCTTTGGCAACCCGACCGATGCGCGCGCTATATTCCATTAAGACATACCCAAATAAACAATCAGACTTTGACGATCTATCAGCGTCCATTATATTCGGTGCTTCCTGCTGCTCAATAAGCACTCATTAACCCGACGAGGCCCTTTATGTTCCGACTCACCCGTGCGCTTTCACTTCTTCTGATTGCCACCGCCGCGGCCTGGCCGGCGTTTGCGCAGACCAGCCTGCTCAATGTCTCCTACGACGTCGCGCGCGATTTTTACAAGGACTACAACCCGCTTTTCCAGAAAGACTGGAAGACCAAAACCGGTGAAACGGTCGAAGTCAAACAATCGCACGCCGGTTCGAGCAAGCAGGTGCGCGCCGTCGCCGACGGCCTCGAGGCCGACGTGGTGACGATGAACCAGGCGTCCGACGTCGATTTTCTCGCCGAAAAGGGCCTCGTCGCCAAGGATTACGCCAAGCAGTTCCCGAACAATGCGTCGCCCTACACCTCGACGATGGTTTTCATTGTCCGCAGGGGCAACCCGAAAGCGCTCAAAGACTGGTCGGATCTTGCCAAGCCCGGCATTCAGGTCATCCTGCCGCACCCGAAAAACACCGGCAACGGTCGCTATTCTTACCTTGCCGCCTGGGGCTACGCGCTCAGGCAGCCCGGCGGCAACGACAAGAGCGCGCAGGAATTCGTCGGCAAGATCTTGAAGAACGCCCCGCTTTTTGCCTCCGGCGGCCGCGACGCGACGACGACCTTCATGCAGCGCAAGATCGGCGACGTGCTCGTTTCCTTCGAGAGCGAGGCCGAGCTGATCGCCAGGGAGTTCGGCAAAGGCGAGTTCGACGTCATCTATCCTTCACTGTCCATCCTCACCGAGTTCCCGGTTGCCATCGTCGACAAGGTCGTCGACAAGAAGGGAACGCGCAAGCTGGCACAGGCCTATCTCGAGCACCTGTGGTCGAAGGACGGCCAGCAGAACGCTGCCGACAACTACCTGCGGCCGCGCGACAGCGAACTGCTCAAGAAGTACGCGGCGCAGTTTCCGGCGATCAAGACCTTTACGGTCGACGAAGTGTTCGGCGGCTGGGCCAAAGCCTCACCGACGCACTTCAAGGACGGCGGGACCTTCGACCAGATTTACCAGAGCAAATAAACGACGCGGATTGTGCCGGCCGGCTTATTGATCCGGCGACAAGATGTATGAACTGGCCGTCATTCCGGTGAAAGCGAGCGAAGGAAGTGCAGAGCCCGGAATCCAGTCAACGCAGAGGTTTCTCACCTGGACCCCGGCCTTCGCCGGGGTGACGAATGCAAACATAATGTCGCCGAACCAATAGTCGGCGCGGCCCACGGCTAAGAAAAACATGAAAAACCGCGTCCTCCCCGGCTTCGGCCTCTCGCTCGGCTGCACCCTCGTCTATCTCTCGCTGCTCATCCTGCTGCCGCTCGCCGGGCTGCTGATGACCGCGAGTTCGCTGAGCCTCGCTCAGTTCTGGGATATCGCCAGCGGTGAGCGGGCGCTCGCTTCGTACCGCGTGACCTTCGGCGCGTCGCTGCTCGCCGCGTCGATCAACGCGGTCTTCGGCCTGATCGTCGCCTGGGTCCTCGTGCGCTATTCGTTTCCCGGCAAGCGCCTCGTCGATTCGCTCGTCGACCTGCCCTTCGCGCTGCCGACCTCGGTCGCCGGCATCACCCTGGCGACGCTCTACGCCGGCAACGGCTGGATCGGCCGCCAGCTCGAACCGTTCGGCATCAAGGTCGCATTCACTCCCCTCGGCATCGTCGTCGCGCTGACCTTCATCAGCCTGCCTTTCGTCGTGCGTACGCTGCAACCGGTGCTCGAGGACATCGAGCCGGAAATCGAGGAGGCGGCGGCGACACTCGGCGCCTCGCGTCTGCAGACCTTTCGTCGTGTGCTGTTGCCGGCGATCGTTCCGGCCCTGCTGACCGGATTTACGCTGGCCTTTTCACGCGCCATCGGCGAGTACGGTTCGGTCATTTTCATCGCCGGCAACATGCCGCTGATCTCCGAAATTACCCCCCTGCTGATCATCTCCAAACTCGAGCAGTACGACGTCATCGGCGCCGCCGCGCTCGCCTGCGTCATGCTGATCATCTCCTTCGTCCTCCTGCTTGCCGCCAACGCGCTGCAATGGTGGACGGCAAACCGCGACAGCTCGCGCGGCGGGCACGGCGTGGCGACCAGCGCTGCGACGCCGGCTGCGGCGACGGCGGCCGCATGAGCGCCCCGACGCTGCGCATGGCGACTGCCGAGCCGCGCTGGGTAAGGCTGACGCTGACCGCCGTCGGCCTCGGCTTTCTCTTCTTCTTCCTCGCCCTGCCGCTGCTCGCCGTCTTCGTCGAGGCGCTGTCCGGCGGCTGGTCGGCCTACCTTGGCGCGCTGCGTGAGCCGGAAGCGCTCTACGCGATGAGGCTGACGGTGTTCATCGCGCTCGTCGTCCTGCCCTTCAATATTTTTTTCGGCGTCAGCGCGGCGTGGGCGATCGCCAAGTTCGACTTTCGCGGCAAAAGCCTACTGATCACCCTGATCGACCTGCCCTTTGCCGTCTCGCCGGTCGTCGTCGGACTCGTCTTCCTGCTCATTTTCGGGGCGCAGGGTGTGTTCGGCCCCTGGCTTATGGCGCACGACATCAAGATCGTCTTCGCGCTGCCCGGAATGATCATCGTCACGCTGTTCATCACCTTCCCCTTCATTGCCCGCGAACTCATTCCGCTCATGCAGGCGCAGGGCCGCGAAGAGGAGGAAGCAGCGATCTCGCTCGGCGCCACAGGCTTTCAGATGTTTATCCGTGTCACCTTGCCGAATATCAAATGGGGCCTGCTCTACGGTGTGATTCTCGCCAACGCCCGCGCGATGGGCGAATTCGGCGCCGTCTCGGTCGTCTCCGGCCATATCCGCGGCGAGACCAACACGCTACCGCTGCACGTCGAGATTCTCTACAACGAATACAACGCCATCGGCTCGTTCGCCGCAGCGTCGGTGCTCGCGCTGCTCGCGCTGGTCACGCTGATTGCCAAGACCGTCGTCCACTGGCGCATGCGCCAGGAAAGCGAAATGCTCGATAACGCACTTCCCGCGGAAAAGACGGAATAACCATGAGCATAGAAATCTGCGGCGTCGGCAAGCGCTTTGGCAATTTTGTCGCGCTCGACAACATCGACCTGCACATCCCGACCGGCGAACTCGTCGCCCTGCTCGGCCCGTCGGGATGCGGCAAGACGACCCTCCTGCGCATCATCGCCGGAATGGAAACGGCGGATAGCGGCCACGTCAAGTTCGCCGGCGAGGAAGCCACCCACCTGCACGCGCGCGAGCGCAAGGTCGGCTTCGTTTTCCAGCACTACGCGCTGTTTCGCCATATGTCGGTGTTCGAAAACGTCGCCTTCGGCCTGCGCGTCAAGCCGAAAACGGAACGCCCGGTGGAAGCTGAAATCCGCCGCCGCGTCCAAGATCTTTTGCAGCTCGTCCAGCTCGACTGGCTCGCCGAGCGCTACCCGTCGCAGCTCTCGGGCGGCCAGCGCCAGCGCATCGCGCTGGCCCGCGCGCTCGCCGTCGAGCCTAAGGTGCTGCTGCTCGACGAGCCCTTCGGCGCGCTCGACACCAAGGTGCGCAAGGAACTGCGCCGCTGGCTGCGTCGCCTGCACGACGAAATGCACATTTCGAGCGTTTTCGTCACGCACGACCAGGAAGAAGCGCTCGAAGTCGCCGACCGTGTCGTCGTCATGAACCACGGCCGCATCGAGCAGACGGGAACGCCCGACGAGGTCTATTCGAACCCGGTCTCGCCCTTCGTCTATCAGTTCCTCGGCAACGTCAACGTCTTCCACAGCCGGATGCACGGCAGCTGGGCCGACGTCGGCAGCGACGAGACGCGCGCCAAACCGGCCGGCGACGCCCTGGCCTTCGTCCGCCCGCACGACATCGACATCGAACGCAGCCCGGTGCTCGGCGGACTCGAAGCGACGGTCCAGGACGTGCATGCGATCGGCCCGCTGGTGCGCGTCGAACTGGCGCACGCCTCGGAGCTCATCGAAGTCGAACTGACGCGCGAGCGCGCCGCCGTCCTGCAGCTCGCCAAGGGTCAGCTGGTCTGGCTCAAGCCACGCCAGGTCAAGGTCTTTGCACTGCCCGAAACGGCGCTCGAAGACGGCGGTTCGGGAATTTGACAGCGCCCTGACGTCGCCCGGGCGTCAGTCCTCGACGAAAACTTCCTCGCGCTTCTTGCGCAGCGCCGGCAGCGTGACGATGACGATGACCACCGCGCAGACGCCGAGCAGCGCCGCGCTGATCGGCCGTTGGACGAAGACCATCGGGTCGCCGTCGGCCAGGAGCAGTGCGCGGCGCAGGAATTCCTCGATCATCGGTCCGAGAATGAAGCTCAACATCAAGGGCGCTGGCTCGCAATCGAGTTTGCGGAAGATGTAGCCGAGCAGGCCGAAGCCGGCCATCAGTAGCACGTCGAAGGTCGAGTTCGAGACGCTGAAAACGCCGATCCCGCAAAACACGACGATCGCCGGGAAGAGCAGACGGTAGGGCACTGAAACCATCTTCACCCAGACGCTGATCAGCGGCAGGTTGAGGACGACGAGGAAGAGGTTGCCGATCCACATCGAAACGACGAGGCCCCAGAACAGTGCCGGCTGATCGGTCATCACCTGTGGGCCGGGCTGGATGCCCTGGATCATCATCGCGCCGATCATCAGCGCCATCACCGCATTCGACGGAATGCCGAGCGTCAGCATCGGGATGAACGAGGCCTGCGCGCCGGCGTTGTTCGCCGCCTCAGGCGCCGCGACACCCTCGATCGCGCCGCGGCCGAAATTGGCGGCGTTCGGCGACACCTTTTTTTCCAGCGCGTAGGCTGAAAACGAGGACAGTGACGAACCGCCGCCAGGCAGTATGCCGAGTATCGAACCGAGCAGCGTGCCACGCACGACAGGCCAGGCGATCGCCTTGAACTCATCCTTGTTGAGCATCAGGCCGGTGACTTTCATCGCCAGCAGGCTGCGCTCGTCGGTGTCTTCAAGGTTGCAGATGACTTCGCCGAGGCCGAAGACGCCCATCGCAACGACGACGAAGCTGATGCCGTCGGCCAGTCCCGAAGCGTTGAAGGTAAACCGCGAGACGCCCGAGTTGACGTCGGTGCCGACGATACCGAGCAGCAGGCCGAGAACGATCATGCCGAGCGCATTGGGCAGCGAGCCGCGCGCCAGCACGACCGAGGCGACGAGGCCGAGCATCATCAGCGAAAAATACTCGGCCGGACCGAACTTGAGCGCGATACCGGCGAGCGGCGGCGAGAACAGCGCAATGAGCAGCGTCACCACCGTGCCAGCGACGAAGGAGCTGATCGCCGCCGTCGCCAGCGCCTTGCCGGCCCGCCCCTGCTTGGCCATTTCATGGCCATCGATGCAGGTCACCACCGACGAGGTCTCGCCGGGCAGGTTCACCAGGATCGCCGTCGTCGACCCGCCGTACTGCGCGCCGTAGAAGATCCCGGCGAGCATGATCAGCGCGGTGACCGGCTGCAGGCCGAAGGTGATCGGCAGCAGCATGGCGATCGTCGCCACCGGGCCGAGCCCGGGCAGCACGCCGATCGCCGTGCCGAGCACGACGCCGATGAAGCAATAGAAGAGATTGGTGAGGCTCGCGGCGGTCTGCAAGCCGAGCAGCAGATTGGCAAAAATGTCCATGGCGGCGGCGCCTAGCGGAACCAGGAGCCGAAGAGCGGCATCGGCAAGCCCAAGCCCTTGCTGAAGACGAGCACGCAAAAGACGACGAGGCCGATCGCCAGGAGCGCCGCCCGCCATTCGAAACGAAAGCGCGGGCTCGCCGAGGCGCTGCCGAGAATCAGCACGACGAGCGAAATGACGAGGCCGGCGCGCTCAAGCAGCAGGGCGAAAGCGACCATCGAGAGCAGGACGATGGGCGCCGCCTTCCAGGCAATCGGCCCGATCGGCGGCGCGCTGCAGCGCAGGCCGCGAATGAGCGCCAGCACGCCGAAGAAAATCAGCAGGCCGGCGAGCACGCGCGGAAAATAACCGGGTCCCATGCGGCTTGCCGAACCAAAGGCATAGCCGCGGCCGACCCACAGCGCGAGCGCGGCAAAGCCGATATAGAGCACTCCGGTCCAGAAATCCTTTTCGTTCTTTATCCGTGTTGACACGGCCTCTCCCTGAGTTACTGCGTCGATGTGCGCAGCGGGTGGTGCGCCTCGCATCGGCGCACGCGCTCGGCGAGCGATCGCCGAGCGCGACGACGCCTTACTCGTTCTTCAGTCCGATGGCCTGCACCGTCGCCCGGAACTTCTCGATTTCACTGCGCAAGAAGGCGTTCGCTTCGGCCGCCGTGTTGCTTTCGGCGGCGTCGGCGCCGAGCGTAAACAGCCGCGCCTTCATTTCCGTACTGGCCAGCGCCTTGTTCACTTCTTCGTTGAGCTTCTTGACGATCTCCGGCGGCGTCGCCGAGGGGACGACGAGCGCGTACCAGGTCGACATAGCATAATTGGGCAGGCCCGATTCGTGAACGGTCGGCAGGTCGGGGTTGGTCGGGCTGCGCTTTAACGTCGTCACGGCGAGGACCTTGACCTTGCCCTGCTTGGCCATGTTGATCACCGAGGGCAGCGTGTTGAAGCCCGAATCGACCTGACCGCCGGCCAGGTCGATCACCGACTGGCCGCTTCCCTTGTAGGGCACGTGCACCATCTTAATGCCGGCCATCGAACTGAAGATCTCGCCGGCCAGGTGCTCGGGGCTGCCCGAACCCGATGAGGCGAACTGGATCTTCTTCGACTTGGCGAGCGCGATGTATTCCTTGACATTGCTGACCGGCAGATCGGACTTGACGACGACAGTATTGGGCACCGAGCCGATGATCGCCACCGGCGTGAAGTCCTTGACGAGGTCATAGTTGAGCTTGGCGTAGAGGCTGACGTTGATCGCCTGCGAGGTCGAGATGAGCAACAGGTTGTAGCCATCGGCCGGCTGCTTGGCGGCGACTTCGGCGCCGATATTACCGTTGGCTCCGGGCCGGTTGTCGATCACCACCTGCTGACCCATCTGGTCGCCGAGGCGCTGGCCGAGGGCCCGCGCAAAGGCGTCAGAACCGCCACCGGGCGGGAAGCCGACGATCAGACGCAGCGGCTTGCTCGGGTAGGTCTGGGCGCTCGCCGGGAGCGCAACGGCGGTGACGACGAGCGCGGCGACCAGGCTGGCCAGACGCAGTACGCTTCGATGAGTTTGCGGGAAACGGTTCATGGCAATACCTCTCAGGCGGGGTTGAAGGAAAAGCGCAAATGTCCGCAGCGGTGTGGACATCGATCAGAGCAGCGAAAACAAGTATGACATTGTCGCCGTCGGGTTGCGCGCAGCAACGAGGTCGGCGATGCGTTGGGGGTCGAAACGAGCGGCGATCGACTCGAGCTTGCGTGTCATCGCGAAGGCCTCGCCATAGACTTTCACCGGGTCGAACTCTTTCGGCACGATGTCGAAGGAGAACCAGTCGCCGCAATAGCCGAGGCGGGGCAAGGTGTACAGGAATTCAAGCGTTTCCCAGAAACGTAGCACGCCGGGCGGCAGGTCCCAGTCGAAGGCACCGTCGTTGTCGTTGAGCTGGACGTAGAACAGCTTGCCGGCGCGCGCGAGCAGCGCCGCCGACTGCGCCGGACGCTCGCCGGCGGCCAGCGCGTGGCCCATGTCGAGGGTGAGCCCAAGGTTTTGCGCGCCGACCATCTGGACGAAAGCCAGCGTGCCGCCGGCGGTATCGAAGAGGCTGCGCGCACGCGGTTCGTTGGGCTTGTATTCGATGCACAGGCGCACGTCGCGACGGTGCGCGGCGACCGCGGAAAACCCTTCGGCGGCGTAATCGTAGGCGCGTGCGTAGTCCATCTCGAAGACGAAATCGGCGCCGTCGTTGAGCGGACAATTGGTCACCCGCCCAACGCCCATGTCGCCGGCAAGGTCCATCAGGCGACAGCAATCGTCGACCACCGCCCGGCGCTCGGCAGCATTCTCCGACGCCCAGGCGCCGCGCATCCATTGTCCGGGCCGGCGCGAACGGAAATTGAGCGCCGAAACGCCGAGATTGAGATCGCGCAGCAGCGTGCGCAGCAGGGGCAGATCGGCAAAGTCGTCGGGATAGCACAGTTCGACGCCGGCGCAGCCGTCGGTGCGCGCCGCCATCTGGAGCTTTTCGCTCAGGCTGCGCTGCGGCTGATACTCGAGGAAACGATTGCCCTGGCGGCCATAGAAACCGGTGATCACAGCGTAGCGATTGGCGGCAAACGGGGGGTTCGAATCCATGGTGGGTTCCTCAGACAAGTTCGTCGACCGGCCGGGCTGCGTCTGGCGCAATCCGGGGCCGCTCAGATTCGGGTGTGCGGCGCAGCAGTTCGCCGATCAGCGCCAGGCCGTTCCTCGCCCACAGCGTTTCCTGCGCCAGCGTCGCCGCGCCGCGCTCGCCATCGACCGGGTCCATCCACGATTCGAGCAAGAGGCTCTCGACGCGCGGGACGACGGCGGCAAGATAGGCCGCGAGGTCGAGCTGCCCTTCACCGAGCGGGACGCCGCCGACCGCAAAACCCGAGCCCAGGCGCGTGATGCACGCGTCCTTGATGTGCGCCGTGCGCGCCAGCGGCGCCAGTTCGCGTATCGTCTCCTCGGGCCCGACCCACTGCGCGATCGAATTGAGCGGATCGAGGCAGACGCCGATCGCCGGATCGTCGACCTCGCTGACGATGCGGCGCAGCAGCTGCGGCGAAAACCGGAAGTGATTTTCGGCGCAGAGAATGACGCCGCAGTCGCGTAGCAGAGGCCGCACGGCGCGCAGGTTGGCGATCACGGCGTCAGGCGCGAGGCCGTCGGCGTCGACCACGCAGCGATAAACGATGCCCTCAAGGCTCGCCGTCCTGCGGATTCCGGCCTGCAGCTGCGCGAGCTCGGCGCCGCTGTCGCCGAATTCGAGGACGAGATCGAGCCGACGCGCGAGGTGGGCCAGCTCCGCGAGCTGCGCGTCCCCGAGTCGGTCGACGCCCGAGTTCTGGCACAGTTGAACGACCTCGGCGCCCAGCTCACGAGCACGCTGAAGGAAGGCCTCGATGCTCATGCCGCTGGCAAACGCCCAGCGCAAGGCAAAGCTTGTCAATCCGATTTTCATGAGACAAGGGTTTCGTGAGCGCTACGTTGGCAAACGGGCTTCGCTGAGCCGAACCGCTCAACTTTGCCGAAGCCCCCGTGCGGAGGTCTTCGCAATAGTCGGGCCAGCGCCGGCGCTGCAGCGCAAGTTCCTGTTTTTAATGCGCTTGGTCGACCCCCAGGTGGCGCGCCGGCAGTCGGGACTATTGCAACATGAAACAATAGAGTAAGTTTTTGCAACAAAACCGAAGGGCTCAGCGTTCGGCCGCCATTCGCTTGTCCCGGATTCGCCGCCACAGTGTCGTGCGGTCGATACCAAGAATCGTGCAGCATTCCTTGGTCGAGCCCTTGGTCGTCCGGTAGACCTGCTCGATGTACCAATCCTCGACGTCCTTGAGCGTCTTGCCGGCCGGCGCAAAGGCGCCGGCATCGTCGGCCGCCGGCGCCACCGCGCTGCGCGTCATCGCCGTCAGGTCGTGCACGCCGATTGATTTGCCCTCGCAGATGACGACCGCGCGCTCGATCATCCCTTGCAGTTCGCGGACGTTGCCTTCGTAGGTGTAGCGGCGCAGGTAGTCGACGGCGTCGGCGGTGAGCGTCATCCGGCCCTTGCGGTAGCGATAGCCGAAAGCCTCGACGAAGTGCGCGCTCAAGAGCTCGATGTCGTCAGGACGCTCGTTCAGCGACGGAATATAGAGACTGAGGATCGCCACCCGGAAATAAAGGTCGCCCCTGAACTCCTTTCGCGTCACCAGGCTGCGCAGGTCGCGGTTGGTCGCGCAGACGACGCGCACGTCGATCGGAATCAGTTTGTTGTCGCCGATGCGCATCACCTGCTTTTCCTGCAGGACGCGCAGCAGCCGGCCCTGGAGAAAGACCGGCAGTTCGCTGATCTCGTCGAGAAAGATCGTGCCGCCATGCGCCATCTCGAACAGGCCGGCCTTGCCTTTCTTGCCGGCGCCGGTAAACGAGCCTTCGACGTAACCGAAGAGTTCGCTCTCGATCAGCGCCTCGGGCAGCGCCGCGCAGTTGATCGCGACGAACGGCGAGTTCTTGCGCCGACTGCTGTTGTGGATGCCCTGGGCAAAAAGCTCCTTGCCGACGCCGGAGGGACCGCAGATGAGCACGGAGGTATCGTACTTGGCGAATTTCTGCGCGGTCTTGATGCAGTCGGCGACGGCACTGCTCTGATGCACGATATCGGAGAACGCGTACTGCGCGACAAAACCCTTTTCAGAAAGACGGATGCGGATCGCCTGCTCGAGCCGCTGCACCTCGGTGATGTCCTGGTAGGTGGCCACGGCGCCTCTGACCTCGCCGTCGACAATCACCGGGATGCGGTTGGTGGCGATCACCGTCTGGTCGTCGAGCCGCTGGATGTCGCCGATTTCCGAACGCCCGGTGTTCAGAATGTGGAGCAAGCGGGTATCCGGAATGATTTCGGTGATCTTCTTGCCGACGGCGTCCTGCTTCGAGAAACCGGTGATTTTCTGCGATGCCGTGTTGAACACGGTGATATGACCGCGCGTGTCGACGGCGACGATGCCGTCGTGCACGAAGTCGATGATCGTCGAAAACTGCTGCGCTTTTTCCTTCTCCAGCCGCGCCGCCTGCAGGATGCTGCTCGCTTGCTCAATGGCGTTTTGCATCGCCTGGCTTCCCGACTGTACAAGAACCGACCGGCAGCGGTGTCTGGCAGCAGCGCCGACGACGTTGCCGTCGCCCATGAAGACGCGTACGCCCTGCGCCAGCTGCCGCTCGACCTCGGCCGGAATACTGCTCTTGTCACGGATTTCGAAACACAGCGTTTTAAGGCCCATGACCGCGGCCACGAGGTCGGCGCCGGCAATGACATTGCGATAGCCAATGACGCCGACGAGGCCGCTCTCACCGAGATCCTGCACCGCCTTGAAAGCCTCAATCAGATCGTAGGCGGTAACCTTGACCTCGACGACCGGCACGGCGAACGCCGAGCAGATCGTTTCATAGGTTCCGCCACGCGAAATAAGAAGCTTGGCGCCGCCGTCGATCGCCAGCTGAGCGAGTTCCACGCCGGTGCGCTGATCGCCCTCGAGCAATTCGACGTTGGTATAGCCATTCTCGACGATGACCCGCCGCGTGACTTCGGTCATGAAATTGACCGGCGCTACGACAACGATTTCCTTCATGCTCGATCTCCGCGACCTGCCCGCGCGATTGTCTTTCGCGGGCGGTTTAGCAAGCCATTATATTGGCGGCGGTTTGGCCACCCCGATCTTTTTTCCGCTCGCGCCAAACGCCCGTTGCTGGCCGCGCGCCAGCCGCCAGTGCGTGGTGAAAGCCAGCGCGTCGGGCAGGAAGGCCCTGAAGTCGGCGTCAAAACCGTCGCTGTCGGCGAGAAATTCGTCGATGCCGCCGGCCAGCGAATTGGCCCGGCGCAGGCGATGGACCGCCATGCGGTCGATTGCGCGGCCGACCGCGTCCACGTCGCGGTAGGAACCGAGCCAGTCGTAGCGGCGCATCAGCGCGGCGACCTCGCCGGCGTCGCCGCTGAAAAACCCCGAGTAGTTCTCGAACGCGGCATAGAGATCGCCGGTGAAGTCGTCGAGCGCTATCGGGCCGTAGCGCGTCCAGTCGCGCGCCAGCAAATGATCGTAAAAGAGATCGACGAGAATGCCACCAACCCGGCGGCGCAGCGGGCTGATCCGCGCGCGGCTCGCGGCGAAGGCCGGGTGGCGGTCGGCGAAACTGTCGATCGCACGATGCAAGGCGACGCCCGAAGCCAGTTCGGGTGGCAGACCGGCGGGCAGCAAGCCTTTGACGAAATCGCCCATCAGGCCGCCGATGCGGTCGGCGTCGGCACTTCCCGCAAGCAAGGCATGAGCAAGAAAATTCATCGATCTCTCCACCCTGCAGTGTCCAGCATTTCTCCGCCCCCCGCCTGTTTTGTCGGCGTTACGCCGGCGCCGATGACAGCCAACGACCGCCAGCGCGCGAACGGAGTTTAAGCGCCTTTCTCGAATCAGCCGACAAGCGGTCGGACCGACGGTCTGCTGCGCGCTGGACCGTCTCCGGCCAGGCGTGTAAATTAAAGCACGCTCCATGTGGCATACGAGAGCGGCGTGAACCATCTGCGGCATCCAGACAGATTACAAGCAGAGGAACGGCGGCCTGAGCGCGTCAGGCAGAGCGGCGGCAACGGCGGAGGGGGAAACA
>Ga0105048_10008487_pt1 | contig 16438 bp, 14 predicted proteins | sample MAT05_FD_78382 | JGI IMG/M metagenome (GOLD analysis project Ga0105048, IMG submission 78382) | Freshwater microbial communities from Lake Fryxell liftoff mats and glacier meltwater in Antarctica - MAT-05 | ecosystem: Environmental > Aquatic > Freshwater > Ice > Liftoff microbial mat | place...
CCGTCACCAGTTTCTCCCGGGAGAAGGCCTCCCGGCGACCGTCGCGCTTGATCACGGTCAGCAACTCATGTTCGACCTCTTCGTAGGTCGTGAACCGATGCGTGCACCCAAGACACTCCCGACGCCGACGGATGGTGGCCCCCTCTTTCGAGGAACGTGAATCAATGACCCGGTCTTCCTGTCCGCCGCATTTGGGACACCGCATAAGTGACTCCAACAACCACCGGCCGTATCTCCCCATCCGCTACACCACAATGGATTGGGGTGTCAAACCCTCAACCACCGAAAATCAGCATCGGCCGCAGTCCCCTTGGCCGCGTTTTCCGACGGCGGGTATCAGGCGATTCCCGGTTTCAGGTTCCTGAAAGGAGAGTTTCGGACTCGTCCCTCCAGCGGAGCCCATCCCTCCAGGAGCCCAGGACCGTCGTCCGAAACAATCCGTTGACCCGTGCCCTCCCACCGGTAGGCTCACCAGCCTGATTCAGGCGTAACCTACAGGGAATTTGAAATTATGGCAGTGAACGTTGCGATCAATGGTTTTGGCCGTATCGGCCGCCTCGTGTTCCGGGCAATGGTCGAGCAGGGTCTCGTCGGCAAGGACATCAATGTTGTCGCCGTCGGCGATATCGTTCCGGCGGACAACCTGGCCTATCTGGTCAAGTACGACTCCACCCAAGGCCGCTTCGCCGGCACCGTCGGCTCGAAGAAATCGAGCCCGGACAAGGCGGAAGACGATATTCTGGTGGTCAACGGTCAGGAGATCCGGGTGGTCAGCGCGAAGACTCCGGCAGAGCTGCCCTGGAAAGCCCTCAACGTCGATATCGTGATCGAATCGACCGGGCTCTTCACGGAGGCGGAAAAGGCCAAGGGCCACCTGGCCGCTGGCGCCAAAAAGGTGATCATCTCCGCTCCGGCGAAGGGGGAAGACATCACGGTCGTGATGGGCGTCAACCACGAGAAGTACGACGCCGCCACCCACCACATCATCTCCAACGCCAGCTGCACGACGAACTGTCTGGCACCGCTGGTCCACGTCCTTCTGAAGGAAGGATTCGGCATCGACGAAGGTCTCATGACCACTGTCCATTCCTACACCGCCACCCAGAAGACCGTCGATGGCCCCTCCAAGAAGGATTGGAAGGGCGGACGCTCCGCGGCGATCAACATCATTCCATCCACCACCGGCGCGGCCAAGGCCGTGGCCCTTGTGTGTCCCGAGGTCAAGGGCAAGCTGACCGGCATGGCCTTCCGAGTGCCGACCCCCACGGTTTCGGTGGTCGATCTCACCGTGAAGACCGTCAAGGAGACCAGCTACGCCGAGATCTCCGCCGCCTTCAAGCGCGCTTCGGAAACCTACCTCAAGGGCATTCTGGCCTACACGACCGATGAAGTCGTCTCCACCGACTTCATCCACGACAAGAGCAGCTCGATCTTTGACGCCGGTTCCGGCATCGAACTCAACAGCCGCTTCTTCAAGCTGATCAGCTGGTACGACAACGAGTGGGGCTACTCCAATCGCGTCGGCGACCTTGTCCGGCATATCATTGCCAAGGGACTCTGATTCCTCGCCCTCCAAGGGCGGCGGCTCCGCTCACGCGGTCCCGCCGCCCTTTTTGTTTTCCGGCCCGGATCCGAGGTTCATCCATCCAATCGGGATCGCGCATGCCCACCTGGAAAGCCATCGCCGCCATGGCCCGGAACCGGGTCATCGGACACGCCAACCGGATCCCATGGCATCTCCCGGCCGACTTCCAATGGTTCAAGCGAACCACGCTCGGCGGGATCCTCGTCATGGGCCGTCGGACCTACGAATCCATCGGTCGCCCGCTGCCCGGAAGAGAGACCTTGGTTCTGAGTCGGTCTGGAACCTTGATCCCCGGGGTCAGGACGTTGGCCAGCGCCGCCGAACTCCGCATCTGCCTGGAGGGCGAGTCGAGGCAGGTCTGGATCTGCGGCGGGGCGGAGATCTACCGACAACTGCTTCCCTGCTGTTCAGAGCTCTACCTCTCGCTGATCGACATCGAACCGGTCGGGGACGCATTCTTCCCCACGTTCGAAGAGGACTTTGAACCGGGAGAAGAAGTCCTTCGCGAACCCGGTTTTGTCGTCCACCACTTTCGTCGGTGCCCGCCCGCCCAGAAGACTCGCGGCAGGCAGACCGGCATCCTGCCATGAGATTTCGGTTCTGGATTTCAGTCGCATCGCTGGCCCTGCTGGCAGGCGCAGCCCACGCGGAGGCCCCACGAATCCCTGCCTCGCGCATGATCTGGTGGGATCATCCCGAACTGCTCCGGACGGAGCGCACGGCAACCCAGGTGACGGTGCGGCCGCCGCCCTTCAATCCAGGGTTCACCTGGCGTGAAGCGGTGGTGTCGTGGAACACCACCCATCCCGAGCCGCTGACGATTCGAGCCCGCCCACATTGGAAGGGCGACGCCGGGCCTTGGTACACGCTGGCCCACTGGTCCCAGGACACCAACGCATCTCCCCGGACCAGCATTCCCGGTCAGCGTGATTCCCTGGCCCATGTCGACACCGACACCCTGGTGGCGGACGAACCGGCGAGCGGCATCGAGATTGAGGTCGTGATCACCACGGCGTCCCTCCGGGTGCCGGCCGACCTCCGAATCGGCGTCAGCGTGTTGGGCAGTGAATCGAATGGTCCGGTCCCTCCTCCCTACACGAACGCTTGGGGACGCTTGATTTCCCTCCCGATCCGCTCGCAGGCCGACTTCCCGGAGGGGATCCAGTCTTGGTGCAGCCCGACCAGCCTCAGCATGGTCCTGTCGGGCTGGGGAGACCGATTGAGCCGGCCCGAACTCCTGCAGGATGTTCCGCAGGTTGCCCGTGGAGTCCATGACCCGGGCTGGCCAGGGACCGGCAACTGGTCGTTCAACGCCGCTTACGCCGGCCAGCACGCAGGAATCTCGGCCTGCGTGGCGCGTCTGGCGGGACTGTCCGATCTGGAACGTTGGATCGCGGCGGGGATCCCGGTGACGACCTCGGTTTCGTATGCGCAACTCAAAGGGGCGGACAATCCGCGGGCCGGGGACGGTCACTTGGTGGTGGTGAGTGGCTTTACCGCCACTGGGGATGTGCAGGTCCATGACCCCGGGGTTCGAAAGGAGCGGGTCGTCCGGACCTTCCCACGAGCCGATTTCAGCCGCGCCTGGGATCATTCCTCCCGCACGGCGTACCTGATCTGGCCCACGCGGCAGGGACTTCCGGAGAAGGGTGAAGGTCGGTGGCCAAAACCGTGACTCGGACTCAGCCCTCAGGAATCGCTTTGAATTTTTCCTCCAGCCAGGCGGCCTGGGCAGAGAGCAAGCGCCGGGGATCGATGCGGGCGTAGGTCACCCGGGCATTGTGCCAGTCCTTCTTTCCAAAATGGTACTCAAACCAGGCCAAATGATAGACGGCCATTTCGGAGAGACCGACACTGAGGGTATTCACCCCACGGAGGACGGAGGCGGCATCATCCAGGCGACCGCTCTGGAGCAGCGCCAGGACATGGTTCAATTCGCAGTCCACATCACCGGGACGGGCCTGCAGGACCCGCAGGGTCAACTGGACGGCTTCCTCCGGTCGTCGACGTGCGAGCACCAATGCCGCGGCATAGTTGTTCACGATGCTCGAATCTGCTGGATTGAGGGCGTAGGCCTTTTCCGCCGACGGCAGCAGTTCCTCGGAATTGTTCGAAAGGAAGGCCGCGGCCGTGCGATCGAACCAGTAGATCGGATCTGTTTTGTAAGTCGGCTCAACGGTCCGCAACAACGCCAATGAAACGTCCGCGAACCCAATTCCACGCATCTGCAGGGCAATGTATCGGGTGAGCTCAGGGGACGGCAGGGTGGAGCGGACCAACCGATCCGCCGCCGAACGGGCGGCCTCCGGGCGGTCCAGATTCACCTCCGCCACGGCCTCGAGGTATTGCGAATAGGCATCCAGCGAACCCTGCAATCCGAGCTCGTTCCGAATGGCAAAAGCCAAGCCCCGCAACTCAGCCCACTGCTTCTGCGAGAGCAGGTTATTGGCCTGTAGGATCCAGAGGTCCCGGTCAAAACCGAACGGTCTCAACTGCTGTTCCAGAAAGGCGATCGAGGCATCCACCAGTCCTAGCGAAGTCAGGGTACTCCCAAGGATCTGAGCCTCACTCGGGGACTGGGGCGTCGCTGGAAAGTTCCGAGCCAACTCTCGCGCCCCCTCCTTTCGACCGAGCGCAGCCATCAACAGCCAGTGCCGGGCATGGTCCGCCACTTGGGCGTCGTGATCTTCTTCCATGCGACGAAGGGCTTCCCCAAACCCGGCTTCATCGCGCATCGCGAAACTGACCTGCAGTTGCAACCGCAGCGCTACCGAGCGCTGCCGAGGATCCAATTGCGCGGCCCGAAGTGCCTCACGCCCAGCCAGCAGGGTAACGGGAGGTCCCCAGTTGGCCATCCACGCCTGATGATACAACACCAAATCCACATCATTGGTGAACTGCGACTCCCGCTTGGTCCAGAGTCGTTCAAAGCTCTTGATATCGCCCATGCCGAAGTAGGAGCGAACAAGGAGCTTCGCAGTATCCGGGCCCAGACGATCCTCCAGATTCTCCCCCAGCCTCACCACGTAATCCTCCATGCCGTATCTGGACATGAGACGAAGGGTCAACTCCGCGTCGGCCGTATTGGTACCGCCAAGGCGCAACATCCAGATGGCGTAATTGACGGCGAATCCCAGATGTTCCTTGGGTGGGCTCTTGAGGGAGGCGATATAGCCCAGTCCATCCCGCAACAGGCTCAGGTCTGCCGAATTGTTGGCAATCGCAGATCGCCACGCGTGGATCGCTTCGGATGACCGACCGGCAGCCGCTTCCTTGAGCGCTGTTTTCCGAAGAGAACGTGCCTGCCAGAGATCCAGGCCACTGACTTTCAGGACGGGATCGAAATCCTCGGGGGTTTGGCGCCAGATCGGAGGCAGGAACAGGCCGAGGGAAACCAGCAAAATCAGGAACGCCAGCGCGAAGACCCCAAACCAGTGGTCGAAGAAAAACACCAGGAACGAACTGCCCCCCAGACGTTCGACCATCCGGCGTTTCCTGTTCTCCGTCTCTTCAATATCATTCATGGCGCTTGGACTCGGGACCCTTCCGTTGGCTGCCGCCGAAGCCCGACCAGTCGATGGTACTCTTTTTCCAACCATCGCAGCTGAACCGGCATCAGAAACCTCCCCTCGATCTCCCGATAAACCTCAATGGCCTCGGTAACCCGCCCACGCCGAGCATGCACTTCGAAGCGCCCGAGGCAAACCATCGTTCGCTCCAATCCAGCCAACCTCTCCAGAGGCAATGCCTCCAACCGAGCCTCGGCGATGTCCAACTCCCCCAGTTGAACCCAGGCCAACGCCTCCTGGATCCGGACCGTGCCTCCCACCCGGGTGCGAATTCCGGCCACTTCCAAAAGCTTCAGGACCTCCGCCGGATCCTTCCGCAATGCCAGCAATGCCCAGGCATGGTCCGCCACCAGCGGAAGATGGAGCGGATCCAGTGCCCGGAGCCGTACGACGGCGTCCAATCGCCCCTCGGCATCTCCGTCGACCTGCGCCAACGCAAGGCGGACCTGCCAGTATCTCGCTGTCCCCTGCGCCGTGTCCGCGGCGGAACGGAGCCAATCCGCGACTCGACGCACCTGTCCCCAGGCGGAAAACCGTTGTGCCCACGCCCAGGCTACCTCTCCAGACAACGGCGGCGCCAAATCCGCCTGTTTCCAGGCATCCGACGCGTCCGCACCCCGCCCCAAACCCTCCAGTCCCACTGCTTCCAATCGCCATCCGACCGATTCCCACCCGAGGCGACGGCCAGCGTCACCCCGCAAGTGGATGCCCAACTCTCTCAACCCGCTCCAGTCGGCGGTCTGCCAGAGGAGATCGGCCCACCGATCCCACCAGAGCGGTTGTTCCCATCGACCCGTCGCGTCCTTCAGCACCCGGATCGCCTGACGGGTTTCCCCCACTTTCAAGAGCAGGTCCAGACAGGGGTCAACCTCCCATGCGGCTTCGGGCCGCGGCCACTTCCGCAGGTCACCCAAGAGCGGGCCCGTCCGTCCCAGGGTCGCCTGCAATTGGCCGAGACGAACCCGATCGATCAACCGTGCTTGTCCTGAATCCACGAGGCGCTGCAGGACTTCTTCGGCGCCATCGAGGTCGGACCGGGCCACCTGCACCTGCAGGAGAAGTCGGTTCGCTTCCACGGCCGCGGGACCGCCACCCGCCGCCTCGGCCTCCAGTTGTGCCCGCGCCAACCCGGCACCCGTGGGCGGGCCCCAACCCGCCTTCCACGCCCATTCCACCGTCGAGTGGGTCCAGGGCCCGAACCTCGGGCTTCCCATCGACCGCCCTACCACAGCCCAACTGCCCCGGTCCGCCAACCGCTGCAACCACAACTCCCGTTCAGCGCCTTCCAGATGCGCTTCCCACGGATTGAGTCCCGCATCCAGGAACTCGTCGGCCTCTGCCTTCAACAACAGGCGGAACACCCGGGCCACATCCGATCGGTTGGTGCCTTCAATCCGCCACAGCCAATGCCCACACCGCAGTCCGTTGGAGAGGGATTCCAAGGGGATCCGCTCCGCCTGGGTCAGTGAATCCAGGTACCCGCGCAACGCCGATGGATCGGCCGGGTCCCAGTCCACCCGGTGCCGCCAGGCCGCCGCGTCCGGACGGAAACTCGGTTGCCCCGCCACACCCATCCGCTGGTCGTGCCAACGGCTGCGAATCCAGTCCGCTCCACTCATCCGCCAGGCCTGGCCCTCCGGCCAACGATGCCCTGGCACCCATTCGAGCGACGCAGCCAAGAGGAGGCCTCCGCCCAGGAGCAGGGTCAGGATCACCCCGCCAAAGGCACGGTCATGGTGCAGGAGTCGGAGGATCGCCCAGCGCTCCCACCACGCCACCCCTTCACCGGGGACCCAACCGGCCGCCCGGCGTCGCCAAGGCCAGTTCATTGGCGGGTGACGTGCAACCAGGTGGCTCCACTCCCAGCGTCCAACTCGAAGTTCCTCATGGCCGCCGGCAACACGGCAAAGCCGCCCGGGGCCAATTCGATCCGCTGCCCGCCGCCCACCAGGACCACCCTCCCCGCGACCACGGCAACCAGTCCGGGGTGTCCCGGAGCGCGGCGATCCGGGATGGGGCCCGCCCCGTTCAACTCATCGATGTCGAACAGCGGATCCCGAACGAGCGATCGCACCGACAATCCGCCCTCGGACACGCCCATCGTCGAAACGAGGGCCGGTGCCTGATCCTTGAAATCGATCGAGGCCATCGCCTGGTCGAGATGGAGGTCCCGCGGCCTTCCGTTCAGGCCTACCCGGTTCCAGTCGAACACCCGGTAGGTGGTGTCGGAGTTCTGCTGGATCTCGAAGATGACCAACCCCCGACCGAGGGCATGCACCCGTCCGCTAGGCAGAAAAAGGGCGTCGCCTGCCCTTGCTGGAAGCCGGTGAAAAAGCTCGGCCACGGTGCCGTCGCGGGCGCGACGCTCGAACTCATTTCGTCCGGTGCCCGCTCGCAGGCCGGCATGGAAGCAGGCCCCGGGATCGGCCGCCGCGACGTACCACATCTCCGTCTTCGGTTCGCCGCCCAAGGCGACTGCCACCGATGCCGGCGGGTGAACCTGGAGCGAGAGATCTTCCCGGGCATCCAGCAACTTGCACATCCAGGGGAACCGCGTGCCAGAAGGCACCGACTGTCCCCAGAGTCCAACGGGATCCGCGGACATCAATTCGGCAAGGGTTCGGCCCGTCAGGGGGCCTTGCGCCACCACGCTCACAGCGTCCGGCCGATCGCAAACTTCCCACGATTCGCCGATGACGCGTCCTGGAGGCAACGAACGCCCGAACACCGTCTCCAACCGGCGTCCGCCCCAGATGCGGTCCTGATACAGCGGGCGGAAGGTGAACGGATACCACATGGGCAGCCTCCTCGCAGGACGGATCAGGCAACGGCTTCCACAGACTCCGTGAACTGCCCAAAGCCGCGGAATTTCCGGTAGCGCTGCTGCAATCGCTCTTCTTTGGAGAGTTGCTGCACCTCGGACAGGTGACGAAGCAAGGCCTCCTTGACCGTCGCAGCCATCTGCTCCGGATCATGGTGTGCCCCGCCCAAAGGTTCGCCTACCACGTCGTCCACCAGACCCAACTGCTTGAGGTCCGCCGCAGTGATCTTGAGGGCCGCCGCCGCCTGGGGCGACGCCTTACGATCCTTCCACAGGATGGCAGCGCAGCCTTCCGGACTGATGACCGAGTAGTACGCGTTTTCCAGAATCAATACGCGGTCAGCCACGCCGATGCCCAGGGCCCCGCCCGATCCGCCTTCGCCAATGACACAGGCGATGATCGGCACCTCCAGCAGCATCATCTCTCGCAGGTTCACTGCGATTGCCTCGGCGATATGCCGTTGCTCGGCTCCGATCCCCGGATACGCCCCCGCCGTGTCGATCAAGGTCACTACCGGCAGCCCGAATTTGTCCGCCATCCGCATCAGGCGCAGGGCTTTTCGATAACCCTCTGGATGAGCGGAGCCGAAATTGCGCAGGATGTTCTCCTTGGTATCCCGCCCCTTCTGGGTGCCGATCACGATCACCCGTTGGTCACCCAGCCGGGCAAACCCTCCGACAACCGCACGGTCATCCCCGAACAACCGGTCGCCATGCAACTCCTCGAAGTCGGTGAAGGCATGCTGGATGTAATCGAGGGTGTAGGGACGGCGCGGATGCCGCGCCACCTGCACGCGTTGCCAGGGGGTGAGGGTCGAATAGACCTGCCGGCGGAGGTCCGCGAGCTTCCGTTCGAGCATCTGGATCTCCTCCTCGAAACTGATCCCGAGCGAGTGTGTCTCCGGATGCTGACGCAGGTCGTCCAGCTTGCGCTGGATCTCCACGATCGGTTTCTCAAATTCGAGCTGATGCTTCATCGGTAGATCGGAACAACGTCCCGACCGCCTTGGAAAATACCCGGCGATCGACCCGAACCGCAACGTCGGAGTTCGTCACCCCTCGACGCCGCAAGCCGGCCATTTTTCGAGAAAGGCCACCTGCGCTTCGCGATCCGGGGTCTCCGGTCGGGCTGGGTCGTTCAGGAACCGGCGGGGATACCCCACCCGCAACTCGCCCACCCGCACCACCCCGCCCTCCACCTCGAAGACCCCGCGCCAGGCACCACACCCAATCTCCAATCGCCCCCCCCGACGAACGATCCGGCGCGTCCGATGCAAGGTTGGATCGCGCCCCAGCAACTCGACCATCCTGGCGCGAAAATCGACGCCCCAGGTCACCGCCAGCCAGGCCGCCTGTTCCTCTGCCAGCGCTGAAAACCGGACCTCGAAAGCGGGAGGAACCCTTGCAGCCTCGTCCACGGCGTCCATCCAGCCGGCTGACTCCCCTGGAAAGGAATCGTATGCGGGGATGTAGGGCTTGATATCCAGAACCGGCGTCCCTTCCACCAGATCGCACGGTCCGAGAATCAGTCTCCCCGTCTTTACCCCCAACAGTTTCACGGCCGTCAGCCCCAGCGGATTCGGACGGTGCGGCGAGCGCGTGGCGAAAACTCCCCGGCGCTGGGCCGGCCCCCTCGGAGGCAGGACCAGCGGACGCCAGCCCGGATTGCGGTGGAACCACCAGACCAACCAGACCCGGGAAAACCCTTCCAAATCCCGCACGGCTTCCCGCATGCCCTCGCCCTCCACCAACTCCAACTCATTGCGCTCTTCCTCCGTCTCCAGAGGCTGATGCCGGGCATTGAACTTCTCGGTCTTGCCCGTCCGGACGAACCCGATCGGTCGCAGTGTCAATTCCATGTCCATGCTCCATCGCCGCTTGATTCATCCCCCTTCGACCTCATGCACTGAACCCTATCCAGACGGTCGTCCGACTCCAAGCGGGCGGATCCGGGGAGCATCCTGCCTGAGATCCGCCTCGTTCCCTCGTCAGCTACCCCCCTCGCCCCGTCCGTAGCTGCCGACGTGAGGAGGCGGATCCCCGTCGGGCGGGGGGCAGTCTCAAGATGCCCCCGTGCGGCATCCTCGGCCCCCCGAAGCTTGAAACCAACGTCGTGGAACTGGGACCGTCCAAAGCTCCGTGACGTACGACGAGACGTTGGCCTACCTCCATTCGCTCCAGCAGTTCGGCTTCAAACCCGGACTCGAATCCACGCGTCGGCTCGCGGCCCTGGTGGGGAATCCCCAGGAACGCCTCCGCTTCATCCATGTCGCCGGCACCAACGGCAAGGGTTCCGTCTGCGCCCTGCTCGACGCCATCTATCGCGTCGCCGGACGCCGCGTCGGACTCTACACCTCGCCCCACCTGATCCGATTCGGCGAACGCATCCGGGTCCAGGGCGACCCCATTCCCGACGACGCCCTCGCCCGCCTGACCGAGGTCGTGCGGGCCGCGGCGGAATCCGCCACCCCGCCCCTTGAACCCACCTTTTTCGAATTCACCACCGTCCTGGCGCTGCTCTGGTTCACCGAGTGTCAGGTCGATCTCGTCATCTGGGAAACCGGGCTGGGAGGACGCTTCGACGCGACCAACATCGTCACCCCGCTGGCGAGTGTCGTCACCCAGATCGGCCTCGATCACATGGCGGTCCTCGGCCCCACGATTGGCCACATCGCCTCCGAGAAGGCTGGAATCTTCAAGCCCGGCGTCCCGGCCCTGACCTCGGCCACGGATCCCGATGCCCTCGCGATCCTCGAGTTCAAGGCCCGCGAAATCGGCGCTCCCTTCCTCCCGGTCGGCCCCTCGGCCGTCACCCATTTCCATTTCGACCTCGCGCTCCTGGGGGAACACCAGCGCTGGAATGGAGCCCTCGCCGCCGCAACCATCCGCACTCTCCGATTCCTCCTGCCGGTCAGCGATGACGAAATGGCCCGGGGTTTCGCGACCGTGCGCTGGCCCGGGCGCCTCCAAGTTGTGCGTCGGGGCAATCGGATCCTCCTGCTGGATGGAGCCCATAATCGGGATGGGATCACCGCGCTCCGTGCGGCCCTGGAACGTCACTTTCCAAGCCAAGCCCCCGTGCTGGTGCTGGGCATGCTCGCGGACAAGGAATGGAAGGAGATGGCCCGCACCCTCGCGCCGCTCGCTTCGCGGATCATCACCACGCCGGTCGCCAGCGTCCGCACCGTTCCTCCCGCCGATCTCAAGGCGGCCTGCCTGGCCTCCGGGGTCACCCGTCCGGTCCGCGTCACTGCCTCCCTCGCCGAGGCCTTGAAGGGGTGCGCCGCGGATCCCTTCGTCCTGGTCACCGGCTCTCTCTACCTGATCGGAGAAGCACTGGAACTGCTGGAAGAGGGTGCCGCCGCAGGCCCCGAGCGCGCCCTGAACGAGTGGACGCCGCCCACCCGACCCGGCGGAGCCTGAGCCGGTGACTTCGACGGGACGTTTGCGTACGACACGAACGTATTCACATCCGTATGGAGTCCCCCGTTTGCAGGGAGTCAGAAATACGCAGCGTTCGTCGCGCGCCTGGATCGCACAACCGGGCTTCCGAAGTGGCTGCCGTTGTGCCCGGGCAACGGCACCGTCCAGGACATGCGTCGCATTGCTCCCCACCCGTCCGGGGGTGCGGTGTTCGCCTGCAACATCGTCGACGGCGATGCCCATCCTCCGGCCGGGATCTCGGTCCTGAACGGCCCTGGCTTGGTCCTGCGCATTGACGACAACGGCGTGCCCATGGCCGCCGATGAAGGACCACGGGCGATCGCCGACGTGGTCATCAGCCCGACTGGCGCCATCCTTCTGGCCTGTCAGTTCGGCGGGGAGTTCACCTTTGCTTCCGCGCTCTTCCGAGCACCGAACGGACAGGATCAAGCGGCCATGCGGTTGCTCCATCCATGTCCACTGCCGCCGCCCGCCTGGCCCGACTTGATCCGTCCCCGCGAGTGCCTTCCGAATAGGGTGCCGTGCCTCTCGCGCATGGCCGCCGTTCCCGGGCTCCGATAATTGAAGCGGACACATCCGGCGGCGGCAATCCGCCCTTCATCTTTAAGTCATTATCGTCTCTCGCCATGCCTAATCCCTGGACCGGCAAAGGAAACCCCTACACCCGCACGGAAGTCATCGAACGTCTCCGCGCCACGCTCAAGAAGGGCGATGCCATCATCGCTGCCGGTGCCGGAACGGGCATCAGCGCCAAGTTCATCGAGAAGGGCGGAGCCGACCTCGTCATCATCTACAATTCCGGTCGCTTCCGCATGATGGGTCACGGATCCACCTGCGGCATGATGGCCTATGGCGATGCCAACGCGATCGCCATGGAGATCGGCGAGTACGAAGTCCTGCCGGTCGTCGAGGAGGTCCCGGTCATCTGCGGGGTCCACGCCACCGATCCGCGTCGCCGGATGTGGCACTGGCTCGGACGCGTCAAGGAAATGGGCTTCTCCGGCGTGAACAATTTCCCTACCCACACCATCATCGACGGACATTTCCGGGGCGTTCTCGAAGAGACCGGGATGAGCGTGAAGAAGGAGTATGAAATGGTCGCGCTCGCCCGTCGGATGGATCTGTTCTCGGTGGTCTATGTCGGCAGCGCCGAAGAGGCCGTCGAAATGGCCAAGGCCGGTGCCGACTCGATCATCGCCCACGTGGGAACGACCGTGGGCGGATCCATCGGCGTCAGCAAGGCGGTCGTCACCTGGGACTTCGCCATCCAGCGCACCCAGGAGATCATTGATGCCGTCAACCGGGTGCGGAAGGACGTGATTTTCCTGGCGCACGGCGGCCCCATCAACACCCCGGCCGATGCTGAACGCATCATGAAGGCGACCGATGTCGTGGGGTTTGTCGGGGCCAGTTCGCTGGAGCGCATGGGCGTCGAGGCGTCGCTCACGAACCTGACCAAGGAGTTCAAGAGCCTGAAGGTTTCCAAGGCGAAGAAGGCCTCCAAACGCTGAGCCACCATGCATCCCCCCCGTTTCATCACGGCCGCCGAAGCCCTCAAGGAAGATTACAAGGGCCGCACCAACTACTGGGTCTGCCGGCCCGAGGTCTGCGAGGCCCGGGATCTCCAGATCTGCCGCGCCGTGCTTCCCGCCGGTGAAGGCCATCCCTTCCACACCCATCCGGAACTCGAGGAGGTCATCTACGTCCTCGAAGGCCAGGTGGAACAGTGGGTGGAAAAAGAGAAGAGACTCCTCGGCCCCGGCGAGGTCGCCTATATCCCCCGGGGAATCGTTCACGCCACCTTCAATCCTACCGGCGAGGACGCCACGATCCTGGCCATCCTCTCGCCGGCGGCTGCCACCGGCCCGTTCCTCGTCGACGTCAGTCAGGAGGAACCTTGGCGTTCCCTTCGCTAGCCCTGGCATGTCGACTCCCGACCCGCGCCGCTTCGTCACGCTCTCCGACTCGGTCACCGAGCGCACGGCCTTTACGCTGAATGCCTGGTTGTCCCGACCCGACGTGGTTCCCTGCCAGGACCTGCTCCTGTTGCGGGCGACCATGGATTCGGGCTGCTGCCATCCCTTCCACCATCACCCCGGATGGGACGGACCGCCCGTCACCGCTTCGGAGTCTGGGAAACCAGGACATTCGCAATCCATTGCGAGGCGAAGCTCCCGATGAGGAAGGTGGTGAAGGCTCCCATCCCGAGCGATCCCAGGGTCGAATTCTCCGGGGGATCGACGACGCAGATCAGTGCCACCGAGGTCAGCCCGGTTCCGAGCAGGAAAGCCGCGATCCCAGCCATGACCCAGCGCGGCCAACCCCGGGCGCAGTCGAAAACGGCCGCAGCCGGCAACACCAGCAACCCGAACACCAGGGCGGCGATCAGGAAACGACTGTCTCGGCCCGCTCCCAACCAGAGCCCCAACGCACCGAGACCCAATCCGAAGCCGAGACCCACGCACCGCGCCTGCCACCGTTGGTCCGGGCTGAGCGCGTGGCGCCCGACCGGATGCAGGAACAACACGAGGTTGAACAACGGGCTCGCCAGCCAGGTGAGCAGGGCAAAGGTGATGTAGAGCACCCGGATCGGCGTGATCCACAGCGACCAACCCGGCTCGGTCTCCGCCAGGCTGCCCAGCAACCGGTTGCCGAAAAAGCCTCCCATGAAAACGCCCCACCGAACGCCACCCGGCAACTTCTGCATCCAGAGGAAATAGCGGAGCATCACCGCATACACCGGATTCCCGGCCTTGATCGCCTCGACCAGACCGGATCGAGCCCAGTCGTTGGTCGGGTCCAGGCGAAGGCTTTCCTGGAAGTGTCCCATGGCCTCCTTCCGCCGCCCCTGCTCCATCCGCGTCCAACCCAGATTTGCATGCGACAGCGAATCTTCCGGGTGACGCGCCAACGTCCCGTCGATCGTGGTGCCCGCTTCGGATTTCCGCCCGAGCTTGACCAGCGCCATGGCTCGGAGGTTATTGCACAGGACGTGCTCAGGATCGCACTGAAGCCCCGTCTCCGCTGCGGCCAACGCGTCTGCCCAGCGCCCCCGGTCGATCTGGATCGCGGCCAGCATCCCGTGATAGTCCGCATCCTGCGGCTCCAAACGGATCGCCTCGAGGATCGCCGCCACCGCTTCCGGGGTGCGATTTCGATCGGACATGACCCGGGCCATCACGTAGTGCGCGTACGCCAGATCCGGCAACTGACCCATCGCCTCCCGGGCGGCCGCTTCCGCGTCGTCGCGCCGCTCCAATTCCAACAGCGTCTCGGCCAGCGCCGCCCGTGCAAAACCGTCATCGGGCTCCGCGGCAAGGTGTGCGCGGAATTCTTTTTCGGCCATTTCATGCCGGTCCTGCCGTTGCAGGAGGATGGCCCGTTGAAGAGTCGGAGGGAGTGTCATCCGTTGAGGGGAGATTTCGGCGTGATCCAGGGCTGGGGCTCGGGAATGCAGGCCCGCCCAACGTCGTTCAGAGCTTCAGATACTTCAGGATATCGTCGTACACGCCGCCCTGATTCGAGTAGAGCGCGTAGTTCTTCGCCGTGGCGAACCACTCACGGGTGGTCGGCTTCTGGACGCCGGCCGCCACCAGCAGATCCCGGGTCCGGATCGGACTGGTGACACCGGACTTCATTGCCTCCCGGAGCTTGGCTTCAATCGTGAGGTCCACCACTGCCTTGAGGTCGGCACCGGAAAAGCCGTCGCACTTTTTTGCCACCGCCTCGCAATCCACGTCCTCCACCGGCTTTCCCCGGATCAACAACCGGATCACCCCGGCACGGGCCGTCGCATCGGGCGGCGGAACAAAAAGGATCCGGTCGAATCGGCCCGGGCGTCGAAAGGCACTGTCCAGATGCCAGGGTGCATTGGTCGCTCCCAGGATCAGAACGCCCTCGTTGCTCGACTTCACCCCGTCCAATTCAGAGAGGAACTGGTTGATGAGGTGCCGACCCGAGCTGGTCTTCATGTCGGAACGACTGGCACCCAGGGCGTCCACCTCATCAAAGAACAGGACGCAGGGAGCGTTGCGGCGCGCCTGTTCGAACAGCCCGTGGAGATTGCGCTCGCTGTTGCCAATCCACATGTCGAGCACGTCATGGATCCCAACCGAGATGAAACCGGCCTTCACTTCACCGGCCGTGGCGCGGGCCAGATGCGTCTTTCCGCAGCCGGGCGGTCCATACATCAGAATTCCGCCACCCACGCTCTTCCCGTACGCCTTGAACATGTCGGCATGGGTCAGCGGATAGATGATCTTGAGCCGGATCTCTTCCTTGAGCGCGTCCATCCCGCCCACGTCGGCAAAAGTAATCTTCGGTCGCTCCACCTCTGAAGGCGTCCCCTCGTCCGAACCCGCGCCCGTCTGGCGGAGGCGACCATCGATCAACTCGTCGTCTTCCAACTCCAGGTCGTCCCCCGGATCAGGCTCTGCATTTGCCTCCGGCACCGGAACCGCCGGGATCCCGAATCGGCGGGCAAACTCGGGATCGGCAACCGAGCGATCCCGCGCCACACCGAGCTTGTACTGTTCGACCGCCTGCTCCACTTCCCCGATGCCGGCGAGGATTCGCGCGTGAAACACCAACGCCCTTGGGGGTGCCTCGGGTGACTTCACCAGATCCTCGAGGACGACCAGGGCGTGGCTGGTCTTCCCGTCACTGTGAAACGCTCGCGCCAGACCAAATTTCAGCACCGTGGAGTCCGGACTGCGGGCCAGGGCCAGCCGAAATTCCTCCGCCGCGGCAGTGCCAAGGCCGACGGCAAGCAAGGCCTCGGCAAGTGCCTGACGCAGCGGCGTATTGTCGGGAGAGAGCTTCACCGCCTCGCGCAGCGGGCGGATGTGATCGGGTTCCATGACGGTGTTGAGGAAGAGACTGGGTAAGGCGCGAAACGGAGGCGAGAGGGAATTCGCCGGGGATCCGACCCCGGGGGCGAATCTTGACACTGCCCCCCTTGGGAGCGCGGGCGTCCTCGCCCGCTTCTTCCTTGGGACGAGTTCGGCGAGTCCGAAACTC
>Ga0105048_10008489_pt1 | contig 16435 bp, 9 predicted proteins | sample MAT05_FD_78382 | JGI IMG/M metagenome (GOLD analysis project Ga0105048, IMG submission 78382) | Freshwater microbial communities from Lake Fryxell liftoff mats and glacier meltwater in Antarctica - MAT-05 | ecosystem: Environmental > Aquatic > Freshwater > Ice > Liftoff microbial mat | place...
ATCGTGAAGCAGCTGGTCGAGCTGCACGGCGGCAAGGTCAGCGCGGAGAGCGCGGGTGAGGGGCTCGGCACGACGATCTCGGTGCGGCTCCCGGCGCGCGACGGCATGATCGTCGCGCGCATCCCCAACACACCGCCGAAGGCCGGCGAGCTGGCGAAGCTGCGGGTGCTGGTGGTGGAGGACGACGAGGACACGCGCGAGCTGCTGGCGTCCGTGCTGCAGAGGAGCGGCGCGTACGTGGTGACGACGCACGACGTGCAGAGCGGGATCGCGGCGTTCGTGGCGTCGCCGCCCGACGTGATCGTCAGCGACATCGGGCTGCCCGACGAGGACGGCTATGCGTTGATCCGGAAGATTCGCGGCGACATGCAGAGCACAGTGCCGGCGCTGGCGCTCACCGCTTACGCGGGACCGCAGGACTCACAGCGCGCGATCATGGCGGGCTTCGACGCGCACGTTACGAAGCCCATCGACCCGGGGTCGCTCGTGATGGCCATTTCGTCGCTGGTCCGCCGGCCTTAGGCCTTCGCTCGCCTGCGGCTCGCTGCGCGCCGTCGGCTGGGGCCAGGCGGAGCCTGAGCCTCGCCTTTGGGCTTGCGGTGAGGGCGCCATCTCCATCGGCGTGATCCACACCTTCGGGTTGCGCGGATCGGGCTTCTTCACGTTGCGCGTGAAGTTCCCGGACGAGGTCATCGAGACTTCGAACGTCGAGTCGTCGGGCCCGATGCGGATCGCACCGACCTGATCGCCGGTGATCTCGCCGCGGCGGCAGACCATCGCCAGCAAGCGCCGCGGATCGGCGCCGTGGTTCTCGCCCCAGGTGATGCGGAACGGCGTGTACGCGTGGCGGGCGCGGTCCTGACCGCGTTCCTGTCCGTGGGCCGGTCCACGATCGTTTCCGCGCTCGTACTGCCCGCGCATCGGCGCGACCTGCCGCGGCTCGGCCGCGACGGTGCTCACCTGGCGCGCGTCGCACGGACCACCGTGGCCCGCGCGAGAGAGCAGCGCCGTCACCAGCGCCTGCGGATCGTGGGCCTCGAGCAGCCGCTTCGCGAGCGACGCGAGCTTGTCATCGCCCGCGGTGGCGACCTGCTCGGCCATCTCGGTGAACAGGCGATCATCGGCGTTCTTCGCGATCTCCTTCGCGCCCGGCACCGGGAGCCACGCGGCCTCGATGCGCGCCCGGCGGAACATCGTCTTCACGCGCTCGCGGCCGGCGGGCGGCACGAGCACGATGCTCACGCCCTTCTTGCCAGCGCGACCGGTGCGGCCGCTGCGGTGGGTCAGGCCTTCGGCGTCGCCCGGCGGATCCACGTGGATCACGCGGCTGACGTCGGGGACATCGAGGCCACGCGCTGCGACGTCGGTAGCGACGAGCGTCATCACACCGCCGCTGCGGAATGCCTCGAGCGTCTTGTTGCGCTCGCGCTGCTCGAGCTCACCGCTCAGGGGCAGTGAGAAGAAGCCGGACTTGCCGAGCGCCTCGGAGAGGTCGGAGGCATCGGCGCGGGTGCGCACGAACATCAGCGTGCGCTCGCCGGGAGCCATGAGCAGCAGGTTGATGATCGCGCTCTCGAGCTCGTGCGGCTTCACGACGTGCGCGACATGGGCGATGTCGTGGTTGGCGGCGCCGAGCACGGTGCCCTCCACCATCACGGCCTTCTGCTGGTAGCGCTGGGCGAGCGAGAGGACCTCGCGCGAGAACGTCGCCGACACGAGGTGCGTGCGGCGGGCCTCGGGGGTCTGCGCGAGGATCGACTCGAGCTCGTCACGGAAGCCGAGGTCGAGCATCTGATCGGCCTCGTCGAGGACGACGGCGCCGACCTTCGAGGGATCGATCGATCCGCGGTTGAGGTGATCGAGGAGGCGGCCCGGCGTGCCGACGACGATGCGCGGCTTGCTGCGGAGCATGTACATCTCGTCGCGGTAGCTCGCGCCACCGGCGACCACGGCGACGCCGATCGGCTGCGACTCGAAGAGCCAGGTCAGCTCCTTGGCCAGCTGCGCGGCGAGCTCGCGGGTCGGCGCGATGAGCAGCGCGAACGGTCCGCCACGCTGCGTCGGATCGAGCGCCTCGAGCGCGGGCGAGAGGACGAAGCCGATGGCCAGCGTCTTTCCCGATCCGGTCTGCGATGCGATGCGCAGATCGCGATCCGCCAGCGCAGGATCGAGAACGGCCTCCTGAACCGCAGTCAGGGCCGTGAAGCCCCGTTGGGTGAGAGCATCGGAGAGCGCAGGCGAGAGGCTTTCAAACATGAAGTTCTCCGAGGTACGCGAGCGTGTAGGACATTGGCAACCAATCTCTGTTGGCGAGGGGATCCGCGCTCTTGGCCGGGATGATATCGTCGCTCGGTGCGGTCGCTCGCCCCGTGGATCGCCCTGCAAATGCTCGCCTGTCAGGCCGCGCAGACCGTCACGCAGGGCCTCCCGCCCGGGATCGGCGCCGCGATCGTGCTCCGCGACGGCCAGGCGTGGCTGATCGAGGGCGACGCGCGCTGGAAAGGCGAGAACGACGGGCGCGACGTGACGGTGCTCTTCTATCCGGGATCGGCGCAGAGCCTTGCGCTCGAGAGCGACGAGAGCAACCTGCTGATCCGCGCGCGCGCGGCCGATGCCGCCGAGGACACGTGGCCGCTGCCCTTGCCCGCGAGCGGCGCGCGCTTCGATCCGATCAGCGAGACGTTCGACGAGATCACCGATCCCGCGATCCTCGCTTCGGCGGCCGCCGCGATCCGCGTGCCGGCTGCGGGGTGCGGTCGGGTGGCGGTGACGCGCACCGATCAGCTCGGCGTCGATCTCGAGAACGCCGGCCTGTCGAACCTCGCGCTGATCGACGGGGTCGTGATGTTCGCGACCACCGGGTCGACCGAGGGCGAGCTGCCCCGGCTCTTTCGCTTCGAAGAGGGCGTCGCCCGCGACGTCACGGCGGAGCTCTTGCCGCGTCCGGGCGCGACGCTGCGCGTTTACGCGGACGAAAGCTCGTTCTACGCGCTGCAGATCACCGCCGCGTACGCGAACACGTACCGGATCGCGCTCGATGGCACGGTCACGCTCCTCCACGAGGCAACGCTCACCGGGCAAGGATCGCTGGATCAGTCGCTCCACTGGCCCGGCTCGCACGTCATCATCGGACGCGACGCGAGCGCGCGCACGGTCTCCCATCTCGACGCCGACACCGGCGTCTGGACCCGCATTTACGGGGTCGGGATGGGCCCGGCGGACGTCCGCTGCACGCCGTATCTCAGTAACCAAACGTTCGTGCTCGACGGCCCCGCGCGCGGCGTGTCGTCGTTCGTCGACGCGCCGTCGGTGCGCTTCGCCCTCGGAGAGCCCGCCCAGCAGATCGGTAGCGCCGACCCCGTCACCGGCTGCCAGAGCGGCTACGTGCGCTTCGGATCGGGCGCCGAGGTGATGGTGGTGCTCGCGGATGTCTTCACCAGCGGCGCGTACGATCTGCGCAGCATGTGGCGATCGTCGCCCGATGAGCCGTGGCAGCACGGCGACTTCGTCGCGCCGGCGTTCGATCTGTTCGCCGTCGGCGAGCAGGCGGCGGGCGTGGATCCAGTGCGCGACGAGGTGCTGCTGATCGGCCGCGATCCGCGCCGCCCCGAGCTGCGGCCGCGCCTGTGCGCGCGCCTCGGCCTGGCCAACGTGGTCGTCTCGACGATGCAAGGTGCGAAGGGCGCCGCGCTCCTCCGCGAGGACGCCCGCGCGCCCGTGTACATCGCGCACTACGAGGTCGTGGCCCCGTGAGAGGCGGGCTGCTCATCGCGCTCGCGCTCGCCGCGTGTGGATCGGATGTCCTGCCAACTCAGTGCGGCGAGCCCATGTTCGCCGGCTGGCCGGCCTTGATGTCGAGGAGCTCGACTTCGAAGACCAGCATGCCCTGCGGCGCGCCCTGCATGCCCTTGTACGCGAGCTCTTCCGGGATCCAGAAGCGCGTCTTCTCGCCCTTCGTCATCAGGCCGACGCCCTCGGTCCAGCCCGGGATGACCTGGTCGAGACGGAACACGGCGGTCTGCTTCCGCTGGACGGAGCTGTCGAACATCTTACCGTCGGTGGTCCAGCCCGTGTAGTGCACCTCGACCGTCGACGTCGGCTCCGGCTTGTCCTTGCCGTTGCCCTTCTTGAGGACCTTGTACGCGAGGCCGCTCGCGGTCTTCTTGGCGTCCTTCGCGGGGGCCTTCACGTCGGCCGGCGCGGCGATCGGCTTCTCGCCGGCCTTCACGTCGAGCAGCTCGACGTCGAACACCAGCATGCCCTGCGGCGCGCCCGGCTTGCCCTTGTACGCGAGCTCCTCCGGGATCCAAAGGCGGCGCTTCTCGCCGACGACCATCAGTCCGACGCCCTCGGTCCAGCCCGGGATCACGCGGTTGAGCGGGAACTCGACCGGCTCACCGCGCGTGATCGACGTGTCGAACATCTTCCCGTTGGTGGTCCAGCCCGTGTAGTGCACCTTCACGGTGTCCTCCGGGTTCGGCTTCTTCTTGCCGGTGCCGGGCGTGATGACCTTGCTGTGGATACCGCTGGTGGTCTTCTGCGCGTCGGCCGGCGGGGCCGCCACATCGGCGGGCGCGGGGACGGGCTTCGGGCCGCGCGCGATGTCGAGCAGCTCGACCTCGAACACCAGCATGCCCGCGGGCGCCCCCGGACGGCCCTTGTAGGCCAGGTCTTCCGGGATCCAGAAGCGGCGCTTCTCGCCGGTCTTCATGAGCTGCAGGCCTTCGGTCCAGCCCGGGATGACGTTGCGCAGCGGGAACATCGCCGGCTGTCCGCGCGTCACGCTCGAGTCGAACATCTTTCCGTCGGTGGTCCAGCCCGTGTAGTGCACGCGGACGGTGTCCTGCTCCTCGGGCTGCTCGGCGCTCGGGACGGTGCTGGTCTTGATCACCTTCGACATCAGACCGGTCACGGTCTTCTCGGCATCGGCCGGCGGAGCGGCGACGTCGGCGGGCGCGGGCAGGCCGGGGCCCTCCATTCCAACTTCTCCACCGGTCTTGGAAGCAACACCGGAGTCCGGCGGCGCGGCGGGGACTTCCTTCTTGGGGGGGCAGCCGAACAACACGAGACCAGTCAGGCCGATCGCGGCGAGGGCGGGAGCTTTGGCGAACATGGCGCGCACTTTAGTCCCGATTTCGCGGCGGCTGTCCACTGTTCCTCGTGGTAAAGGCGCCGTATGAGCGACTCGATCCACTCCAGCCAGAACGAGACGCGCAAATTTCCGCCCTCCGGCCGCATCAAGGCTCGCGCCGCTTTCACCAGCATGAGCGACTACGAGACCCTCTATGAGGCGTCGATCGAGGAGCCGGAGGCCTTCTGGGGCGCGCAGGCCAACGCCCTCATCCCCTGGTCGACCCCTTTTTCGCAGGTCCTCGACTGGAGCAAGGCCCCGTTCGCCCGCTGGTTCGTCGGCGGGAAGACCAACGCCGCGGTCGCCTGCGTCGATCGCCACGTGAAGGACGGCAACGGCAACAAGGCCGCGCTGATCTTCGAGGGCGAGCCCGGCGACACCCGGACGATCACCTACGCCGAGCTCCAGCGCGAGGTGTGCCGGGTGGCCAACACGCTCGAGTCGCTCGGCGTGCGCGCCGGCGATCGGGTGACGATCTACCTGCCAATGATCCCCGAGGCGGTCATCGCGATGCTCGCCTGCGCGCGGATCGGCGCGCCCCACAACGTCATCTTCGGCGGCTTCTCCGCGGACTCGGTGCGCGATCGGGTCAACGACTCGGGCGCGAAGCTGATCATCACCGCCGACGGCGGCTGGCGGCGCGGGCAGATCGTGAAGCTGAAGGAGACCGTCGACGCCGCGCTCCCGAGCTGCCCGACGCTCACGAAGTGCCTGGTCGTGCGCCGCACCGGACAGCCGGTGGAGATGACGCCCGGCCGCGACCTGTGGTGGCACGATCACGTGCCCCTGGCGTCGCACAAGCACGAGGCGCCCGAGCTCGACAGCGAGCACCCGCTCTTCATGCTTTACACCTCGGGCTCGACCGGGAAGCCGAAGGGCGTGCTCCACACCACCGGCGGGTACCTGGTCGGCGCGACGATCACCGCGAAGTACGTGTTCGATCTGCACCCCGACGACGTCTACTGGTGCACCGCCGACGTCGGCTGGGTCACCGGCCACAGCTACATCGTGTACGGACCGCTATCGAACGGAGCGACCGTGATGCTCTACGAGGGCGCCCCGAATCAGCCTGATTTCTCGCGCTTCTGGTCGATCATCGAGCGCCACGGGGTGACGATCTTCTACACCGCGCCGACCGCGATCCGCGCCTTCATCAAGGCCGGTGATCAGTTCCCGCAGAAGCACGATCTGTCGTCGCTGCGCGTGCTCGGGTCGGTGGGCGAGCCCATCAATCCCGAGGCCTGGATGTGGTACCACCGCGTGATCGGCGGGGAGCGCTGCCCGATCGTCGACACCTGGTGGCAGACCGAGACGGGCGCGATCATGATCTCGCCGCTGCCTGGCGCGACGCCCACCAAGCCGGGCACCGCCACCCGCCCGTTCTTCGGGATCGCCGCGGACGTGGTGCGCCACGACGGCACCTCCTGCGGCCCGAACGAGGGCGGCTACCTGGTGGTGAAGGCGCCCTGGCCGTCGATGCTGCGCACGATCTACGGCGACGATCAGCGCTACGTCGACACCTACTGGCACAAGTTCGGTGGCAAGTATTACTTCGCGGGCGACGGCGCGCGCAAAGACGAGGACGGCTACTTCTGGATCATGGGCCGCATCGACGACGTGCTGAACGTCGCCGGCCACCGGCTCGGCACCGCGGAGATCGAGAGCGCGCTCGTCTCGCACGACTCGGTCGCCGAGGCCGCGGTGGTCGGTCGCCCCGACGAGCTCAAGGGCTCGGCGGTGGTGGCGTTCGTGACGCTCAAGGCCGGAAGGACGCAGTCGCCCGAGCTGAAGGAGGCGCTGCGCGCGCACGTGGCGACGCACATCGGCGCGCTGGCGCGGCCCGACGAGGTGCGCTTCGCGGACGCGCTGCCGAAGACGCGCTCCGGCAAGATCATGCGGCGTTTGTTGACCGAGATCGCGCAGGGCAAGACGACCAGCGGCGACACCACCACGCTCGAGGATCTCAGCGTGCTCGCGAAGCTCCGCGAGGAAGACGAGTAGCCTTCTTCTCCTGCTTCGTCTCGTGCGCCGGACAGACCAGCGGCTCGAGGAGCTGCGGCGCCCACGCGACCACCGAGTCGACGAACGCGCGCACCTGCGGCGGCACGAACTCGCGCTCCGGATAGACGATCGACAGCGACGTCTCGCTGCCCACCGATCCGGTGAGGAGCTCGACCAGCACGCCGCTCTCGATCAGCTCCTGCACCATCATGCGCGGCAACAACGTGATGCCGAGGCCGCGCGCCGCCGCCTCGGCGAGCTGCAACGGGTCATTCGCGAAAAACGCGCCGTCTACGGAGTGGGCCTACGCCGGTATGGTGTTCGATCTGACCGGCGCGTCCGCGTCGCACGCCTGGAGCGGCGATCCCGCGGGGAACGTCATCGTCCCGCTGGTGTTGCTCGCCTTCGTCGCCGCCTCCTGGGCGCTCCGGCCCGAGAGCCGCCGCCTCGCTGGCCTCCCGAGCGCGTACCGCGCGTTCGCGCCCCAGACCACCGCCGCCGCGCACTGACTTTGGGGGCCTACGTTCGCTACGCTCACTGCGCGCCGTCGGCTCGGTCGGGCGGAGCCCTCCACTTCGCCTTTGGGCTTACGTCCAAGGACCGATCGCCTGGACCGAGGCCCGGGTTTCGCCACTTTGCCAAGCAAATGCTGGCTCGGACGGTCGGCGATTTGACGCAAGGTACCGTACCGGGCGATGAAATGGCCTCTCGGACCATGGCCGGCTCTGTCCTCATCATCGACGCGGACGCTCTGTTCGCGGGGCAGGCGCAAGCTGCGTTCGAAGCCGCGGGCCTCGCCGTCGCCGTGCGCGACGACGCGCCGATCGACGTCATTCGCCGGCTGCGCCCCGCGGTGCTGATGGTGAACGTCGAGCTACCGAAGGCCTCGGGCTACTCCGTCTGCAATCGCCTGCGGCGCGACAAGGAGCTGAGCCTCATCCCGATCCTGCTCACCAGCGCAGAAGCGAGCGGTGAAGCGTTCAAGCGCCACTCGACGACCTCGGATCGCGCCGACGACTACGCCAGCAAGCCGCTCGATACGGGCGAGCTGATGGGACGGATCAAGAAGCTCCTCGCGCTGTCGGCGGAGCGTCACGTCCCGGCGGGCGCGCTCGAGGGCGTCGCGCCGCCCGCGACGCCGGCGCCGCCGCCGACGTCGTCCGATGGCACCTCGGGCCCGATCCCCGTGGGCCCCGTGCCAATCGCGCGGCCGCGGCCGCCGCCGCCCGGCGCGCCCCCTTCGCTGCCGAAAATGCCGCCCGTCGCGAGCCCGCCCGTCAGCTCCGGCGGACACGCGCTGCCGCCGCCGCCCCCGATCTCGGGCGTGATGCCGCCGATCCCCCCGCCGACGCCGCTGCCGCTGGCGCCGCCGACGGGCGCGCAGCCACCGCCGATCGAACGATCCTCGACCTCCGCTGCGACGCCGCCGGCGCTGCCGTCGATGGCGCCGCCCCCGCTGAGGAAGGCCGGTCCGAGCCTGGTGCCGCCGCCGCTCGTGTCGCCCGACGAGGGCACGTGGAGGGCGATCGGCTTCGACGACATGATCAAGGAGCGCGTCACCGGTGCCGCGCCGGTCGCGCCGCCGAAGGTCGCGAGCGCCGATCAGGTCCAGACGTTCCTGCGCGCGTACGGAAAGTTCCTCGAGACCAAGGAGAAGGCCGCGCGTGAGGGCTGGGACGGCGTCCAGGAGCAGGCCAAGGATCTCGATCGCCGCCTGATCAGCACGCGCTATGAGCTCGCCCAGCGCGAGGCGCGGGTCGTCGAGCTGACCGCCGAGCTCGAGCGCACGCAGGCCCAGCTCAAGTCGGTCGAGACCGAGCTCAAGACCTTCCAGGGCGAGATCACCCGGATCTTCGAGGAGAAGGACGCCGAGGAGAAGGAGACCGTCCTCCGCCTCAACCAGCTCGAGGAATCGAACACCGCGCTCACCCGGGATCTCGCCGAGGCGAAGAAGCAGAACGACGCCGACAGGACGCGGCTCAAGCTCTTCAAGCAGGACCTCGACGATCTCCAGGCCGAAGGCGCCAAGGTCAGCGCAGCGCTGCAGGCGGCCAACGATCGCGGGCACCGCGGTGACGAGAGCCTGCGGCAGGCCGAGCGACAGATCCAGGCGCTCGAAGCGCGCGTCACCGGCGCCGAGACGATGCTCGTCGAGCGCGCCGAGGAGCTGGAGGAGGCGCAAGAGAAGCTCGATCGCGTGGTGATCGACGCGCAGAACGAGCAGCGCCGGCTCACCGAGGGCCACGACGCCCAGCTCGGCGAGCGCGAGACCGAGCTGCTCCAGCAGATCCAGGATCTGGAGGGGACCGAGCTCCAGCTCCGCGGCGACATCGACGCGCTGGAGATCGCGCGGGGCGAGCTCGACTCGGCGCTGATCAAGGCGATCGAGGAGCGCGACCACCTCGCGCGCGTGAAGGCCGAGCTGACCACCGCGCTCGACGAGCAAGAGATCCAGGCCCAGGAGCGGCAGAACCGGCTCGAGGCGGAGATCGAGGAGCTGGAGCGCGAAGCCGGCGGCCAGGGCTCGCAGGTCGCGGAGCTCACCGCGGCGCGCGACGAGCTCGATCGCGCGCTCCGCCAGACGCAGGACGAGCTGCTCAAGGAGCAGGCCACCTGGATCACGCGCGAGGCCGAGCTCAACGAGGCGGTGAACGAGCTCGAGGCCGAGATCATCGATCTCGAGCAGCAGCAAGGCGCGGGCGTCAAGCGCATCACCGAGCTGGAGGCGCAGCTCACCGCGACGCAAGCCGACATGAGCGGCGGGCAGGAGGAGCTGGAGGAGGTCCGCTCGAACCTCTTCGAGCGCATCGCCGAGCTCGATGCCACCCGATCGAACGCGCAGAACCTGCAGCGCCAGGTCGAGCTGATGCGCGCCGAGCTCGCGTCGGAGAAGCAGAAGGTCACCGACGTCGACGCAAACGTGCGCGCGGCGGAGCGCGATCGCGAGTCGCTCGATCGCCAGCTCGCCGAGCTGCGGCAGAACCTGCTCGATCTCGAGGCCGCCAAGAGCGCAGCCGAGGACGCCGAGCGCGACGCCCTGTCCGTCGCCGACGAGCTGCGCAAGAAGCTCGATCGCAGCGAGAGCTTCGTGGCGCGGGCGAAGGAGAAGATCGCCGAGCTGCAGAAGACCCACACCGACGCGACCGCCGACGTGCGTCGCGAGGCCGAGGCGCAGGTCACCCGCGAGCGCGACGCGCGAAAGGAGCTGGAAGAGCAGCTCACCGCGGTCGAAGGCGAGCTCTCGCGGCGCGAGCAGGAGGCCGCCGAGGCCACGCGCCGGCTGGTCGAGCTCGATCAGGAGCTGGGCGACGTCGAGCAGCGCCACGCTTCAGAGCTGGCGACCCGCGACACCGCGATCGCCGAACGCGACGTGGAGATCGACGAGCTGCGGACCGCACAGTTCGAGTCGCAGCGGCTGGGCGAGTCGTCGGAGGAGCGGATCGCCGCGCTGATCACCGACCTCGAGCTGCGCGAGAAGACCGCGCAGACGCTGCGCTCCGAGCTGAGCCAGCGCGATGGACGCATCTCGGAGATCGATCTCTCGCTCGTGAAGGCCCGCGATCAGCTGCGCGCCAACGCCGAGCTGTCCCGCGAGCGCGAGCGCCGCGACAAGCTGCTCGGCCGCGTGATGGCGGTGCTCGACGGCGTGCAGAGCTCGCTCTCCGGCTGGAACGGCGTGGTCGCGGCGTCCGACAAGCAGCCCTCGCTTCCGCCGCTCGACGTGCTCAACGTGCTGGGCTCGACGCCCGACGCGGCGACCCGCGACGTCTCGGCGGCGTGGCCGATCCCTGCCCCTTCGATCGCCCCGCCGCCGCTGCCCAGCAGCGCGCGCAGCGGACCGCCGCCGGTGCGCGTGTCGAGCCCGCCCGCACGTCCGCCGGGCTCGGGATCGAACCGACCGTCGGGCGGACCGACGCGCATCTCGGTGACGCCGGTGCGTCGGCCATCGGCACCCGCCCCCGCCCCGCCCTCGGCTCCGGCCGCCTCGCCCTCGCCCAAGCCCAAGGTCGACGACGAGACGACCGCGGAGGGGCTTCTACAATCCAAGCCGGCGCTGATGAACCGCGGCCCGTTCCCGGGGATCATGCCGCTGGTGCCGACCGCGCCTATCCGCCCGGACGCGCTGACGCCCGGGACCGACGCGAGCCTGTTCGGCGCGCTCATCCAGGAGATCCAGACCGAGAACAACACCGGTCAGCCGCAGCAGCCGCGCCCCGGTCGCCCCGCGCGCCGCGTCGACCTCCCGACGCGCGGTGACAGCCCCCGCGGATCGAAGCGCAAAAACAAGCACCCCAAGCCGGGCGCCGATCTCGGCGAGCAGCTCGACGAGGCCGCGATGCTGATCGACTCGAGCATGCCGGACGACGCGACCTCGCCAGGCCCGAGGATGGATCCGTTCCGCACGAGCACCGAAGGCCTGCCGGATCCGCAGACCCCGTCGCCGCCCCCGCTCCCCGATCCGCCGGAGCTCGACGAGCGCGAGGTCACCGAGATCATCCGGATCGATCAGCTCAAGTGAATGACAGACTGACAGAGCCACCGAATAACGATCTTCAGAGCCGAAACTTCGCTATATCGTCGTTCCGTCGCTCTGTCATTTTGTCATTGCGCGCGGGCTCCGCCCGCTCGGTCTCTTCGCGCCACGTCCCGATCGACACGATACCGAACCCGATCGCGTGGATCGCGAGGAACGGGATCACCGCGTAGCTGCCGATCACCAGCGCGTAGCCGATCGTCACCAGGTGCAGCAGCGCCGCGCCGCCCTCGAGCACCGCGCGGCCGCGCGCCGACGGTGAGCGATAGCGGGCGACCATCTCGCCGCGCTCGGCCTCACCGCGCTTCGGCGTGCGCACGAACTCGCCGGCCGGGCGCACCAGCGCGGCCAGCACCTCGACCGCGTTCGAGAGGCACAGCCCCACGCCGACGCAGAGCGCGAGCCCCAGGTCGCGCAGCGGGAGCGGCCGTGAGCGCAGCGCCGCGGCGGTCGCGTAGAAGTACACCAGCGCGCCGACCCCGATCCCCATCGAGCCCAGATCGACCAGCGCGCCGACGAGCCCAGTCGGGGCGGCCAGGTGGCGCAGATACACCGCGACTGGGAGCAGAATCGCGAGGAGCGCCATCAACAGGTAAGCGATGTTCCCGGTCAGGTGCATCGTCGCTTCGAGCTTCTGCCCGAGCGTCCAGGCGGGCGCGCGCCACACCCGACCGAGCAGCTTGCGCGCGGTCTGGACGCCACCGCGGACCCAGCGCGCCTGCTGGGCGCGAAAGCCGAGCCAGGTCTCGGGCAGCTCGGCGGGCGCCTCCAGCGCATCGGCGTAGACGAACCGCCAGCCGGCCAGGAGCGCGCGATACGACAGATCGAGATCCTCGGTCAGCGTGTCGGCGCTCCATCCGCCCGCCGCTTCGATCGCCGCCCGGCGCCACACGCCGGCGGTGCCGTTGAAGTTGAAGGGGTGGCCCTGGCGCGAGCGCGCAGCGTGCTCGACCGAGAAGTGCGCGTCGAGGAACAGCCCCTGCGCGCGGGTCAGCGTGCTGCGATCGGCGTTCAGGTGGGCCCAGCGTCCCTGCACCAGGCCGAGGCCGGGATCGCTCTCGAGGATCGCCATCGCCTTCAGCAGGAAGTCGGGGGGCGGCACGAAGTCCGCGTCGAAGATGGCGACCCGCTCGGCCGAGGTCTCGTTCATCCCGTGGGCCAGGGCGCCGGCCTTGTAGCCGGTGCGCTCGGCGCGGTGCAGGACCCTGATCGGGACCCCGCGGGCGGAGAGCGCGGCGACGGTCCGGGCGATCTCGAGCCGCGTGTCGTCGGTGGAGTCGTCGAGGACCTGGATCTCCAGCCGATCGCGCGGATAGGAAAGCGCCGCCACCGCCTCGATGGCCCGCACCGCCACGAACGCCTCGTTGTAGACCGGCACCTGGACCACCAGGGTCGGCCAGGTCTCGGGCGGGGGGGGGTCGAGGCGAGGTGGGCCCCTGCGCGCCACCAGGGCCAGGTACAGCCGGTGGACGCCGATGAGGACCAGGAGGGCGAGGATCGAGAAGTAGACCCCGAGCGCGAGCACCACGGCGGTCATCCGACGTCTGCGTAACTCAATGCAGCGGGTGGGGCTAGACAGGATTCGGCTCTCCGTGGTCAACCCCCCGAGGTCCCTCGTGTCTGAGCGTCCGCCACCACCTTCGATCAGCGCGCTCAACACGCTGGCGTCGGATCTCATGACCCCGCATGGGCGCGAGAACCCGCTGCGCTCGGCAACCCGCGCCGGTCGGCCCACGGACACCCGGCAGTTCGCGCGCCTCGAAGGGCCCAAGACCCGGGTCGGCCCGTACGAGGTCGTCGCGTCGATCCCGTCGCAGAGCGGGCTCGAGATCTTCGCCGCGCACAAGCTGTCTCCGCTCGGCTTCGTTCGCCGCGCGCTCTTGAAGCGGGTCCGCCGCGACGGCCCGGGCTTCGTCGAGGGCCGGCGCCGCCTGTTCGAGGAGGCGCAAGCGATCGCGTTTCTCGAGCACCCCGGCGTGGCCGCGCTGGTCGACCTCGGCGAGGACGATCGCGGCATCTACATGGCCCGCGAGCTGGTCGACGGCGTCGATCTGCTGCACGTCACCGCCACGCTGCGCAGCCGCGGTGAGGCGCTGCCGTTCGAGATCGCCTCGTTCATCACCAGCGAGATCACGCGCGCGCTGCACCACGCGCACGCCGCCGAGGCGCCCGACGGACGGCCGCTCGGCATCACCCACCAGGGCGTCTCCGCCGCGCACGTCCTCGTCGCGCGCACCGGGCACGTCCGGCTGATCGGCTTCTCACGCTCGCCCCTGCGCGCCGGGCCGCTCGATCCGCAGGCCAGCGCGACCGGCTTTCGCGAGCTCGGCTTCGTCGCCCCGGAGGTCCTCTCGGGCGGGCCCGCCAGCGCCGCGAGCGACGTGTACTCGGCCGGCATCCTGCTCTTCGAGCTGCTCACGGGCCGCGCGTGCTTCAAGGGCAAGCTGATCGGCGACGTGGTGCAGAAGATCGTGAAGAACGAGCTGCGCCTCGAGCGGCTCGACGAAGAGGGCGTGCCACGCGAGCTCCGCCGCGTCGTCGAGCGCGCCTGCCAGCTCGAGCCGGGGCAGCGCTTCGCGAACGCGAACGACATGGCCAACGCGCTCGACACCTGGGTGATGCAGTCGCAGCTGCACGCGGGGCCGTGGATCCTGGCGGCGTTCTGCGAGCAGCACGGCCTGATCGAGGCGCCCGGCCGCTGGACCAAGGAGCCGGTGCTCGGGCCCGCGCCGAGCCAGGCGGGCGTCGAGACGATGCCGCCGCCGGCGATCGCGATGACCGATCCGCCCGAGCCGCGCATCACGCCCGGGACCGCCTCGGCGCCGCCGGCATGGCGAGGCGTGCACACGCCGCCGCCGCCCGCGGCCGCGCCCTGGCTGCACGGCGCGACGAACGAGCCGACCGATCCCGCGCTCTCGATTCCGCCGCGCGGCCCCACGCCGAACATCCCTGCGTCGGTCCCGCCGAAGCGCCCGAGCCTGGAGGCGCCGGCGCACCCGGAGGGTCCCGCCGATCCCGAGCAGCGTCGGTCGGTCAGCCCCGATCCCATCCCCGCGCGGCCCGGTGGCCTCGACGGCCTGAGCCCGCTGCTGATGCGACCGCACGGCGCGAGCATGCCGCCCGACATGCAGCCGCCGATCACACAGTCGCTGCCTCCGCTGCAGCCCAACGAGCTCATCGCCGCCGAGGAGCCGACCATCACCCGCGCGCCGACCGCGCCGCCGCCGCACGATCCCGCCGACGACGGCACCCCGCCGCCCACGCTCGACAAGAAGCGCGTCTCGCGCCCGCCCGCGCTCAAGTCGCTGCCGCCGACCGCGCCGCCGATGCCCACCGCGCCGGCGCCGGCGCCGCGCGACTCGCAGGGCCCGATCAGCGTCACGCAGCGCCTGCCCTCGCCGTACATCGAGCCGCCAACCGCGCGCACCGTGCCGCTGTCCGCGCCGATGGATCACATCGACGATCCGGCCGAGATCGGCGAAGCACGCACCCTGCCGTCGGTGGTCTCGCCTTTCCGGCATGGCGCCAGCCAGGCACCGCGGCCGATCGAGCCGCGCACGCCGGACGCGCGGCAGTCGCGATCGCCCGATGCGCGAGAGTCGCGGATCCCGGACTCCCGCGAGTCCCGTTCGCCGAGCTCGCGCGAGTCGCGATCGCCCAACTCCCGCGAGTCGCGCCTCCCGGCCCAACGGGCGTCGACCGATCCGGAGGGGAGCCTGCCGCCGCCGAAGCTCATGGCGCCCGCGTGGACCGGCGATCTCGCCAGCACCCGCCCCGGCGACGTGCTCAACCGCCTGATGGGCCAGGAGGCCTCGGGGACGCTCGAGCTCAAGGCCGGCTCGGTGTGGAAGCGGCTCACGCTGCGCGACGGCAAGCCCATGGCGCTGTCTTCGAACGTCGGCCTGGAGGGCATCGGCGAGCAGCTGGTGAAGAACAAGCTCCTCACCCGCCTGGATCTCGACAAGGCGCTGCGCGAGTCGCCGCGCGGTGAGGACGGCCTGATCGATCGGCTGATCAACGCCGCGGTGCTGACCCCCGAGAAGCTCGCCCCGGAGCTCGGAAAGAACATCACCGACGGGCTCGGCGAGGTGTTCGGCTGGCGCCAGGGCAGCTTCAACTTCGCGCCCGGCGTGGTGCACCCACCGACGGTGGAGCCGGCGCTCGATCTGGCCGCGTGGATCGAGACGCGCGCGAAGCCGGTGCCGAGCACCCCGGACGCGACCAAGCCGCCCAAGCGCAAGATCTGAAGACAACCTTAGCGGTACGTCGTGTTGTAGCGCATGTAGTCGAGCTGCGCGTTCGCGCGATAGCTGCCGCTCATCAGCTGCTGGAGCGCTGCGAAGGCCTGGAGCGCCGCGTACGGCGACTGGCCCCACTGCCCCATCCCGCCCATGCCACCGAGGAGCTGCTCGAGGCCGCCCGTGCCGTTCATCCCGTTCATGCCGCTGAGGCCGTTCATGCCCCCCAGCCCGCCGAGACCGAAGAGCTGATCGAGGCCGCCCATCCCGCCGAACAGGCGCTCGAGGCCCCCGAGGCCGAGGCTCTGCATCAGCTGCTGGTACGGGTTGCTCGAGACGCTGCCGTCGGGGTTCGTGGTGAGGCCGTTGTTCGCGCCGTTCCCGCGGGCGAGCGCCGAGTCCGCGCCGGTGGTCTCCTGCTGGTAGCTGCCGTCCTCGAGCTTCGCGCCGATGATGACGCCCTTCATCCCTCCGTTGGGGTCGTACTTGACCCAGTCCTGCTTGGTCCCGTCACCGCGCAGATCGAAGGTG
>Ga0105048_10008492_pt1 | contig 16434 bp, 11 predicted proteins | sample MAT05_FD_78382 | JGI IMG/M metagenome (GOLD analysis project Ga0105048, IMG submission 78382) | Freshwater microbial communities from Lake Fryxell liftoff mats and glacier meltwater in Antarctica - MAT-05 | ecosystem: Environmental > Aquatic > Freshwater > Ice > Liftoff microbial mat | place...
GCTTCGTCTAAAAACTTCTGAAGTCTTGGACTTGATCCTGGATCGAAATCTTCAAAAAGTTGAAATAAATCTTTTAAACTAGTAGGCAAATCGGTAAATTCATCATCTGGCCAATACACACGATATGATGGGTCTAATCTGACCAATTCGTAAAAATCTGAAACTTGGTGGTTAAAGTTGGCAAAAAACCGTTCGAAAACATCAGGCATCCAATACCAACTTGGTCCCATATCAAAACTGAAACCATCTGCTTGAAACATCCTTGCTCTTCCACCAATTGTGTCATTTTTTTCAAGAACAATTACTTCAAATCCTCCTTTTGCAAGATAGGATGCCGCTGACAATCCAGAAAAACCAGATCCGATTACTGCTATTTTTTTAATTTTCATCATTTTGAAGTCCAAAACAAGAAGTATCTAATTTTGTTCCGAGAACGAATGAATGAAAACTTTTCCAAAATTTAGAAAATACACCAACAATAAATCCTTTTTTAGGATTGAATCTGAATTAAACTGGACCGAAATTCAAATAGTGGGAAGCAAAAAAATGCTCCATCATTTTTATGCTAATCAATACCCCGAAAAACTATTTTTGCAAAGTCTAATCAATTTTGAAATGGAAGGGATTCAAGATTCCAACAAAGCGGAATTTGAAAATTTACTCCAAACCTTTTAAAAACATCAAAGCCATAAAAATATGATAAAGTATAGTTTGCTCTTTTCCTTCATTTTGATTCAAGTAACATTAAATGCACAATCGCTTAAAGGTAATGTAAATGCATTAAAAAACAAATCGCTTGTATTGGAAATAGTTGAAAACAAAACATTTAAAACAGTCGATTCCACAGTAATTAATTCAAGCGGCGATTTCGTTTTCAAAAAGAAATTGACTACCAAAGATTTTTATCGCGTGCGCCAAGGACCAAACAATGCAGTTTTTATCATACTCAGTCCTAAAGAAACTGTGGTATATGTAAATGCCGAAGAAAGCTTGGCTAGTAATTACACCTTATCGGGAACTGAAGAAGGAAAAATCGTTTTAACATTCAAAAAAGAAAAAGCAGAATTAAATAAGCTAAAAGATTCACTAATTCAAAACATCCAACAAGCTGAACCTAGCATGCAACAAGGGCTTCAGCAACAAGCAGAAATACTTTATACGCAGAAACTAAACGGCATTAAACAAATCATTAATGGCTATATACAATCAAACCAAACCCCATTGGCATTGATTACTATAACTGAACTTATTAACCCTGACATCGATTTTGAATTATTTGATCGGTTGGTGAGTAAATTAGAAAAAGAGTATAGTTATTCTGCTCATGTGGAGCAATTAGTAAAGAAACGAAATCAAATCATAACCACAGCAGTCGGTCAAAAGTCGCCTGAAATTAATTTGCCTGGTGTGAGTAACAAATCGATTGCGCTTTCATCTCTTAAAGGTAAAATTGTATTAATCGATTTTTGGGCATCGTGGTGTGGACCTTGCAGAAAAGAAAACCCAAATGTGGTAAGATTATACAATGAATACAAAGACAAAGGTTTTGATATTTACAGTGTGTCACTCGATAAAAATAAAGAAGCTTGGATTAAAGCAATTGAAATGGATAAATTAACTTGGGCAAGTCACGTAAGCGATTTATTACAATGGAGCTCATCGGTTGTGCCCCAATTCGGCATTGAAGGAATTCCTTTTACCTTACTTATTGATAGGGAAGGAAAAATAATCGCAAAAGGTTTGCGTGGTCAGCAATTAGAAGACAAATTAAAAGAATTACTGCCTTGAAAATAAAATCTATTTTAACTTTTTTGATGTTGTTAAGTGCTATAATACGTGCACAAAACAATCAATACTTTCAGCAAGAAGTTAAGTACAACATTTCGGTTACTTTGAATACCGAAAATAATACTTTAACAGCGCAGGAGCAATTTATTTATATCAACAACTCCCCTACTGAGCTCAATTTCTTGTATTTGCATCTTTGGCCGAATGCATACAAAAATAACAATACCGCTTTAGCCAAACAATTTGTAAATTCAGGAAATCTGTCTTTTTATTGGAGCGATAGTATAAGAAAAGGTTTTATTGATCAATATAAATTCACAGTTAATGGTGAACCAGCAACATTTGAACTAGATAAAGAATACATCGATTATGGAATATTGAAACTCAACAAACCGCTTCAACCTAAAGATTCAATTGTAGTAGAAACGCCATTTCGAGTAAAAATACCTGACAGTCGATTTTCGAGACTTGGCCAAGGTAATGGAACTTATCAAATAACACAATGGTACATTAAACCAGCAGTTTTCGATCAAAAAGGTTGGCATCCGATGCCCTATTTGAATCAAGGTGAGTTTTATAGTGAATTTGCAGATTTTGACGTACAAATTACTGTTCCGAGAGAATATGTGGTTGCTGCATCAGGTTTGATTGAACAATTTAATCAATTCGCCGACACAACATCAACCCATAAAACGTATCGTGTAAATATTGAAAATGTGCATGACTTTGCTTGGTTTGCCGGCAATAATTACAAAGTGGAATATGATACTTTACAAATTGAAGGTCGCGAAAAACCAATTTATGTACAAGCTTATTATGATTCTTCTAAAAGCAAACATTGGCATAAAGCAATAAAATTTGGCAAAAATGCAGTTCAATCTTATTCTGAATGGGTTGGAAAATATCCTTATGATGTTTGTACCATTGTAGATGGAAACATCAGTGCTGGAGCTGGAATGGAATATCCTACCATTACCGTTTTAACTGATAATGGTTCTGAAAAATCGTTCGATCAAGTAATAGCGCACGAAATTGGCCACAATTGGTTTTACGGGATTTTGGGTTCGAATGAACGGGATTTTGGCTGGATGGATGAAGGCATCAATTCTTATTTTGAAAATAGGTACATGAACAAATACTATCCCAACGAAAAGCTTATTGGTCAGAAATCGCTTTTTTTGTTTAATTGGCTTGGCATTTCAAATTTGTTAAACAGCCATCAAAACTTATTATTTTATGATATCTTACGAAGTAATAATTACGATCAAGCACTAAATACCCATTCCAAAGATTTTACGACTTTGAACTATGGTGGTATTATGTATAGTAAAACAGCACTTATTCTAAATTATCTTGAATCGGTTATCGGTACCGAGCAGTTTGATTATGCCATGCGCAATTATTACCAAGAGTGGAAGTTTAAACATCCCTATCCTGCCGATTTGAAATTTTCGTTTGAAAAAAGTTTAAATAGAAATCTCGATTGGTTTTTTGATGATTTAATAAATACCCGAAAAACGATAGATTATAAAATAAAGTCGCATCGCAAGACCAAAGTTGGATATGATTTAACAATTAAGAACAATTCAAATATCGCATCACCGATTATATTAGGAAAAGTAAAAAACAATCAAATTATTACCGATACCATTGCGGGATTTAATGACTCGAAAACCATTTCTTTGACCGAAAAATATGAAAAAATAATTCTTGATCCGTTTTTCGAAATGCCCGATGCCAATAGGAATAATAATCAAATAAGAACTCAAGGTCTATTTAAAAAAGCCACTCCTATTAAATTAGGTTTTCTGTCTGGACCTAATTTTTTTGCGCAAAACACAATTTACGCAATTCCGCTCATTGGATTCAACCAATATAATGGTGCATTGCCTGGCTTAGCATTGCACAATATCAGTGTAAATAGGAATAAGTTCGAATGGTTGTTGGCTGGTATGTATGGTTTAAAGAATGAAACCCCAAGTTTTAAAATTCATGCAGTTTATCACATCAAACCCAATACAGAAAGTTTTAATAACTTGAATATTGGCATCAATTCAAAATCCTTTTCCATTAGTAATGCTTCAACATTGTATCAAGTATTGCCTTTTGTGGAGTATGAAATATTTCATGGTGGTCTTCAAACAAAGAAAAAAAGCACGCTAGAAGCAAAATTGTTTTACAACTACATTGAAAACAACAACAATAAGCGAGAAATTTCAATATTTCAACTCAATTATCAGTTTGAAAAAAGAAGTAAATTGAAACCTTTCCATTTAAAATTAATCAACGAATTTACCCACCAATATGCTAAAAGTTGGATAGAATTGAATACCAGCAGATATTACAACAAAAAGAAACAAATTTATTTAAGGGCTTTTGCGGGTGCATTTTTAAACAAAAACGGCAACGTAAATGCTTTTGACTTTGATGCGCGATTTAGGTTATCGAGTTTTAGAGGATTTCAGGATTACCGATTTGAAAACACTTTTTTGGGACGCAACGAATTCAATGGTTTTTTTTCAAACCAAATTGCTCAAGCTGATGGAGCATTTGTAAATGCGGGATTTTTAGGTCAAAGTTGGGACTATCTCACAGCACTTAACATCAAATTCGAGTTACCCTTGCCTTTGCCCATCAATCTTTTTGTGAACCTGGCTCATTATAAAAATGAAGAACCCAATCGGTTAAATTTAATATACGAAGCTGGAGCGAGCATTACTTTATTGAAAGGAATTTGTGAAGTATATTTCCCATTTATTTATCCAACTTCCATTGATAATGCTCTAAAACTACAAGGTTTTAATAATTTTGCCTCCCGAATTCGGTTTACGCTAGCGCTCGAGAAGTTGGCACCGGAACAACTAATCAAAAAAATAAAAACGATTGACTAAATACGAAACCATTATTGACCCTGCTTCAAGAATCGTTTTTGCTTCAGACTTTCATTTGGGAGTGCCCGATTATGATTCGAGTTTGAAGAGAGAAAAGAAGTTAGTGGCTTGGTTGGAAGAAGAGGCTAAGAAACATTCATCCATTTACTTAATGGGCGATTTATTTGATTTTTGGTTTGAATACAAGCATGTGGTTCCTAAACACTATGTAAGATTATTAGGAACATTAGCTAGGTTGACCGATAATGGAATATTCATTTCAGTTTTTACAGGCAATCACGACATGTGGCTTTTCGATTATTTCGAAAAAGAACTCAACATAAAAATTCACAGAAATCCCTTGTTTGTTCATGCCCAAAATAAGGTTTTGATGATTGGCCATGGCGATGGTTTAGGTCCCAATGATTATGGATACAAGCGACTAAAAAAAATGTTTTCGAATCCGCTTTTGCAGTGGTTTTTTGCTCGCTTGCACCCCAATTTTGCTTTTGGTGTTGCTAAATATTTCTCCAATAAAAGCAGAATTGCACAAACTACTGAAGAAGAATTTAAATCTTTGAACGATGAATGGCTTTGGCAATATTGTGCTAAAAAGAAAAATGAATACCCTGACATTGATTACTTTATATTCGGACATCGGCATTTAAAATTAGATTTAGAAGTAGGAAATAATGCCCGATATATCAATACTGGAACATGGCTTGAAGATGCTAACTTTGCAGTGTTAGAAAATGGACAACTTGACCAGAAAATATACGTTTAATTCATCTGTAAGATTGCATTCTCAAAATCATGAATAAACTAAAAACATACTAAGATATTTACATTCAACCAATGTAAATACAACGCTATGAAAAAGCTCATTCGAATTTTTATTATCACCTTTGCGGGTTTAAACTTTTCTGCTCATGCAGCAGCCGAGTTGAGTGTTTCTTCTTATATTATGCAGCAAAAGGCTTATTCTGGTGGTTATTTTATTGTAAAAATTACAATAGAACCCAAAAGCCTTAATTCATTTTTTCAATTAGAACAGCAACTCCCAGCAGGTATGGTTGCCGAAGGAATGAACAGCCATGGTGGAATTTTTAGTTTTAAAGATGGGAAAGCAAAGTACACATGGCTTAGAATTCCACAAGAAAAGGCATTCGACATCATGTACAAAGTAAAAGTTCCTTTTGATGCTATTGGAAAATACAACATCGAAGGCTCTTACTATTTCATTGAAGACGAAGAAAAAGTAATTTTACCTATGCAAAGCAGAAGCGTTGATGTTGTGGAACACATTGCCAGCAGCGATACTATTTCTGAAAAAAAATTATTGGGTATTATTAATAGAACTGCTGCCGAAATGAACGAATTAAGCACAGCTGAGAAAGAAGATATCCAATTTAAAATCCAAGTAATTAGCAGCACTAAAAAATTGGATAAAGATTCACTTAGAAAAGTTTTTCAAATCAAAGATAAGTTGGTTGAAGAAACAGCTAACGGGCTCTATAAATACACCATTGGAAAATTTAAAAGCTACGAATCAGCTAGAAATTTCAAAGAAACAATGGATATGCATAAGTACATTCCTTTTGTAGTGGCTTACAAAGACGAAATTAGAATTAGTGTGGGTGAAGCCATGCAAATCTTAGGACAAAAAAGAAATTATTCGAGCAGCAATAAGAAATAATTTTTTGAATTGAATGATGTTGAAGAACCGCAAGTATTGAACTTGCGGTTCTTTTTTTGGAATGAATTATAAGGAAAATATTTATGAAAGGATCGTGAATATCTATAAAACAACGGTTAATGATATAAATTTTTTGATCTAAAAAATAAGCAGTTAATCAAATTTTAAAATTAACATTGCAGCATGATTTCAATATATAATGCTCGACAAAGTCAGGTTTTTATTTGGATAATTGCTCTAATTGCATTGGTTTGGCTGCTCTATGGTTTAGTCGATTTGTTTCCCGCCATTCTCGGGTCTATTGTTATGTACACTTTGTTTCTTCCAATGCACAAATGGTTTGTAAATCAAAAAAAAATTAGACCCGTTTTTTCTGTTTTAATAATCATTATTGGATCGCTGCTTGTACTGGTAATTCCTTTCATTTTCTTAAGTAGTTTGTTGGCAAACAAATTAGGTGCTATTTTGAGTCAACCTATATTGATTGATAATGCAATTGAAAAAGTAAAATCGTTAGTTGGTGTTAATGTTGATGAACAAAACTATGTTGATAAAGCCATTACATTTTTGCAGGAGTTTTTTATTGATAAATTTTCATCGGCAATCAATGTATTTTTGAACCTACTTCTCACATTCGCAATAATGTACTTTTTACTGTACTATATGTTAATTGATTACATTAGATTTGAATTAAATGTTAAAAAATATATTCCATTTAATATTGAACAAAGCGTTAAATTTTCGGGTGAACTTAAAAATACAACCTTTGCTAATATCATTGGGCAGGGTTTCATCTGTTTGGTGCAGGGTTCTCTAATTGGTATAGGATTTTTAATATTCGGGATTCAGGATCCAATTTTATGGGGATTTGTTGCATTTATCGTTTCATTTTTACCAATAATTGGATCTCCAATGGTTTTTGTACCTGCCGGTTTATTATGCTTAGCCAGCGGGGACAAAGCAGCGGGAATCGGTATTATGCTTTGGGGTTTTATTTTAGTAACCAACATCGATAATGTGCTTCGGTTATTAATTGCCAAAAAATTCAACGATACGCATCCCATAATTACCATTTTGGGAATCATCATAGGCTTCCCAATGTTTGGTATTTTAGGATTGGTATTTGGTCCTCTATTAATTTCATATTTCCTGATCCTTGTTAAAATAATTGAAGAAAATGCGTTGTTAAGAAGTTCAAAATCGAAAGGCAAAATAGAAACCAATGGATAAAATAATAATTGAAGCCATTATTGAACTATTTGCAATTATTGCAGGGAAATCGCTAAATAACTCGGTTCAAAGTAAAATTGTTAGTAATATTTTGTCAAAGTATCTCACTTCTGATCAACTGGCATATTATTTAGACCAATTTGAAGTGCTAAAGACTAAATATACCAGTGAACACAACCCTTCTAAACAATCGAAGGTTGCAGTAAAGATTTTAAAGTTATGCAACCAAATTAATACAGGAAGCAATTTAATTGGCAAATATACTATTACTGTAAAACTGCATGAGTTTATAAAAGAGAACAGCGAAAACCAACAAGAAACGCTGGGTTTAGTTGCATCAATTTTTGAATCATTTTATTTACCAAAATCTGATTTTGAAGTCATCTCATATTTGTCAAATTTATCAAATAGCGCAGATAGTGAAGGTGTAATCAGTTTACCCATAAATCAAACTAATAATAAAAAACAAATTCAAGTTGGTTCATTGCCAAACAGCATTCGTTTCTACTATTTAAAAAATGCACATGCATTTATTGCCAATAATTTCACAAACGATACTTTTTTTATAAATGGGCAACTTTTCGAAAGCAATAGTCTTTCAATAATTACCACTGGTTCTATTATCAAAGGAAACAAAATTGAGAGCATTTACTTCAGCGATATTGTAAAATATTTTATTGATGATTTTGATAAAACTTATATTGAATTTTCGGTAAAAATTGATGAACACTTGTTTGATAGAAACTTCCATGCGCTGCATAAAATTCACTTTCAAGAAAAAAGTGGAAGAATGGCAGGTATTATGGGCGGAAGTGGAGCAGGAAAAACCACATTGCTCAACATACTCAATGGAAATGAGAAACCCAGCAAAGGCGAAATATTCATCAACGGAATATCAGTCTATCAAAATCTAAATGCTTTAAAAAAATACATTGGCTATGTTTCTCAAGATGATTTACTCCTTGAAGAATTAAGTGTATTTGAAAACCTTTATTATAGTGCTTTACTTTGCTTTGGTAATTTGCCAAAATTAGAAGTTAAAGATAAAACGCTCAAAACACTAAAAGAACTTGATCTTTTAAAAATAAAAGACTTGAAAGTTGGTTCGGTACTTAACAAAACCATCAGTGGAGGGCAACGAAAAAGGTTAAATATTGCGCTGGAACTGATTAGAGAACCAGCAATTTTATTTGTTGATGAACCCACAAGTGGTCTCTCCTCTCGAGATTCAATTAATGTAATGGATTTACTCAAAGAACTCACTTTGAAAAACAAATTGGTTTTTGTCGTTATTCATCAACCTTCGTCGGTCATTTTTAAGTTATTTGATAGCTTATTGCTTTTAGATAACGGTGGATACCCAATTTACTTTGGCAATCCAGTAGAATCATTGGGCTATTTTAAAGAACTTAACCAATTTGCTAACACCTTTGAAAACGAATGCAAAACCTGTGGCAATGTAAATGTTGAAGATATTTTTGATATTGTAGAGAATAAAGTTCATAATGAATATGGGCTTGAAACTGACGAAAGAAAGATCAAACCCAAAGAATGGAATATTTTCTTTAAGCGGAGTGTTGAAAAATTTAATGTTCATCAACACGATCTCCCAAAACTAGAAATAAAAATTCCACATTTTTGGAAGCAGTTTAAGGTATTTATTACCCGAGATGCAAAAACTAAAATATTTAATAAGTCATATATGATTATTACGTTTTTAGAAGGTCCTTTGATATCACTTATAACTGCGTTTTTCCTTAAAGAAACGCAGTCGAGCACTTACTTCTTATATGAAAATGATAATATACCTGCTTATTTATTAATCTGTATTGTAGCTGCTATTTTTCTGGGATTGAGCGTGAGTGCAGGCGAAATAATTAAAGATAAGAAGATATTGAAAAGAGAAACTTATTTAAATCTCAGCAGAAATAGCTATCTGATGGCAAAAATTACAAATCTAAGTGTCATTTCGGCATTTCAAGCGTTTGGTTTCGTGGTAGTTGGCAATTACATTTTAGGTTTAAATGGAATGATTGGCGGTTATTGGGCCATTTGTACTATTACTTTTATTGCCGCCAATTTGCTTGGATTAAATATTTCAACCGCTTTTAAAAACAACGCCAGCATTTATATCCTGATTCCTATTCTTATAATCCCACAATTATTGTTGAGTGGCCTTTTGGTCAATTTTGACAAACTAAATTCAATACTCAGAGAAAAAGGAAAAGTCCCAATCATTGCAGATGTAATGCTTTCGCGGTGGGCATTTGAAGCTTTAGTTGTATATCAATGTACTGAAAATGAGTTCGACAAAACGGTTTACCCATTTAATCAAAAATTGTCTGAAGCCGATTTTTACACGATCTATTGGCTCGAAAAGTACGATGCCGATGAAACTACAAAACGAATTGAACTAAAAAAATTAAAAGAACAGTTTCCACAAATCGGCAATGTTGATAACAAAGAAACCATCGAAGCTTATTTTTTAAATATTGGCAAAAAGTATAAACAAGCTAAAGATGCGCTTATTGAACAATTGAACACAACCGAAAATAGCAACTTCTCTCAATTACAAATGATACATAGCAATAAAAACTTACTTAATTTGGTAAGGCGAAACAATGAAACAAATAAGATTACAATAAATTCGAAAGGTGAAATAATTCAGTTATCGGATGCAATTTACCAGACCAACGCAACCGCTTTAATTGGAGGAACATTATTTTCCCCATATAAAAACTTATTTGGTGTAAAAATGAAAACCCAATATGCTAATGGTATAGTTATTCTGATAAGCTTCGTTTTGCTTTATATCAGCTTATATTTTGAATGGTTTAAGAAATTATCAACCCTGCATTTATTTATTTTAAAAATGAAGAATGTTAACCCGAAACGGGAATCATATTGAACGTTAAATTAACGATATCCCGATAATCTTCACCTGCTTCTAGCATATCTTCATCATCTTCGTCGAAATACCAATTAATTTGAACCTTCGATTTGTTTGATTGATCCAACATTCTGAGTTTCTTCAAAATATCGAGCAAACATTTCGATGAACTGGTATTGAAATATTCCAAATGAATATTGAGAATGGTTGATTTTTGAGGTGCACTAATATATCGATCTATCCAATCAAAAACAGGGTTGTAAAAGTCAATCGAGTTTTCGGGAATGGAACGGCCTTTAAAATTTAAAATTCCTGAACTACTATCTAGTTCAACTTCGGGTGTTTTTGGAGTAATTTCTATTTTCATACTATTTTTTGTGTTAAACGTTAACGATCATGCTAAAAAATTGGTGACCATTTTCTGCTCGAACAAACTGATATTCAATTTTATTACCACTTTTTCGGGCAATGTCAATAATCCCTAAACCGCCTCCGCCTTTTTCCGAAAAACTTTCGTTAGTTAAAGTGTCAATGTAAAGTTGTTTAAGTTCAACTTTACTTAAACCATTAATCATATCAATTTTTGATTTGAGTGCCTTTACACCTTCATCAGATATATAATTGCCAGTAATAATTTTGAACGATCCGTTGTCGTTTAGCCCAATAAGAAAAATGGTTGAATTCTTATCGTTTATTTCGTTTGAAGGCAAATCGTTGTGGTGATAGAGGTTTTGCAAACATTCCACCAAAACATTATATACTTTTTTTTTAGTTTTGGGCTCTTCGCTGATACTGTCCAACTTCGATTCCAAAACCTTTAATATTGAGCTTAACAATTCAGACGTAATTTCGCCTTTAAATGACAGCAGTATTCTGCCATTTTCCATTTTCTCATAAAAGTCAAAAGTATCGAACATACTTTAAATTAAAATCCTGTTTTTAACGACTTTCGCGACTGCATAAGGGTTCCAACACAGCCTTTGAATTCGAATTTATTTTCGGGTACTGGTGCCGTTTTAGGTAATATCACTTCTATTAAAAGTGAAATGCTATTTGTGCACGAAAACTCAAACTCTGTTTCGTAGTTTTGACTTGCGCTATCATAAATCAACTTTTTTGTCTTTTTTTCATAGATTTTTACCTGCATGTCCTTGCCTTCTAGTAAATCTGCTTTGGCACAAAAAGCAAAACGATAATCCATACCTTTATAACACACTACATACAACGATGAAGTTTCGCCTCTTTTGCATAGCCCACTTCTTGATTGTGAATTATATTCAAAATTGACTAATTCTTCTTTAAAACCGCAGTCGCCAATATGAAATAATGAGCAAGGTTGATTCTCGTCAATTATAGTCTCTTGAGCCACGTAATTTGAAACGACGAACAAGCCAGCCATCAGCATTATGAGTAATTTAGCTTTCATTTTTTTTAAAAGTTGTAGTTTAGTTAGTTTTTTGTTAAGTCTTTTCTCAATGATTCTATTGCTTTTAAAAGCGCATTAAAATTGGCTTCGGAAAAAGAATAGGTTTCAGAACCACCAATTACTCTTTTGCCCTTTGTTAATTGAATGTTGGGCTCAACAACGGTTACTTCAACACGATCATAAATTTCAAAAACGCCATTGAGCTTATTCGTTAAGCTAGCCACTTGATCGTTATTGGCATGCTGAGCCAACAACTCTTTTAAGTTTTCTACCGTTAGCTTTTGCTCGGCAATTATATTTACTGATTTTGAATTGTTTTTAAAAGTCCCAATACTTTTTGATGATAAATAAATGCATTCAACCCAACCGCCAACAATTAACATGGCTAAGGTTGGTCCTTCATTTCTTTTTTCGAGATTAAAAGCTGCTTCGTTATAAACTTCCGATGTAATATTAACTAAAGAATCATTTTTACTTAAGTTTGCTTCAATTCTGTTGATAGTTCTATCGGTAACTACATTAGATAGACCTAATTCGTCAGACAATCCTTTTAAAACTTCGAAATATTTAAGCACATCGGCTTTAAAATTAAAAGCGCTACAGAAAAATAAATCAGTTGAATAAATGCCAAAATTAACAGCTTTTTCAGCCGAAGTATTGTAAACTTTAATTTTATCAACTCCGTTTAGCAGATCGACATTAGAAACTTTAACGCCGTTGTCCTTTAAGTAATTAAATAAATTGCTAGGCGAAGGAATTTGATAATAAGCTGGCAACGGCTCATTAACTCCAGAGTTGGTATTTGAACTGTCGTTGGTTACTACGTCTCCTTTCTTTTCGGTTTGATTTGAACAAGAGCCGAATCCGAAAAGCATAGTTAAAAGGAATAAGTAGCCTATTTTTCTTAAAATAAACATATAAAAGGGGTTTGAATGATTTAATACAAACCTAAATGAAAACTTTAGAAAAGCAAAAATTAAATTTCTATTCAGCTAAAAATGTTCAAAAATTGAGCTGTTTATTCCTAAGTGCACCTAAAATAGACACTAACTTGCCCCGAATGATAAAGGAGAAATTTATGGAAAATAGCAGTAAAACTTGGTCTTTGGTTTTTATTTTGAATGTTTTTTTGATTTTAGTTTCAAATCAAGTTTTTGCTCAATCAGGCAAGGCTTTTAGCAACAATCCGGTTGAGTTTTTTAAGGATATGGAAGCATTTTTAGAAAGTGCCGATAAAAAAGCGGGCAACGAATTGATGAAGAAAATGGAAGAACCTTGGAATAAAGGTAAATTCAGCGAAAACCAAAAAAGTACCATCATCAAAATTGCACAAGCCATGCAAAAAAAACGCATGAATGCATTTCCAAATTTTAAAGAATTTGTAGAAGCTTGTTTGGCATTTTCAACCACCAACACACCTTCATCTACTTTTGATGCTTGGACTGATTTTATTGAAAAATCTGTCGTGAAAGTAAACAACCAACGGTTTGTTAATTTGCTCGTATTCAGTCAAAACTTAATTGAAAAAAAAGCAATTTATTACACCGAAGCCATTCAATGGCGAATTGATAATACCAATTACACTTTCGGCATCGATTCGTTGCCCTACATCAAAATAGGACAGGTAAATTTAGTTTGCTTATCAAAAAGAGACAGCACTGAAATTTTACAAACCGAAGGCATTCTTTATCCAACAGAATTTACTTTTTATGGTCGCAATGGCACTGTTTTGTGGAAAAGAGCAGGTTTAAAGGAAAATGAAGCCAATGCAAAACTTTCAAAATATGTTATCAATATAAAATCGCCGCGCTTTCAAGCCGACTCTTGCACCTTTTATTTTCCTCGATTTTTTAAAGAACCGCTTATCGGTGTTGTGGCCGATAAATTATCGGACAATGCAGCTACAAGAGACATTACTTATCCGCGATTTTCGTCTTATTTAGCCACATTTAAAATTCCATCAATCTTTAAAGATGTTGATTACCAAGGTGGTATATCAATTCAAGGAAATCAATTAATTGGTTCTGGCACCAAAGATGCGCTTGCAAAATTTACTTTTTATAGAGAAAAAAAACCGTTTATCAGTGCTTCTGGTTTAAGTTTTTTGGTGGAAGAAAACAGCATAAAAGCAAATCCCGCTTCGGTTTTTATTCAAATTAACGAAGATTCTATCGTGCATCCCGGTTTAAATTTCAAATACCTGAACGAGAAAAAAGAAATCCAATTGATCCGCGACTACGAAGGAGTTTCTAAAGCACCCTATTACAACTCTTACCACGATTTAGATATGGATTGCGAAGTAGTGCGGTGGAATATGGAAGAGAATACCGTGCATTTTACTGCACTTACTGGTTCGGTTGAAAGTAAGGCCGTTTTTGAATCGAGCGAATATTTTAGAGAACAACGTTACTTAGAATTACAGGGCATGGATAAAGAAAACCCTTTAAATGTGCTTAAGCAATATGCCGAAAAACAAAAAAGTGATCAGTTTACATTGTCGGGTTTAGCAAGTCATTACCGAACTGATATTCGAGTTGTAAGCCAAATTTGTTCCCGATTAGCCAATATGGGTTTTATACTCTACAATGAACAAGATGAAACGATTACGCTTAAACCCCGATTAAAAAAATATTTGCTCAACATTTCTGGTAAAGCTGATTATGACGTAATACAAATGAAATCGAACATGCCTGGCACCAAAGACAATGCATCGTTGAGTTTGCTCAATTTTGATTTGCGTTTGAATGGCGTAAAAAATATTTTCTTAAGCGATTCGCAAAATGTGGTCATCTTTCCGAAAGACCAACAATTGGTGATTCAAAACAATAGGAATTTTGCATTTGCAGGAAAAATTTCGGCAGGACGATTTGAATTTTTTGGTAAAAAATTCGATTTCACCTACGATAAATTTAAAATCGATATGGAAAATGTAGATTCCTTGCGATTTAGTGTTGAAGCCAATAGCCGCGACGACAATGGAGAAATTAAGCTAGTGAAAGTGAAAACGGTGATTGAACAAATAAATGGAGATATGTTTATTGATTATCCCAATAACAAGTCAGGTATACGATCGCTGGCCCAATATCCAGTTTTTAATTCGCTTAAAAATTCCTACACTTTTTATGACCGGCGTTCTATTCTTGGCGGAGTTTATCCACGAAGCAAATTTTATTTTCAGCTCGATCCTTTTCAAGTCGATAGTTTGGATAATTTCTCAACTGATGGGATAAATTTTGCCGGCACATTTGTTTCATCTTCCATTTTCCCTGATATCAAAGAAAACCTAAGAGTTCAAAAAGACTATTCATTAGGTTTTATTAGAAAAACTGGCGAAGAAGGAATTCCTATATATCAAGATAAAGGTACATTCGTTAATCAATTTCAATTGAGTCATAATGGTTTACGCGGCGATGGAACTATTAAATATTTAACGACCACAGCCAAATCCAACGATTTTGTTTTTTATCCCGATTCGTTAAATGCATTTGTAAAAACCCTGAATGTAGAAGCACAAGATGGTAAAGTTGAATTTCCTGACATGCAAGCTGTGGATGTATTGCTTCATTGGGATCCATATATACCAAATAAATTCAAAGTCACGCAAACCACCGAAGCCATGGCCATGTATAAAGGGGAAACCAAAATGAATGGTAAGATTTTCATTGGCGATAATGGAATGACGGGTGATGGTCAACTGGAGTTTGCCAGTGCCGAAGTAAAATCGAACCTATTTAGATTTACGAAAGAAGCTTTTAAAGCCGACACATCTGCATTTTCCTTTACTTCGAGAGAAAGTACTTCGGCCGATGGAAAGAAAGAAGTGGCCATTAAAACCGATAATGTGAAAGCCGATGTGAGTTTCAAAAATCGACAAGGCCAATTTAAAAGTAATTCCCCTGAAAGTTATATTGAATTTCCGATAAACAAATACATTGCTTACATGGACGAATTGCGTTGGTTCATGGATAAAGATGAAGTAGATATGAATTCATCTTCCAACGATATCGATTTAATTGGTGCTCGATTTTTAAGTATAAAACCCGACCAAGATTCGCTCACTTTTGTTGCACCTAGGGCAAAATATGTTCTAAAAGATAGAATCATTCAAACCGAAGGAGTAAAATTAATTCGTGTAGCCGACGCAACTGTTTATCCTGATGGTGAAAAAATTAACGTAGAAAGAAACGCAATAATCACGACGTTGAAAAACTCAAAAATCAATGCCAATTACGATTTGAAATACCACGATATATTTAATGCCAGTATTGATATTCTAGGAAAGAAAAACTACAAGGCTTCTGGGAATTACGATTTTGAAGATGAATTGACGAAGGTGCAAACCATTTATTTTTCATCCATTTCAGTAGATTCTACAGGCAACACTGTTGGTACTGGGGAAATTCTCGATACCGCCAAGTTTACTTTAAGTCCGAAATTTGAATTCAAAGGAAAGGTAAAATTATTTGCGCCTGACAAAAATTTAGCCTTCGATGGTGGTGTGAAAATAGTGCATGGTTGCGAAGAAATTAATAGA
>Ga0105048_10008495_pt1 | contig 16430 bp, 16 predicted proteins | sample MAT05_FD_78382 | JGI IMG/M metagenome (GOLD analysis project Ga0105048, IMG submission 78382) | Freshwater microbial communities from Lake Fryxell liftoff mats and glacier meltwater in Antarctica - MAT-05 | ecosystem: Environmental > Aquatic > Freshwater > Ice > Liftoff microbial mat | place...
CGTGTGCTCCATCTTCATGGCCTCAAGGGTCAGTAGAGGTTGACCTAACGTCACCCTGTCCCCTGCCTTCACGGAGAGCTGGGTGATCTTGCCGGGCATCGGGGCGCGGATCTGACCGTCGCCTGCCCTGACGCCACCTTCCCCTATGGGCGGGTAATCACGGAACACGAAGGCCTCGCCGGCCTCGAAGACCACCACCTCGTCGTCGCCGGCCGCATGGACGATGCGGCCGGGTTCCAGCGGCATGGGCACATGCACGACCGTCGCCCCCTGGAATACCCGTGTCGTCTCGAGCGCCGGAGCGTTCAGCCGGAACCCCAGCAACTCCACCCAGGGCGTCGCGGGCTGGCCAGCGGCGGCGCGCTCGACCACCTCGCGGAAAGCCCAACCCGCGGCGGCCAGCACTTCGGGCGAGGGTTCGGGCGTGGCCGCCAGGGCGTCGAGATTGCGGGCGATCAGGCCGGTGTCCACGGCACCGCCGATGAAGTCGGGATTCTCCAGACAGCGGACCAGGAACCCGGCGTTGGTCTTGACCGGCCAGATCTCGACCTCGCCGCAGGCCTCGGCCAGGTCGGCGATGGCGTCCTCACGGCTGGAGGCGTGCGTGATCAGCTTGGCGATCATCGGATCGTAGTAGGGGCTGATGACGTCGCCGGCCTCGACGCCAGCGTCCACGCGTATGCCCTGAGGCAGGCTGAAGGCCTCGAGGCGACCGATTGACGGCAAGAATCCCGAGGCCGGGTTCTCGGCGTAGAGGCGGGCTTCTACCGCATGGCCGGTCATCAGGATCTGGCTCTGCTTCAGCGGCAGCTTCTCGCCCGCCGCGACACGGAACTGCCATTCCACCAGGTCCAGGCCGGTGACCATCTCGGTGACGGGATGCTCCACCTGGAGCCGGGTGTTCATTTCCATAAACCAGATGCGGTCGCCGCGCAGGCCCTCGGAGGCATCGGCGATGAACTCGACGGTGCCGGCCCCCACATAGTTCACCGCCTGAGCGGCCTTGACGGCGGCGGACGTCACGGCGGCGCGCGTTGCGTCGTCCATGCCGGGGGCCGGTGCCTCCTCGATCACCTTCTGGTGGCGGCGTTGCAGGGAACAGTCGCGCTCGAACAGGTGGACCACGTTGCCGTGGCTGTCGCCAAACACCTGCACCTCGATGTGGCGCGGGCGGGGGACATAGGTCTCCAGCAGGATACGGTCATCGCCGAAGCTTGCGGCAGCCTCGCGCTTGCAGGAGGCCAACGCCTCGGCAAACGCGTCAGCGTTGTCGACCAGCCGCATACCCTTGCCGCCGCCACCGGCCACGGCCTTGATCAGCACGGGATAGCCGATGCGGACGGCCTCGTTGGCCAGTGTGGCCGCCGACTGGTCCTCGCCCAGATAGCCCGGGGTGACTGGCACACCAGCTTTGGCCATCAGGCTTTTCGCGGCGTCCTTCAGCCCCATAGCGCGGATTGCACCGGGCGGCGGGCCGATCCAGATCAGACCCGCAGCGGTGACGGCCTCGGCGAAGTCCGCGTTCTCGGACAGAAAGCCATAGCCGGGATGGATCGCCTCGGCACCGGTCTGCCTGGCGGCAGCGATGATCTTTTCCGGAACGAGGTAGCTTTCGCGGGCGGCGGCGGGGCCGATCAGGACGGCCTGATCCGCGTCGCGCACGTGGGCGGCGTTGGCGTCGGCTTCGGAATAGACCGCGACCGTCTCGATCCCCATCCGTCGCGCGGTGGCGAACACCCGCCGGGCAATCTCGCCACGATTTGCGACCAGAACGGACTTGAACATCTTTGACTTAGCCATCGGTCACATCCTGAACACGCCGAAGCGTGTCTCCGGGATCGGGGCGTTCAGTGCCGCAGAGATGGACAGGCCCAGCACATCGCGGGTCTGGGCCGGGTCGATGATGCCGTCGTCCCAGAGCCGCGCGGTGGCGAAATAGGGGTTGCCTTCATCCTCATAGCGTTGGCGGACGGGGGCCTTGAAGGTCTCTGCCTCTTCCTTGGTCCATTTGTCGGCGTCACGGTGGACGGTGGCCAGCACGCTCGCCGCTTGCTCGCCACCCATGACCGAGATGCGGCTGTTGGGCCAGGTCCACAGGAAGCGCGGCGAATAGGCTCGGCCGCACATGCCATAGTTTCCCGCCCCGAACGACCCGCCGATCAGGACGGTGAACTTGGGCACATTGGCGCTGGCAACGGCGGTGACCAGCTTGGCCCCGTCCTTGGCGATGCCGCCCGCCTCGTACTTGCCGCCGACCATGAAGCCGGAGATGTTCTGCAGGAAGACCAGCGGGATTTTCCGCTGACAGGCCAGCTCGATGAAGTGGGCACCCTTCAGCGCGCTCTCCGAGAACAGCACGCCGTTGTTGGCCAGGATCGCGACCGGATAGCCCCAGATGCGGGCGAAGCCACACACCAGCGTCGTGCCGTAGAGCGCCTTGAACTCGTCGAACCGGGAGCCATCGACGATGCGGGCGATCACCTCGCGCACGTCATAGGGGGCGCGGACATCGGTGGGAACTACGCCGTAGAGCTCTTCCGGGTCGAAGGCCGGGGGCTCGGGCTCCGCGAGCGTCATCTCCTGGGGCTTGCTGGTGTTTAGGTTGGCCACGATCCGCCGGACGATGGCCAGAGCATCCTCGTCATCCTCGGCCACGTGGTCGACCACGCCGGAGCGGCGGCCATGGGTGTCGGCACCGCCAAGCTCTTCGGCGGTGATGATCTCGCCGGTGGCGGCCTTCACCAGCGGGGGCCCCCCCAGGAAGATCGTGCCCTGCCCCCGGACGATAACGGTCTCATCGGACATGGCGGGCACATAGGCACCGCCCGCCGTACACGAGCCCATGACGCAGGCGATCTGGGCGATGCCCTCAGCGCTCATCCGGGCCTGGTTGAAGAAGATCCGTCCGAAATGCTCGCGGTCGGGAAATACCTCGGCTTGATGGGGCAGGTTGGCACCGCCGCTATCCACCAGATAGACACAAGGCAGTCGGTTTTGCTGGGCGATCTCCTGGGCGCGAAGATGCTTCTTCACGGTGATGGGGAAGTAGGCTCCGCCTTTCACAGTGGCGTCATTGGCGACGATCATCACCTCGCGGCCCGAGACCCGCCCGATGCCGGTGATGACCCCGGCGGCGGGTGCCTCATCGTCATAGAGTCCGCCTGCGGCCAGCGCACCAACCTCCAGGAACGGTGCGCCAGGATCGAGGAGGCGCATGACCCGCTCGCGGGGCAACAGCTTGCCGCGTGAGACATGTCGGTCCCGCGATGCCTCCGGCCCGCCCAGCGCTGCTTTGCCGGCATGGGTGCGAAGCTCGTCGACAAGGACGCGGTTCACCCGGGCGTTGGCCGCAAAGGCCGCTGAGGCGGTATCAACGGCGCTGGCGAGCTTCCTCATGATTGGCCTACGCCGTCTTTTCGATCAGCAGGTCAAGCTCGGCGATCATGGTCTCGCGCATATCGACCTTGCGGACCTTGCCAGTGACCGTGGTGGGGAAGCCTTCGACGAAGCGGATGTAGCGCGGGATCTTGTAGTGGGCGATCTGGCCGCGGCAGAAGTCGCGGACCTCGTCGTCAGTGACGGTTTCGCCGGGCTTCAGCACGATCCAGGCGCAGAGTTCCTCGCCGAACCTGAGGTCGGGCACGCCGATCACCTGCACGTCCTGCACCGCCGGGTGGCCGTAGAGGTATTCCTCGATCTCACGCGGATAGACGTTCTCTCCACCGCGAATGACCATGTCCTTGATGCGGCCGACGATGTTGCAATAGCCATCGGCGTCGAGGGTGGCCAGGTCGCCGGTGTGCATCCAGCCTGCGCTGTCCAGAGCCTCCGAAGTGCGTTCCTGATCGTCCCAGTAGCCCAGCATCACCGAGTACCCTCGCGTACAAAGTTCACCCGGCTGGCCGCGCGGCACGATCTGTCCCGCCTCGTCGACGATCTTGACCTCTACGTGGGGCTGGATACGACCGACCGTGGACACGCGAGCTTCCAACGTATCGTCACAGCTGGACTGAAAGCTGATCGGGCTGGTCTCGGTCATGCCATAGGCGATGGTCACCTCCGGCATGTGCATCCGGTCGATGACCTGGCGCATCACCTCCACCGGGCAAGGCGATCCGGCCATGACGCCTGTGCGCAGGCAGGTCAGGTCGAAGCTGTCAAACGCCGTATGGGCCAGCACGGCGATGAACATGGTGGGCACACCATAGAGCGCCTCGCAGCGTTCCTCCGACACAGCCTGCAGTACCGCAAGCGGCTCGAACCCCTCTGACGGCAGCACCATGGTTGCACCTCGCGTTATGCAGCCCAGGTTGCCCATCACCATGCCGAAGCAATGGTACAGCGGCACCGGGATGCACAGTCGAGATCCAGCCTTCAAGCGCAGCGCTTCACCCACAAAGAAGCCGTTGTTCAGGATGTTGTGGTGGCTGAGCGTCGCGCCCTTGGGAAAGCCGGTCGTGCCGCTGGTGAACTGGATGTTGATGGGGTCGTCAAACTGCAGGGTCGCGCCGATGTCGACCAGCCGGGCCCGGTCCGCGCGCCGCGCGGTGTTGGAGACATGCGGGAAGCTCTGGCAACCACGATGGGGATCATCGCCGATGGTGACGACGATTTCCAACTGCGGCAGCCGACCCGCCTCGCGCAGCTCGCGGACCATGGAGAGATACTCGCTGGTCTTGTGGCGAACGGCGATGACCAGCGCTTTGCAGCTCACCTTGTTCAGCGCGTACTCGGCCTCCGACAGGCGATAGGCCGGGTTGATGTTGACCAGGATCAGGCCGGCCTTGGCGGTAGCAAACTGGGTGACCACCCACTCGGCACAGTTCGGGGCCCAGATACCGATCCGGTCGCCGGGTTCCAGTCCCAATGCCAAAAGCCCGCCGGCGAAGGCGTCGACGCGGGCCTGCAGTTCGGCATAGGTCCAGCGGATTCCCTGATGCCGCGAGATAATAGCCAGCTGGTCAGGGTGGGCCGCACAGGTCTCGTCGAACACTGCGCCAATGGTCTTTCCGATCAGCGGTAGCGGGCTCGCCCCATGCACGTAGCTAAGCTGGCTCATCCAGCGCCTCCCCGGTTTCAGGTCTTTCACCCATGGTGAACGCTCAGCGGCACCCTGTCATTCGGTCATCGTTAGATGGATCAGTCGCGGTTGATCGCGAAGGGTCCAAACGCCTGCTGCACCGGCATCAGTTCCAGGCTGTTGATATTGATATGAGGCGGCAGCATCAGCACGCCCTCGCAGACCAGCGCCACGTCGTCCGCCGACATGGCGTGGACACCCTGATAGACCTTGTCCGCCGAGGCCTTGTCGCCATTGAAGCGCACGACCGAAAACTCGGTGTCGGCCATACCGGGCTCGATGGAGGTCACACGGATCTTCGTGCCCAGCAGGTCGGATCGCAGGTTCAGCGAGAACTGGCGAACGAAGGCCTTGGTCGCGCCGTACACATTGCCGCCCGGATAGGGATAGCTGGCAGCGACCGACGACATGTTGATCACATCGCCCCGGTTTCGCGCCACCATGCCCGGCAGCACGGCCCGCGTGACCCGCACCAGGCCCGAGACATTGGTGTCGATCATGGTCTGCCAGTCGTCCAGGTCGGCCTCGTGGGCCTTGCTCAACCCCAGCGCCAGACCGGCGTTGTTGAACAGGATGTCGATGGCGTTGAAGGGAGACGGCAGGGCGGTCAGCATGGCGTCAATGGAGGTCTGATCGCGAACGTCCAACACACAGGTCAGCAACCGCACCGAAGCCAACTCGGCGGCCAATGCGTCCAGTCGGTCAGCACGGCGTCCGGTCGCAATGACGTGGCCGCCAGCCGCCAGCAAGCGCCGCGCCATCGCCTCACCAAAGCCCGAGGTTGCCCCCGTAACCAGCGCGACCCGTCCGCTAGCCCATTTGTCTGTCATGTCCTGTATCTCCGTCCATGCGGGATAGAATGTTGCGCTGGCACCATCAAGCGGATCGCGGACTATTCGCGGCAGGTGAGCAGGACTATCCTCACCAGCGATGACCTGGCCAATCTACATGGACGCCGAGATCAAACCGAACCGATCCCTGTCGGAGCGGGGGTTCATTCTGCTGATCTCGGTCATCACGGTCGCAAATGTCGCCTCCGCCATCGTGTTCCTGAATATGGGTGCCAGCCTCGTGCCGATCTTCCTGGGCATTGATGTGGTGGCGATCGCCGGAGCGTTTCTGGCCAGCTTCCGGGCGGGGCGCCAGATCGAGCGGGTCAAGGTCAGCGCTAGCGATGTGGTGATCACCTATGAGACCCCCCGGGCATCCCGCGTGGTCTGGGAAAGCCCCACCGCCTTTACCAGGGTCACCACCGAGCGCGACGAGGAAAACCGGGTCATCGCCTTGAAGGTCATGTTGTCCGGCCGCCACGCGTCGGTGGCTGTTGCCTTGAGCCCGGGCGAGCGCGGCGAGTTCGCCAAGGCGCTGGAAAATGCTATCTGGCGGGCCAAACGCGGCGGGCTCTGACGACTTGAATGCGAAAGACGGCGCGCGTATGTAGTTTATCACTAAACTATAAAGGTGCCGACATGAGCACGCGTCGAAGCGTCCTTGAATTGCTGGCGAGCGGCGGTGCCGCCGGTCTGATGACCGGGTGCGCGTCAACGTCCGACATCGATCCCATCGCGGCCTGGCGAAACCCTGGAGCGGGTGAGCGCGACCCGCGTCGCTGGGCGCTTGCCCACGCGATCCTGGCCCCCAACCCGCACAATCGCCAGCCCTGGCTGGTGGACCTGCCCGCTACGGACGAGATCGTTTTCTATGCTGATACGGCCCGGATGTTGCCGGCCACCGACCCGCCCAACCGGCAGATCACCGTGGGCTGCGGGGCGTTTCTGGAACTGCTGGACCTCGCCGCCCGCGAACGCGGATTGCGGGCCGACATGGTGCTCTGGCCGGAAGGTGAGCCGCAGCCCGTCCTCGATCAGCGGCCCATTGCCCGAATCCGGTTCATGCCAGATCCAACCGTCAAACCCGATCCGTTGTTCAGGCATATCCTCAAGCGACAGACAAACCGCGTTGCCTTCGACCTGGCGCAGCCGCCTGGCGTGGCCGATCTTGCCAAGGTGGCCTCGGTCGCAATGGCCCCGCTCTCCGCAGGCGCTATTACCGCGACAGCCGATGTGGCGCGCGCCATCGACATCGGGACCCGGGGCTTCGCTCTGGAAATGACGACTTCGACGACGGCGCTGGAATCGGCGAACCTGACCCGCATTGGAGCTGTAGAAATTGCGCGCCATCGCGATGGTATCGCGCTGCAGGGCGCGTTCATTGAGGGCATGGCCGCCGTCGGCCTGCTATCACGCAGGGCCATGGCCGACCCGAACTCGTTTGCGACAAAAAGCGCCATCGATATGTTCGGCAAGACCATTGAGGCAACACCCGCCTTTGTATGGCTCAAGGGACCGGATAACAGTCGCGCGACCCAGATTGCAGCGGGTCGGGCCTATGCGCGTATGAACTTGACGGCGACCGCCCTCGGCCTGTCGATTCAACCCTGGAGTATGACCCTGCAGGAGTTTCCCGAAATGGCCGGGCTGTACCGGGAGACCCAGGCCACCCTGGGCGCGACGCCGGATGCGCCAGTGCAGATGCTGTTCCGGATCGGTCGGGCAAAGCCCGGCCCGACGTCACCGCGCCGTGGACTGGCCGAGCATATCCGGGCGTGACGAAGCCCGACAACGATCCTGCAGCCTTCGTGTTCTTCAACGAGGTGGCGATCATCGAACACCTTGCCAGGACTGCGGCCGAGCGGGTGTTGCCGGAAGGCCTGTCGCTGGCCGGTTTCACGGTGCTCAATCACATGATCCGGCTGGGTCACGAACGCCGGGCCCCCGCCCAGATCGCCAATGCGGTTCAGGTCACCAAGGGTGCGATGACCGGGACGCTCAAGCGCCTGGAAGCCGAAGGCTGGATCACCATAGAGCCTGATCCCGATGATGGGCGCGGCAAGGTGGTCATGCTCACGCCAAAGGGCAGGGCCATTCGCGAGACTGCGGTGGCAGCCCTGTCGCCGCTGTTCTTGCCGATCCAGCGTGCGGTGGACGAATCAGACCTGCAGCGGGCGATCCCGATCCTGCAAAAAGTTCGTGCGGCGCTAGACCGGGCGCGGGACTAGGCGGCTGCGACGGCCTCCTTCAGCGCGTCGATCCGTCGGCTATCCGCCGGGTGGGTGGAGAGCACTTCTGGCGGACGCTGTTCGCGCCGTGCCGCCTCCGCCATCCGCTCCCAGAACGTGATCGCTGCGGATGGGTTCATCCCGGCCTTGCGCATCAGGCCGACCCCCACGCGGTCGGCTTCCAGTTCATGATTGCGCGCATAGGGCAGGATCACGCCGAACTGCGCGCCGAGCCCCAGCGCTGCGCCGACCTCGTCTGCAAACTCGGCGTTCTCCCCGCTCGACATCAGGAGTTGAGCAAGGCCCACCCCCGCCTGCGCTGCCAGCTGATGGCTGACCCGTTCGGCGGGATGGCGCGCCAGGATGTGACCGATTTCGTGGCCCAGCACGGAGCCCACCTCATCGTCGCTACGGGCCAGATCCAGCAAGCCCCGGAAGAACCCGACCCGACCGTTCGGCAGCACGAAGGCGTTGAGATCGGGCGAATCCAGCACGGTAAAGGACCATTTCAGGTCGGGCCGATCTGCGGCCAGGGCCAGCGGTCGTCCAATCCGGGCCAGGCGTGCCTGAACCCCCGGATCGGCCACCGGCGGCGTCGTAGCGACCATCTGGGCCCAGGACGCGTCGGCCATTTGCGCCAGCTGGCCATCTGAGACGACCACCAGCTGGCGCCGCCCGGTAGTAGTGTTCTCGCTGCAGCCGACGACGCTGACAGCAGTCAGGGCGGTGAGTAGTCCCCGTCTCGAAAGCCGCGAACGACAAAAGCCGCACATCTCATGGCCTCTATAGAATGAATTTTGACAGATCGGCGTTGCGTGCCAGGTCGCCTATGCGAGCCTCTACATAGGATGCATCGATGGAGACCGTTTCACCCGCGCGATCGGCAGCCGAGAAACTGATCTCCTCCATCACCTTCTCCAGGATGGTCTGGAGACGACGCGCGCCGATGTTTTCCACCGCGCTGTTCACGGCCACCGCTGAGTCGGCGATGGCATCCAGAGCATCCTCAGTGAAGGTCAGCGTGACCTTTTCGGTCAGCAGCAGGGCCTGATGCTGACGTACCAGATTGGCTTCGGGCTCCACCAGGATCCGGCGCATGTCCTGTCGGCTTAGCGGCTTCAGCTCCACCCGAATGGGCAGACGACCCTGAAGTTCCGGCAACAGGTCCGACGGTTTGGCCACGTGAAAGGCCCCGGACGCTATGAACAGGATGTGATCGGTCTTCACTGGCCCGTACTTGGTGGAGACCGTGGTCCCTTCGATCAGGGGCAGCAGGTCGCGTTGAACGCCCTCGCGGGACACATCGGCCCCCTGGCGCTCGCGGCTGGAGGCGACCTTGTCGATTTCGTCCAGGAAGACGATGCCCTGGTTCTCGGCCAGCTCGAGGGCTTCGGTGGTCAGGGCGTCCTGATCCACCAGCTTGTCACCTTCCTCGGCGATCAGCGGTGCCCAGGCCCCGGCAACGGTGGTCTTGTGGGTCTTGGTCCGCCCGCCGAAGGCCTTTCCGAACATCTCGCCGATATTCAGCATGCCCATCTGCGAGCCCGGCTGGCCGGGAATGTCCAGCATCGGCATGGCAGGGCCGCTGTCGGCGAGGGTCAGTTCCACGTCCTTGTCGTCAAGCTCGCCGGCGCGAAGCTTCTTGCGGAAGCTTTCCCGGGCTGCGGTCGAACCGGGCCCGGTAAGCGCGTCCAGGATCCGTTCCTCGGCGGCGCTCTCGGCGCGGGCGCGGACGCCGGCGCGGCGTTTCTCTCGCACCATGGCGATAGCGCTTTCCACAAGATCACGCACGATCTGGTCCACGTCGCGCCCGACGTAGCCGACCTCGGTAAACTTGGTAGCCTCGACCTTCAGGAACGGTGCCTGGGCCAGCCGGGCCAGCCTGCGGGCGATCTCGGTCTTGCCGACGCCGGTCGGGCCGATCATCAGGATGTTCTTGGGTGTCACCTCATCGCGCAAGTCATCGGGCACCCGCCGCCTGCGCCAGCGATTACGCAGCGCCACGGCGACGGCGCGCTTGGCGTCGTCCTGGCCGACAATGAAACGGTCGAGCTCGGAAACGATCTCGCGGGGGGAAAACTCGGTCATGTCGCTCAGATAGTCACGATTGAGGCAAAGGCGAAGTTATCGGCGGTGCATCACAGCATCTCAACCGTCAGCTCCCCATTGGTGTAGACACAGATCTCTGCCGCGATCGCCATGGCCCGGCGCGCCACGGCCTCGGCATCCAGAGCGGCCACATCCGAAAGTGCCCGCGCCGCCGCCAGCGCAAAATTGCCGCCGGAGCCGATGGCGGCCACGGCATGTTCAGGCTCCAGCACGTCGCCGACGCCCGTAACGGTGAAAATGCTGTCCTTGTCGGCGACGATCAGCATGGCCTCGAGCCGTCGAAGGTAACGGTCAGTGCGCCAGTCCTTGGCCAGGTCGACGCAGGCGCGGGCCAGCTGGTCGGGATACTGCTCCAGCTTGGCCTCGAGGCGTTCGATCAGGGTGAAGGCGTCGGCAGTGGACCCCGCAAACCCGGCGATCACCTTGCCACCGGCCAGTTTGCGGACCTTCTTTGCCGTACCCTTGACGATGGTAGGGCCCATGGACACCTGCCCGTCGCCGGCGACCACGGTCTTGCCTCCTTTGCGCACTGCAAGGATCGTGGTCCCGTGCCAATCGGGGAAGGCTGAGGTATTCGACATTGCTGCGATGTCGGGTTCAGGACCGCATCGGTCAAGTGAAAGTGCCAAATCATGGTCGACCGGTTCACCGATGAGGAGATTGAGCGCTACGCCCGACACCTGGTCCTGCGCGAGGTCGGCGGGCCGGGCCAACAGAAACTGAAGGCCGCTACGGTACTGATCGTGGGCGCTGGCGGGTTGGGGGCACCGGCGGCTCTCTATCTGGCCGCAGCGGGTGTTGGGGCGATCAGGATCGTCGATCCTGATGTCGTGGACCTGTCCAATCTGCAGCGGCAGATCATTTATGCCGGGGCAGATCGCGGTCGACCCAAGGTGGACGCGTCAGCAGAGCGCCTGCAGGGTTTGAACCCCAACGTCGTGGTCACGGCGGTGGGTCAGGCGTTTGACGACGCCAGTGCAGACAGCCTGCTCGACGGTGTCGATCTGGTGCTCGACGGCACGGATAGTTTCGCCGTCCGCTTCAGCGTCAATGCGGCGTGTGTTCGCCATGGAATCCCGCTGGTCTCCGGGGCCATTGGCCGCTGGACGGGACAGGTGGGGGTGTTTGGTCGCAAGCCCTGCTACCGCTGCCTGGTGCCCGAGATCCCGCCGGATGCCGAGACCTGCGTGGCCGTGGGTGTCGTCGGTGCGTTGGCCGGGGTTATCGGCTCGATGATGGCGCTGGAGACGGTAAAGCTGATCACTGGCGCGGGAGAGACCTTGTCCGGACGGCTGCTGATCTACGACGCACTGGCCGCCGAGACCCGCACCGTGCGGGTGGCGGGTGACCCGGACTGTCCGGTTTGCGGGGTGCCATGACAGCCGCTCTTGTCCCGGAACTGGATGTCACCGATCTCGAGGCATCGCTCGTCTTCTATGTCGATGTGCTGGGCTTCTCGGTCCGCTACAGCCGCCCCGACGAGCAGTTCGCCTATTTGGAACGCGAGGGCGCCGAGTTGATGCTGGAAACGGCGGCAGGGCCGGGACGCCGGTTTCGAACGGCGCCTCTGGAGCCGCCCTTTGGCCGTGGCATGAACCTGCAGATCAAGTGTTCAGACGTCACGGCGCTGTATGCCCGCGTCGAAGCCACGTCCGCCGGGGTGGTCATTCCTCTTGAGACCCGCTGGTATCGTGCCGGTGATGTCGAACGCGGAAATCGCCAGTTCGTCGTCGCCGATCCGGATGGCTATCTGCTGCGTTTCTTCGAAGATCTCGGCGCGCGGTCGGCCTAACCTGCGCGCCGCATCCGGGCGATGTAGAAGCCGTCAGTGCCGCCGGGGCGGTGGTGGGGCAGGATCCTGAGCGTGCCGTCGGCCCTGAGGCTGGCCTCGGGCGTGCCGCCCTCGCCGCGCGTGATCGGATCCAGCGCGAAGTCGGGGGTGCGCGAGAGGAAGGTGGCGACCTGGCCTTCGCCCTCCTCCATTTCGAGAGAGCAGACACAATAGATCAGTCGCCCACCGGGCTTCACCCGTTTGGCCACGCTGGCCAGCAGCCGGGTCTGGACGCTGGCGAGACGCGGAATGTCCTGTGGGCTGGCCACCCACAGCACGTCGGGATGGCGGCGATAGGTGCCGGTCGCCGAACAGGGCGCATCCAGCAGCACGGCGTCAAAGACGCGGCTGTCGCGCCAGTCGGCGGCATCGCCGACCAACACCTCGGCCTCTAGACCTGCGCGGGCCAGGTTCTCGGAGATCCGCTTCATGCGGCCGGCCGAGCGGTCCAGCGCAGTGACGCGGGCACCGGACGCGGCCAGCTGCATGGTCTTGCCGCCAGGCGCGGCGCACAGGTCGAGCGCGGTTTCGCCGGGCTGCATGATCATCAATCGTGCCGGGATCGCCGCCGAGGCATCCTGAATCCACCAGCGACCCTCGGCGAACCCGGGCCAGCCTGAAACCTCGCCCTTAAGGCCCACGCGCAGGCTGCCACCCGTCAGCCCTTCGGCCTCCAGCGGGCCGGCCAGATCGACCGCGTCGGTCCCTGACTTCAATGTCAGATCAGTGGCAGGCTCCTCGCCGATCATCGCCGCCATGGCCGATGCGGCTTCGGCCCCATAGGCGACCTGCCACCGGGCCTGTAGCCAGTCGGGTGGCGACGGAGCTTCCAGTTCCGGCGGCTCGCGGATCAGCCCGCGCAGCACGGCGTTGACCAGACCCTTGAAGACATGACCGCCGCTCTGGGCCGCCGCCAGATCGACGGTGGCACCCACCGCTGCGTGCGCCGGGATCTTCAGCACCAGCAGCTGGACCGCACCCAGGCGCAGGACGTGAACTATGGCGTCAGGCGGCGTCTTCTTGAGGCGCGACTGCAGGACGGTATCTATGGGCCTCAGCCACCGCAGGGTCGCCATCACCAGGGCGCGGGCGAAGGCACGGTCGCGCGGGGCGAGCGCCGTCATGCCTGGCAGGTTCAATCCCTCCTCCAGACCAGCGCGTCGCGACAGGGCTGTAATCAGGAGCTGGAGCGCAGCAGCCCGGGCTGGAAGCCCGCGAACGTCGGCGTGCGGGTCGATGGGGTTTTCAATTTCAGTCACGGCGCGCGGCGTGCCTGCTTGGAAGGCTGGGCGCAAGGCATTACATACAAGATCATGGAAAACGCTATCAAACGCCATGGATAAAACCTTGGCAAATGCCGCCCCCGGCAAGGACCTCAGCCCGGCCGCGCGCCGCGCGCTGGAGGAGGCGCAGGCCCGCCGTCTGGCCGCAGAAATCGCGGCGCTGGAGCCTGAACAGGGCGGCCCTAAAGGCCTCGAACCCACCCGCTTTGGCGACTGGGAACGTAAGGGTATAGCGGTCGATTTCTAGACGCCCGCCATCTCGATCGCCACGCGCCGTGCGGCGGCCTCGGGGTCGTTGGCGGCCGTGATGGGGCGTCCGCAGACAATGTGTGAGGCACCGTTGCGAAGGGCGTCAAGCGGGGTTGCTGCACGGGCCTGGTCGTTCTTGGCCGACCAGTCGGGGCGTACGCCCGGCGTCACCACCAGGAAGTCCTTGCCGCCAAGGGATCTGGCCAGAGAGGCCTCGTGGGGGCTGGCGACGACGCCATCGCAACCGGCCTCGATGGCCTGATGGATGCGACGCTCGACCAGGGCGCGGGCGGTTTCGTGATAGCCAACCTCGTGCAGGTCTTCGTCGGACAGGCTGGTCAGCACCGTCACCGCCAGGATCTTGAGGCCTGATGCAGCACGCCCACGCACGGCTGAGGCCATCACCTGGGGCTCGCCATGTACGGTGAGGAAGTCACAGCCAGACCCCGCAAGCACGGCGGCGGAGCGCTGCACGGTGGTGCCGATGTCATGCAGTTTCCAGTCCAGGAACACCTGCTTGCCGGCGGCTTTCAGCTCATGGGCCAGGGTCATGCCCTCACCGCCGGCGAACAGCTCCAAGCCAACTTTATAGAAGCTGATGCTGTCGCCCAAGGCGCGGACCATCTCGCGCGCCTCCGCGACACTTGGCAGATCGAGGGGTACGATCAATCGCGGGTCAGCCTTGACGAGCGATTGCGCAAGTGTGGCGGCGGCGACCATGGGATGGCTCCGGTGAGGCCGCAGGGTGTGGTCCGCAGCAGGTGATCTGGGCTAAGAGCGACAGATGAGCCAGGCAGAGTTCGCGGTCAACTTTTTCGTCGCCCTGTTCGCCCTGATCGATCCGATCGGCAACGTGCCGCTGTTTGCCGCCGCGACGGGGGGTATGAAGTGGCAGGAGCGGGCCTGGATTGCGCTCTATCTATCGCTGTTCGTGCTGGGTTTCCTGACGTTCTTCTACTTCACCGGCCTGTCACTGCTGGAATTTTTCGGCATCTCCTTGCCGGCCTTCCAGATCGCCGGCGGGGTGATCCTGTTCCTGATGGGGCTGGAGATGGCCCGCGACGATTTCAGCGCCAAGTTTTCGGCACCGGCTGACGGCGAGAGCGGCACGGGTCGCGCGTTCGTGCGCATGCGGTTCGAGCGGATGATCGTGCCGTTCGCCATGCCGCTGCTGATCGGCCCGGGAGCAATCTCGACGGTGATCATCTATGCCAGTCAGGCCCGCGAGTTCGGCCTGCAGGGCGCGGCGGTGGGCGTGGGGGTGATCAGCGCGGTGGCGGTGGCGACCCTGCTTTCGTTCCTGGCGACGCCGATCCTGACGCGGATCCTGGGCCGTATCGGGCTGACGGTCGTGGTGCGCGTGCTGGGGCTGATCCTGTGCGCGCTGGCGATCCAGTTCATTCTGGCGGGGCTAGCGGAGAGCACGCTAGGCTTCATCCGACCGGGTGTGGCGCACCCGTACTGACGTGCCCTACCTCTGCGCAGCCAGAACGTGATCGATGCCGCGCAGGATGGCGTCGGCGTACTTTGGGCCCAGAAGGTTGGCGTGGTTGGCGGCGGTGACGTGCTCGACGAAGCCGGAGCGGGCACGCTTGGCGGGGGCTTCCTGCAAGGCCTTGAGTTGCCCCCTGGCGCGGGGCGGGCCTGCGGTGACTACAGCGACGGGCAGGTCGGTCGGCAGCTCGGCGGCACCGGCCAGTCGCGACGTGGGCGGCCAGCTCATCACCTCTGCGGCAGCCCCATGGGCGTGGGTCGCTGAGGCGTGGATGCGGCGCTTCTCCGCGCCGGCGTCACCCGGCAGGCCGATCATGTTGCCGCTGACCAGAGATACCGGTGCCATCAGGCCGAACCGCGCGCCGTGGCTGACCACCTGAAGCAACCGGCCAAAGGCGTGGATCACCGGTGCGCCGCCCGGCAGGCCCAGGACATCCGGGGTCACCGCGTCCACCAGCACCAGCCCCGCCAGCGGCAGGTCGCGCTCCAGCGCGAACAGCCGCACCATCAAACCACCCATGGAATGGCCCACCAGCAGGATCGGCGCGGTCTCGCCCAAGGCTTTCAGCAAGGCCTCAAGATCGTCGTTGATCGCCCGGCCATCGCGAGGTTCCGGGCCGGGATCAGAATAGCCAAGACCGGCGCGGTCATAGGCCAGACTGCGCAGACCCTTGGCGGCGAGCCGCGTCTGCACCACCGACCAGTCGGCCGCACAGCCGAACGCGCCGTGTTCACAGACGATCAGCATCGCGCTATCGGTCGGCCCCGCGCACACCACACGCAGGCTGCGACCGCCGATGTCGATCCGGTCACCCTGAAAGGCTACCGTCGTCACAGGTTCAGTTGAGCTTTTGGTCGTCCATCGGGACCGATCGAGAGACCCTGCAGTCCGTCGATCCGCTCGGCCTTTGCCGCATCGCGGGCCATACCCTTCAGGTTTCGCTCTGCCTGGGCCAGATCCTCGGCTTCCGTTGTGCGCTTGAGGATGATCGGGGCACCGCTTCGCGCGTCCATCAGGGCCTGTTTGCTGGCCGGGATACGCGACACCTGCGCCATGCGGACGCGGCCGGAATAACGGACAGCCTTGTCCAGCGGAAGATCGCCAGCCTCGGCAAACGCCTTGCCCAGGAACATCGCCGGGTTCAACGGTCGGTCCTGATCGTCGCGGATTTCAAAGTGAAGGTGCGGTCCGGTCGAGGTGCCGGTGGAGCCCACCTTGCCCACGGTGTCGCCGGCGGCGACGGCCAATCCGGTCTTCACGCCGACAGCGATCCCGCCAAGATGGGCGTAGAAGGTAGTCAGGCCCTCAGCGTGGCGCACAGCGAC
>Ga0105048_10008498_pt1 | contig 16424 bp, 12 predicted proteins | sample MAT05_FD_78382 | JGI IMG/M metagenome (GOLD analysis project Ga0105048, IMG submission 78382) | Freshwater microbial communities from Lake Fryxell liftoff mats and glacier meltwater in Antarctica - MAT-05 | ecosystem: Environmental > Aquatic > Freshwater > Ice > Liftoff microbial mat | place...
GCCCTGGCCGCATATGGCGTCAAGGGCTACCAGGTGCGCGCCTACGACAACCGCAACCAGGCGCTGCGGGACGCCGCCATCGCCATCACCAGGACCGGTGCGCCGGCCATCCTCATCGCCTGGCATGGAGCCCACACGTGGATCATGACGGGCTACACCGCCGATGGCGACCCGACCGTGTTCGGGAACACGCGTATCACGGGCGTCCACGTCTTCGACCCGTGGTATCCGCGCATCTCGTCCATCTGGGGCCGATCGGACCCGCCCGGCACGCTCCAGGACCTGTCGGAGATCCGGCGCAACTTCCTGCAGTGGCAGCGGCCGGAAGGCGCCTATCAGGATCGCGACGGCAAGTACCTCATCGTGGTGCCCACCATCCCCCTGCGCGATCAGCTCGGGTCAGCCGCTCGGTAGGGTCGTGGCGGGCTCGCGTCGGTCCGGTCAGTCAGCTGGCCAGATACGCACTTCGTCACACGCCATCGTGCCCTCGGCGCACAGCAGGGCGACTGCCCCGCCGCGATGGGGTCGTCCCGATGGGTCGTCCAGGCTTGCGACCGTGACCCCGTCCACCGTAGCAGTCAGCCGCCGGTTGACGACCTCCAAGGAGAGCCGGCTGGCTCGGAACGGCTGCCACCCAACCCAGGCTTCGGCAAGGACCGTCTGCCCGTCGTCACCCATCCTGAGCAGGCGGGCGTTGCCATCGGCCACCAGGACCAGCGCGTAGTATCGGCGCATCCCGCCGACGTAGGCAGCCACACCGGCTGCCGTAGCCATATGCACGGTGACGTCAGCCTCGACGACGTAGTCGCACCACTCGGTGGAGCCCTGCATGATCAGCCCGGTTCCTCGATCCTGGGTCAATCGGAAGGCCTCCGGCCAGAACGCTTCCCAATGGTCCATCCCGTCGACCCAGGCGCGTCGCCACAGCGTGCCACCTGCCGCCGGCCGGCCAAGGCGGATTCTGGGCACGCCGGCCCATGCCAGCCAGTCGAGGTGGAGTGCCCCGCCAGCCGGGCTGGTGGCCTCGACGCCAACCTGGGCCACCGGCTGCCCATCGGTGTCGGGAACTTGCCAGACGAGTTCGACGGGGTCGCCCGTGCGTAGGCGTACGGGTTCACCACCCAACCAGCGGAGCTCGTCTTCGCCGTTGTAGGCCCCAGCCACCAGCCGCACGGACGCGTCACCATCGGCGTCGCTGTGCACCATGACCGATGCCCGGATGACCTGTCCAGGATGGAGTGACGGCGACGCCAGAAGCGGATATCCGGGCATGACGAGAGCGTCGGGTGGGATGAATGTCGGGGTGACGAGCCGGACAGACCCACTGCCGCCCGGTAGTGGCACGCGGAGGCTTCGGGTGCCGAGCACGCTGCCGCCGACGACATTGGCGACTGGAAGGCTGCTCCCGTCAGCCGCTGCCACGGCACCGAAGCCCTGGACGGCACCGGGGTGCTCGAAGTGGAAGCGTGCGCCTGCCTTGGGGCTCACCGGGACTTCCGAGGCAAGGCGCCGACCGACCGCAGCGATCCGTCCCGCCTCCGTGACCGCATCGGTGATGGAGCGACCGCCCTCAGCTGTCGGCAGGTAGAGCCGGTCCGCGACGGGGCCGCGCCAGTCCCGGCCTGCATCCAGGCCCGCGAGTCCCAGGCGGATCCCCTGGAGGCAGCCGACGTTGCCCGAGTTGCAGTCGGTGTCCCATCCCGATGTGTTGACGATCGTCATCGTCTGGTCGAAGTCGTCAGCGCCCCACAGGAGTGCCATCTGGATGAGCCCATGGTTCGGGACCACGTGAACGTTACCTGCGTACCGATGGTACCCATATCGCTCCGCGAATCGGACCCGCGCGATCTGCCAATCAGGCTCCACGGCTCGCCACTCACGGAGGTCAGCGATCATCCGCGCGATCACCGAGTCCGCTGAGATCTGGGCGAGACCCACCTCAAGGAGCCGATCGATGTCGCGCTCCACGAATGCCTGCGCCTCCATCGCGGCCAGCAACACTGCGGCATCGACGGCGACACCATCGTGGCTGACCGAGGCGGCGCGTCGGGCGAGTTCGGCCGCCCGATCGGGCTCGCCTGGGCAGGCCATGGCCCAGGCATCGATGAAGATCTGGGCACCGATCTGCTCGGCCACCACCTGTCCATTGGTCGCGATCGAGCCGCTCTGCGGCGCCGGGATGCCGGCCTTCAGGCGCAGATAGGCGGTGTGCTCCGTGGAATTCCCGAGCCCGCCCCACCACAGGATCGTGCGCCCCTCGATGAGGTAGTTCAACCAGGCCTGGCCGATCGCGGCCGCACTCAACTCAGGGTCGTACCCGGAGTCCTCGAGCGCCCGGAAGAAGGTGAATGTCCCCGTGATGTCATCGTCAGTGACGATGAGCGGCAACCCGAGCCGGTCATGCACATAGCCGGTGATCTGACCGAGTTCACTGCAGATCCGCTCGTATGTCCACCCTTCGAATGGACGGCCGAGGTAGACGCCGATGATCTTTCCCAGCACGCCTGCGTAGACGCGCTCCTCGTAGTCGAGTGGCAGGGCCATAGGAACCTCTCGTTACCAGTTCTGGACCGACCCGTCCGCCCGGTGCAGCTGGGGCGGGCCCCAGGGTGCGCCACGCAGGGACACGGCTTGCTCGTTCACCTCGACGCCGAGCCCGGGGGCGTCGGCCACATACAGACGTGGGCCGTCCTGTCGCGCCTGGACCGGGAACAGGCGCGGGTCGTAGAAGCCCGAATCCTCGGTCGGCGACTGCCGGATCTCCATCCAGGCCAGATTGGGCACTGCCAGGCACAGGTGTGCGGTCGCGGCGGTGGCGATGGGCCCCAGCGGATCGTGGGGCATGAGGTCGAGATAGTGCGCCTCGGCCATGCCGGCGACCTTCATCGCCTCGGTGAACCCGCCGACATTGCCGATGTCGACACGCACGAACTCCAGCAGACCGCGCTCGATGTACGGCGCGAACGCCCACTTGCTGCTGAATTCCTCGCCGAGCGCGATGGGCACGTCGACAAGTCCCCGCAGCTGCGTATAGGCATCGGGGGACTCGGCCCGGATGGGCTCCTCCAGGAAGTCGAGCGTGCCCGGGGGCATGCGGGCACAGAAGCTGGCCACCTCGGCCACACTGAAGCGATGGTGGAGGTCGATACCCAGGACCGGCCGGGGACCGATCGCCTCACGCGTCCTGACCGCCACCTCCGCCGTCATCGCAAGCGCCTCCCGGGGTTCGAAGCGATCGGGATCATCGGGGTGGAGGGGGCCGCCAGGGCCAAAGCGGATCACATCCCAGCCCTGGGCCACGAGCCGTATCGCATCCGCGACCACGTCGACCAGCGGCGGAGCGCCGGTGGAGGCGAAGAGCGGCACCCAGTCGCGCTGGCGCCCGCCCAGCAGCTCGTACACGGGCACGCCGTGCGCCTTGCCCGCGATGTCATACAGCGCGATGTCGATGGCACTCTGGGCCGCGAGCAACACCCGGCCGCCCTCGAAGTACTGGCTGCGGTAGAGGCGCTGCCAGATGCCGCCCCGGCGCAGCGGGTCCTCTCCGACCAGCAGGCTCCGGTAGTGGCCGATGGCCCCGATGACGGCGTCCTCGCGGCCCGACAGGCCGGACTCGCCCCAGCCGTAGATCTGCGTGTCGGTCTCGACCTTGACCAGGCACTGCGGTCGCGTGCCGACCTGGGGCACGAAGACCTTGATGTCGGTGATGCGCATCGCTCAGCCGCCAGCCGGTCGTCGAGCGACGGGCGCACCAGGCACTGCGGTCGACGGGCCCGCTGCGACGCCCAACGGCGTGCCCAGCAGCCGGCCGATGATCTCGGGCGTCGCCACCTGGCAGCGCAGCGGAGGCAGTCCCCGGGCGATCATCTCCAGGTCGTCCACGACCAACCGTCCCAGCTCCCACAGCCCTTGGCGCACTGCGCCCGCCTTGTGCGCCGACAGCACCGCACCTGCCGCCGCCCGGATGGGGTGGTCCGCTGCCAGCGGCTCCGCCGGGAAGACGTCGATGGCGGCCCGGAATCGTCCCGCAAGGACGAGCTCGGTGAGCGCTTCGAAGTCCACCACGTGTGCCCGGCTGACGAGCACCAGGACCGCGTCGGGCGCCAGCAGCTCCAGCAGGTCCCGGCCCAGGAGTGCCCGATTCTCGGAGCTGGGGGCCGCGAGCACGAACACCACCTTCGAGTCACGCATCAACTCCGGCAGGCTCGTGGGCCGCACGCCCTCGTGCCGCAGGTACCCGTCGCCCAGCCATGGGTCGAACACGGAGATGTCGCAACGGAATGGCGCGAGCAGCGGCTGCAAGCAGCGCGCGATGCTGCCGAACCCGATGAACCCGACCGGTTGGTCATAGAGCAGGAACGTGTCGGTGTTGCCCGCGTGCATCCAGCCCTCCGACCCGTCGCGCATGGCGCGGTCGCCCGCGGCGATCTGGCGGCTGGCCGCCAGCGCGAGGCCCAGGGCCATCTCCGCGACCTGCGGTCCAAAGGCAGGTGCCGCGGTCAGGACCCGGATGCCTCGCTGGGCACACGCCGCATAGTCCAGGTCGCGCGGGAAGCCGCCGCCGACATCGATGATCGCACGCAACGACGGGGTCCGCGGTGGCAGCGGCCCGTATCGCCATCCGGTGCACACGACCGCAGTCGCATCCTCGAGCGATGTCCGGAAGCGATCGAGGGGCATGGGATCGTCCAGACCCCATGTGACCTCGACCAGCCCGTCAAGGCGGGCGCGATCGGCCGCCGACAGGATCTCGCCCATGGAGCGCCCGTGGGGGTCCACGATCACGCGCGGTCGTGTGCCAGGAGCCAGACCGTGGCTCATCCCTTCACCGATCCGCCGGTCAGGCCCTGCGTGAAGTTCCGCTGGAACAGCACGAACAGGAGGACGATGGGGAGCGCGATGATCATCACCCCAGCCGACATGGAGCCCCACTCCACGGACGTACGGCCCTGGAGGAACAGGAGCCCCACGGGCAGCGTCCGCAGCTGGTCCCGCGTCAGGAACACCAGCGGTAGCAGCAGGCTGTTCCAGCTCCACAGGAACTCCAGGAGAGCGACCGTCAGCACACCTGGTCGCGCCAGTGGAAGCATGACGCTCCAGAACACGCGGAGTTCACCGCAGCCGTCCACCCGCGCCGCATCGTCCAGCTCCCTGGGCAGACCCTTGAAGAATCCCCGCATGATGAAGGTGAAGATCGGTACGCCGATCGCGATGTGCGCCACGATGACTGACCACTGGGTGTCCAGAAGGTGAAAGTCCCGCATCGTGAGGTACAGCGGGATGATGATGGCCGTGATGGGGATGGTCAGGCCGACGAGGAACAGGAGCAGGAGCAGCCGCTCACCCCGAAAGCGCATGCGCCCCAGCGCGTAGCCTGCGAGCGATGAGACCGTGACCATGCCCAGCACCGCCGCGATCGAGATGAACACGCTGTTCCAGAAGTAGATGCTGAAGTGACCTACGGTCCAGGCCCTCGACAGGTTATCCAGGGTGAACGGATCAGGGAGGCCGAATGGGTCACGAACGATCTGCCTGGAGGTCTTGAAGGCGGTGATCCACGTGACGAGGAGTGGGCCCACCGAGAACACGGCCAAGGCACCCAGCGCGAGATAGACCGGCAGCCGCGATGGACCAACCCTGCGACCCCCGGCCGAGCCGGCCCCGGCGCCACGGGTGCGGTCCGGCGGCCGATCGCCCCTACTCATGTTCGCGCTCCCGGAGCACGATGGAGATGACCGCGAAGGCCAGGACGATGACCATGAATACGACTGCGATCGCGGACCCGTAGCCGTATTGCCCCTCCTGGATACCGCGTCGGAACATGAACGTCGCGAGCATCTCGGTGGAGTTCAACGGGCCGCCGCCGGTCGTGCCCCAGATGACATCGAATGCCTGGAACGCGCTGATGATCTCCAGCAGGATGACGACGGTGATGACGTTGCGCAGCCCTGGGATGGTCACGTGTCGGAACGATTGGCGTGCGTTCGCGCCGTCGATGGCGGCGGCATCGTAGAGGGTGCGATCGATGCCCTGCATGCCCGCCAGGAAGATGACGACCGCCAAGCCGAAGCCGGCCCAACCGGTGGCAAGGGCCAGTGCGGGGAGCGCGGTCGCCCGATCACCCAGCCAAGCGTGGCTCAGACCGCCCAGGCCGATCGCCTCAAGCACGCCATTGAGCAACCCCGCGGGGTTGTACACCCAGCGCCAGATCATCGCCACCACGATGGCGGCCTGGACGACGGGCAGGAAGTATGCCAACTGGAACGCGACGCGACCCCTGATCCGACTCGCCAGCATCGCTGCCGTGACCAGCCCGACCAGGACGTTGAATCCAACGACCAGCACCAGCCAGACGGCGTTGTTCCAGAGCGCCTTCCAGAAGACCTTGTCGCCCGTGAGCTTCTCGAAGTTGTCCAGACCGACCCATTCGCGGATGGCGCTGATGCCGTTCCAGTCATGGAGGGCCAGCTGGAACATCTCGAGGGTGGGCCGCAGGACGAAGACGACGTAGAGCAGCAACGCTGGCGCCACGAACGCCCAGGCGACCAGGTCCCCCCGCAGCCGACGTGAGATCACCGACGACCGCCACAGAAAGCTGTGCGCGGTCGTCGGTGAGGTCCTCCGACGGAGGAGTACGTCGGCAGGCAATGGTGGGATGTCATGGTGGATCCGGAGCAGGAGACCGGTGGCCGCTCCGGAGCGCGTCAGCGCTTCCCGGCCGGTCCGGGGAAGCTCAGGGCGCTGTCACGCCTCCGGGCTGCATGGTCTCGCCCTTGGCCTTGGCTTCCTCCCAGGCGGCCTGGATGGCGCCCGTGAAGTCCTTGGCGGATGTCTCCCCGACCAGCATCGACTGGAGACCGTCGTAGGTGACAGCGGATACGTTCGCAGGCATGATCGTGTCGAGGAACGCCTCGACCGAGCCGTTGACCCGGTTCGCGTCGTTCATCTTCAGGATGTCCTGGTGGATCTGCGGGAGCTTTGCGAGTCCTTCGCCGCTGACCTCGCCCACCGGGATGATGCCGTTCTCCAGCAGGGTGGCGCGGCCGAACTCGCTGAAGTTGAGGAAGTCCAGGAACGCGGCGGCCTCGTCCGGGTGTTCGGTCTTGGAGTTGACGGTCCAGGCACCGGAGATGCTCTCGGTGGGATATGTGGGCTTGCCCGCGACCGGATTGGGCAGTGCGAATGCGCTGAAGTCGTTGATGGCGTCACCCACGGTGGGCACCCATTCCGGCAGCATGAAGGTCCCGGTGAACATCATCGGGATCTCGCCGCGGAAGAAGCTCGCCAGCACGTCCCGGTATCCGCCAGCGAGCGGCTCCGGTCCGAAGTAGCCCGCCGCGTTCTGGTCGATGAGGACCTGCGTGGCATCAACGAACGCCTGGTCGTCCCAGCGGCCGTCCCCATAGAGGACGTTGTCCATGCCCTCCGGGCCCGCCGCCAGACCCCACACCGCGGTCTGGTTGTGTGAGATCGGCCAGCCGTCACCCGCGGGCAGGCCGACGACCGTGGGATAGTCCGTCTTCAGGGCCTCTTCGACCGCCAGGAACTCAGCCCATGTCGTGGGGACCTTGAGTCCCTTGTCCGCGAAGATCTTCTTGTTGTAGAACATCGCGGTGGTCTGGACGCTTTCTCCGATGGCGTTGAGCTTGCCATCGGACGAGGTGCGGGTCACCACATTGGCGGGGATGAGCTTGTCCCAGCCCTTGGAGAAGTAGTACGGGCTGAGGTCAAGGACGTGTCCGGCGTCGATGATGTCCTTGGGCTGACCCGGCCCGATGCCGCCCTGCCAGATGTCCGGGCCCGTGCCCGCGTTGAGCGCTGGCAGGAGGGCTGGCTTGACCAGCTCGTCGCCCATGAAGGTGGCGACGACCTGGGTCTCCGGGTGCTGCTGGTTCCATTCGTCGGCGACCTTGGTGTAGGCGTTCACGGTACCGACCGACCCAGACAACCAGAGTTGCAGCGTGGTCGGGTCCTGGGCAGCGGCTCCCATGGACCCAGCCAGGAGTGTCGACGCGCCCAGCATGGTCGCTGCCGATGCGATGGCCCACCGCCGTCTGAGTGTGTGCATCTGGGGCTCCTCATGTGATCGACCGCCGTCGACGGCCGGTGCCTCCCGGTCCGCCGCACGCGCTGGATCGGCCGACGATGAATCGGCCACGCGCCACGTCGGACGATATGGTCGGACGCGTCGGCCCGGCAGTGAAAACAGGCCAATCACGGGCAACAAGCGGCGAATCCCGGCCAACTGATGACCGTCCGATCCGAGCCTCCGTGGCACGACGTGCGCTCGGGCCTCGGCCGTTGCGACCCCGGCCATGTCGCCCGCGCGCAGCGCCTCGTCGCTATCGGACCGACGCGACCTCGATCATCGGCCACGAGCATCCGGGCTGTGGACCGCAGCCGCCACCTGGCCGGTGGCGCTTGGCCCACGATCGTGCGCGTGCCTGTAGGCAAGGGGGCTCTGTCCAAAGGCACGCCGGAAGGCTCGGGAGAACGCAGATGGGTCCGGCCAGCCGACCGCGGCGCCGACCGCGGCGACCGCGACGTCAGATGCGACGAGCATCTGCGCGGCCACCTCAGCGCGCCGATGGTTCACGAAGGCGATGGGCGGCCGACCCAGCCATTGGGTGAACATGTGGCACAGGTACTGCGGCCCAACGTACGCCCGAGCGCTCAATTCAGAGAGCGTCCACGGGTAGCTCAGGTCGTGCTCGATGACGTCCACGGCCGCGGATACGGCGTGGGGTACGGTCGCCCGTTCCCCTGTCGACGCAAGCGTGTCGAGCCGTCTCGCCACTATGTCGATCGCCAGCAGCAGGTGGCCAAGGTCGCTGGCCGCCGTGCGATCCTCGGAACGCCTCGTTCGAAGATGCTCGAGATGCTCCAGGCACTCGTCCGTCTCGTGCGATCCCAACGTCAGCACCACGGGGAACGGGGTGACAGTGGCCTCACGCGTCCCGAACAGCGCCATGAGACCTGGGTCCAGCGACGCCCACCGCAATTCGAAGTTCACGACCTCGGCGCGAATGAGGCAGTTGTACACGTACATGTCGTCACACAGGCGGTACCCATGAGCGACCCTCGGCGGCACGAAGATGGCCGAACCGCGGCGGATCTCCTGCTCACCCGTCGCCATCAGGTGTCGACCCGTGCCTGACGCCACGATCGCGAGTTCGAAGTAGTCGTGGCGATGCGAGTAGACATTGATGGGGTGGTGCTGGTAGCTGATGCCCACGAGCTGCGATGGCTCGAGGAAGGCGTCTGCGGTCAAGGTCGTGCCGGCCACGTGGGGAACCATGCGCTGGGAGCGATCGGCACTACCCATGGGGCGCGCGACGCGCGGTGTCGCCTCTGCAGGCATGCGCCGAGTCCCGAATGCTCCTGGCCACACGGCAGTGCGTCATGCGCGGGCCACTGCAGGGTTGGCGAGGTGCGGAGCTGACACCGTGACGTGGTGTCGTCCTGGGCCGATGAGCGACCGAGCGGCGGTCGGCGTGCCATCGACGATGACGCTGGACGCGGTCGTAACCGGGGCCATGAGGGTGCCCGACGTGCCGAACGGTAGCTCGATGTCCGACACGAACGACCCCGTCGCGTCGATCCTCCAGTCGATCGCGACCCTGCCGTAGGCGCTGTCCACCGATCCACGCGCCCAGTCGATGCCCATCACCGGCTGGGGGGCGATAAGGACATGTCGATAGCCTGGCTGCAGTGGATCGGGAGCGATGCCGGCCACGTGTCGGTAGACCCAGTCGATGACAGCGCCATAGGCGTAGTGGTTGAAGGAGAGCATGTGGGGTTCCCGGTCGTCAGGCGTGGGCATGTCTGGTGGCGTGGTCATGGCCCCGGAGTGGATCGAGCCATCGGGCAGGATCGCGTCCCCACGTTCCCAGACCGTGGTGGCACCCTGCTCGACCTGGTAGAGCCAGGAGGGCATCTCTCGGCGGAGCAGCATCTGGTATGCCTCGTCGAGGTAGCCCGCATCCGAGAGCGCGGGCAGGACCAGGGGCGTGCCGAGGAACCCGGTCGACACCCGACCCTGGACCTCGCGCACCAGGCGCCCGAGCGTCGCCCCGACAGCCTCGCGCTCGGACGACGGCACAAGGCCGAACCGAAGGGCGACCGAGCATCCGGTCTGGGTCGTCAGGGCGTGGTCGCCCCAACGCGCCCAGGTCGCGGCCGCGACCCGATCCGCGGTGGCCAGCGCGTCGGCGGCCCAGGCGGCGTCACCGAGCACGGCGGCTGCATCACCGGCCAGCCTGGAGCTCCACGAGTAGAACGCGTTGGCCAGGAACTCCGAATCGACCTTGGCCTCCCACGGACGGTCCGCGGGTGCGTCGGGATCGAGCCAGTCTCCGAACTGCCAGCCGGGACGGAGCAGTCCATCTGCTGCTTCCCGGGCACGCAGGGAGTCGACCCACCGGCGCATGCTGTCCATCTGGTCGCGGAGGATCGTCTCGTCACCGAACGACTCATACACGGCCCACGGGACCATGGCCGCGGCGTCTGCCCATCCGGCCCGACCGAATCGCGCCTCGCCCGTCACTACCACATCAGGCACCACGGCGGGTACTCCCAGCTCGTCGTCCTGGTCGATGGCGACGTCCCGGAGCCAACTCGCCCAGAACGCCTGTGAGTCGAACAGGGTGGCGGCAGTGGGTGCGAATGCCTGTGCATCACCGGTCCAGCCCAGCCGCTCGTCGCGCTGGGGGCAATCGGTTGGCACGGACACGAAGTTGTCGCGCTGAGACCAGACCACGTTCTCATGGAGACGGTTCAGGCGCGCTTCCGAGCACTCGAAATGGCCACGCCGCGGCGTGTCGCTGCTGATGACCACGAATGCCGCGCCGATGACCTCAGCAGAGGTCGTAACCTCGGCGTAGCGGAACCCGTGGAACGTGAACAGCGGCTCCAGGGACGTCTCGCTATCGTCCGCGAGCGTATACGTATCGGTGGCCTTGGCCCCTCGCAGGGCCTTGGTATGCAACGAACCGTCGGGCTCGAGCACCTCGGCGTGCCGGACCGTCACGACGTCGCCGCGCTGGCCTCGGACCGTGAGCCGGACGAACCCGGAGATGTTCTGGCCGCCGTCGAGCTGGACCCGGCCGTCGGGTCCCGGGACGGGCTCGACCGGGATGACCGCGACGACCCGGACCGGTGGCGCGAGGCGCGGCTCGATGATGGACGCATCGAAGGGCACCACCTTGACCGGGCGCCAGCCGCTCGTGTCGTGGCCAGGAACATGCACGCCGCTCGTCCGCCGCCGCAGGTCCATCACGCAGCCGTCGTACAGGTCTGCCGACATGATGTCCGACGTCGTGGCCGTCCAGGTCTCGTCCGTGACGACGCGCTGGGTGCTGCCGTCGGCCATATCGATCTCGATCTGGGCGATGAGGGCCACCTCCCGACCGTACCTGCAGCGGTCCTCGTGGCGGTCCCAGCCGAGCCGTCCGCGATACCAGCCGTCGCCCACGGTGCCGACGATGATGTTGGCGCCAGAGGAGAGGAGCGACGTGACGTCGTACGTCTCGGCGATGAGCCGCTCGCGATAGCTCGTCCAACCTGGGGCCAGGAGGTCCTCGGTCACTGGACGGCCGTTGATGGTGACACGGTGGACACCCAGTGATGTCAGGTACAGCCTCGCCCGAACGATGTCGGCAGGGAGATCGAACTGGTGACGCAGGACCGGAGCGGGAGCCTGACGATCAGCTCCAGGGTCGTCCGGCAGCGTCACCGCCAGTGCGGTCCAGTCACTCGCCTCCAGGAGTCCCGCCTCGACCCGTAGCACCGGGCTCCAATCGGTCCACCCGCGAGCCGTCCGGACGCGCACGCGGCAGTACCGCACTTCACGGCTCCGGAGCATTGGCCCGGGCGCTGGCACGGCTACCTGCGCCGCGCCATCGACCACCCCTGAGCTGGCCGTCAACGTCTCGAATCCTGCAGACGCCGCAACCTGGATCTCATAGGAGAGCTGCTCCAACCCGGCAACGGCCGGCGCGACACGCCACGTGAGGCGCGTCACTCCACGTCCGATCGTCAGCACCCCGTCCGGCACCTGGGAGCGAAGGTCGGTCACGACGATGGCCGCCTCGGGCGACACGAGTGAGGATGTCACGCGGAGAACCTCCTTGAGTGGCCGCGTCGGGCGGCCACCAGTGCGTCAGCCCTTGACGGCCCCGGCGGTCAAGCCGGATACGAGTTGGCGTTGGAAGAAGATGAACATGATCATCGGCGGGATGGTGATGAGCAGGACGTCTGCGAACAGCAGGTTCCATTTGGTGCTGAACTGGCTCTGGAATTCGTACAGGGTCAGCTGCACCGTGGCGTTGCCGTTGCCCGGCAGGAAGTACAGGGGATTGACGAAATCGTTGTAGACGGCGATCGACGAAACGACGATGACCGTGATCATCGCGGGGCGAAGCAAGGGCAAGATGACCTTGAAGAACAGCCGCAGCGGACCGGCGCCGTCGATGATCGCGGCCTCATCCAGCTCTCGGGGTATGGCGGTCATGAACGTCCGGAAGATGAGGACCGCGAACGGCATCAGCAGCATGGTCTCGACCAGGATCAGGCCCAGCAGCGTCTTGAACAGGCCCAGCCACTGGAGCATGAAGATCGTGGGCACGAGTGCAGGCGGCAGGATGAGGCCCGCGAGCATCAAGGCGGCCACGGCCGACCCGGTGCGGTCGCGTCGCCGCTGGAGCACGAACCCGACCATCGCGGACAGCAGGACGATGAGCGCGACCGAAGCGACGGTGAGGATCAGGCTGTTGCGCAGGGCGGTGAGCATCAGGTCGCGGCCCGTGGCCATCACCTGTTCGATGTTCGCCTGCAGATGCCACTCGGTGGGCAGGCTCAACTCCAGGCGCGACGCCTCGGCACGGTCCTTGCCTGCGGTGACCACCATGAATAGGAACGGGATGACGAACACCACGCCGGCGATCGCGAGGGCCAGGACACCCAACAGGTTCTCGCGGATCGGCCGCCGCTGCTTCACAACTCGATCTCGCGACGGGAGAAGAACCGCATCATGGGGTACACGATGATGATGACGACGATGAAGACCAGCACGTTGCCGGCCGTTGCCAGCCCGTAGAAGCCGGCCTGGTACTGCTTGTAGATCGTTGATGCGATCACGTCCGTGGTGAAGCCCGGCCCCCCTCGCGTCATGGTCCAGATGAGATCGAAGGTGCGCAAGCCGCCGATGAACGACAGCAGGATCACCGTGAACGTCGCATTGCGACTGAGCGGGACGATCACGTGCCGGAGCTTTGCCCAGAACCCGCCCTCAAGGCGGACCGCGTCCACATACTCCTCGGGGATCGAGAGGATGCCAGCGATGAAGATGACCATCGCGATCCCCACACCCTTCCAGACATCGACGAAGGCGACCGACAGCAGGGCGATACCTGGGTCCGTCAGCCACGAAGGCCCATCGATGCCGATCAACTCCAACGCCCTGTTGATGAGGCCCTTCGAGGGATGCATCAACACGGCGAACGTGATGCCCACCGCAACGGTGCTCACCAGCACGGGGAAGAAGATGATCGACCGTAGGAGGGTGCGGAAACGGATGCTCGATGTCAGGAGCACCGCGAGCAGCAGCCCGATGATGACCTTGAGCCCGCTCGTGACGACCGCGTAGATGAGTGTGTTGCGCATGCCGTTGGTCAGCGCCGGCTCACGCAGGAACTGGCTGAAGTTGTCCAAGCCGATGAACTCGGCGTCGAAGAGCGTCCAGCGGGTCAGGCTGAAGTAGAACGCCAGGATGGTGGGCGCGATGAAGAGCACCGCGAAGAGGATCCCAGCCGGCAGGTAGAAGGCGTGCGAATAGGTCCGGCGGACGGATCGCGGGAGGTCAGCACGGGACACGGTCGGCCTCCGGGTACGTCGACTGCACGCTGAACGGTTCGGGGTCGGCCGGACGACCCGGCCGACCCCGTCGTGCTGGTTATGGGTAGCTCGTGGCAGGCGCAGGACCTACCAACCCGGCAGACCGAGCTGCTTCGCTTGCTTCTCGATGTCCTGGTCGTACAGCGCCGCTCCATCCTCGGCGGACCGAAGACCGGAGCCGACCTCGACCGTGATCTGCTCCAGGCTCGGACCCTTGACGGGCGACACGAACTCCAGGGCCGGCGCGGCCATGTTCGTGTCCAGGTACTTCTGGAGATCCAGCACCGCGGGCAACGCGTCCGCGGGCAGCGTCGAACCCTTGATCAGGTATGGGCCTGAGGGCGGCACAGCAGCCTGCATGGCCTCCGTTCCTGCGACCGAGGCGACGAAGCACAGGAAGTCCTTGGCAACATCGATATTCGTGCTGCTCTGGGGGATGTACAGAGCGGCGGGCATCCAGACTGTCGCGCCGTTCTTGGTGGCATCGTCACCGGGCTGTGCGAAGAAGCCGATGTCGTTGATCTTGTCGGGGTTGTTCGCGGCGATCGCCGCCAGGGCGAAGGTGAGCATCGGATAATGCGCGATCTCCCCTGCGGCGAGCATATTCAGCCCATCGTCGAACTTCGCGGAACCGAAGTCCTTCTGGTACCAGCCCTTGTCGAACCCCTCCTGCAGGTGCTGGAATCCCGCCAGCGCGGCCGGCGTCGTCGCGTACTTGATCTTGTTGCCGGTGTAGTCGTCCGCGAAGTCAGGGATGGCCGACTGGACGTTGTAGTAGTCCGCCAGGACGAACAGCTGCGACGTCCAGGTATCGCCGTAGGTCGCCCCGACAGGAGCGATGCCCGCCGCCTTGATGGCCTCGTTGTTTGCCCCGAACTCGGCCCAGGTCGTGGGCACCGCGAGGCTGAGCTGCTCGTAGACCTTCTTGTTGTACAGGATCCCACCGCCCATCGCGGGCTCGACCGGGACGCCAAAGATGCCCGCCCCCTGGGTGACGGCCGGGATGAAGGACTCCGCGATGTTCGGGATGCATGGCTCTGCCGAGAGGTCCACCAGCTGCTCGGTCGGGCTCAACGCCTGCAGCAGGGAGCCGGCGTTGTACATGAAGACGTCTTCCATCTCGTCCGTCGCAAGCGCAGTCTTGACGAGATTGTCGCCTTCTGCGCCACCAGGCCGGGTCACGACGTCGATGGTCACGTTGGGGTGCAGCGCTGTATACGCATCGGCGAGCGCCTGGGCGATCTGCGGGTTCGGATCGTTCACGAATGTGCTGTACGTCAGGGTCACTGGCGCGTCGGACTGCGCTGTCGTGACACTGCCGAGTGCCGCCGCAAGCAGGGCGGTGCCGCCTACGAGGCTGATCGCTCGCCTCATCGAAGTCCCGGGCATGTGTCTCCACCTTCCACGTGATCCGCAGTTGACGCGAACCGTTCGCGTCAGTGGCCGGAAACGTACGCCGAACGCATCCGACGAGACTTGGCCACGATTGTTCTGGACTGTGACGCGATCGCGCCCCGTGAGCCTACGGATGGACGAGGCGATGGGGCACAAGTGTCGTCTGATGGAGCAGTTCGCCTCGATGGCGCAGCCGATAGGCCCTTGGGCTGACCCCGTGCTCGCGCCGGAAGGCCCGCGAGAACAGGGACGGATCCGGCCATCCGACGGCTACCCCGATGGCTGCGATCGGATCGTTCGAGCTCACGAGCAGGAGGGCGGCCAACTCGGCGCGGCGTCGGCTCACGAACGCCATGGGCGGTTGCCCGATCCAGCGTGTGAACAGGTGGCACAGATGGTGCGGACCGACGTACAGGCGGGTGCTCAACTCCCCGAGGGACCACGGATGGGTGACATCCCTTTCGATGAGTTCCAGCGCGCCGATCACGACGGCCGGGGCGGCCATGCCTCGCTCGGTCGCAGGCGGAGACATGCCCAATCGTCTGCCAAGGACATCCAAGGCGAGCAGGAAATGGCCTAGGTCATGGGCGGCGCTCCGGTCCGTGGGTTCGCGGAGCCGCACCTGGTCGAGGTGTGCGATGCACGCGGCCATCTCCGACTCATCCAGCTCGAGAACGACCGGGGCGCCGTCTGCTTCACCGCCCCGCCCCCCGAACAGGGCGCCCAAGCGCGGGTCTCGAGACGTCCACATCAGTTCGAACTGCGCGACCTCGGAGCGCAGGAAGCAGTTGTAGACGCGAAGGTCGTTGCAGAGTCTGTAGCCATGTCCGGCCCCCGGGGGAACGAAGATGACGGATCCTGGCTGCACGGCTCGTTCACCCAAGGAGGTGAAGTGCCGGCCCGTGCCCGAGGTGACCAGGGCCAATTCGTAGAAGTCATGGAAGTGCCAGTAGACGTTCAGCTGATGGCGCTGCATGCTGAACCCGATGAGCGTCGTCGGAGGGTAGAACGCGTCCGCGGTCAGTGTCATCCCAGGGGCGTGCGGGAGCATGCGCATCGCACGACGATAGCTCGTTGGACCTGCACTGGCGAGTGATCGGCCGCCGGGTCAAGGATCGCCTGGCCGTTCGCGTCGC
>Ga0105048_10008499_pt1 | contig 16422 bp, 8 predicted proteins | sample MAT05_FD_78382 | JGI IMG/M metagenome (GOLD analysis project Ga0105048, IMG submission 78382) | Freshwater microbial communities from Lake Fryxell liftoff mats and glacier meltwater in Antarctica - MAT-05 | ecosystem: Environmental > Aquatic > Freshwater > Ice > Liftoff microbial mat | place...
CCAACTCCACGCGTGAAGTCGATGGCCCTTCCTTGTATAATGCTCTCGAAGCTGATTCAACATGACACGACTGCCGGGAACCGTCTGAGGGACGCATGCATTTTCAGTTCATCGTGGCACCGCCGACCCCCGCGTTGCTGCCGCCGGCCGGGCCGGCGGCCGACCACTCTACCGAGTTGCTGACGCAGTTGCTGGACATCCAGCGCGAGCAACTGAGCCTGATGCAGGCACAGGCCGTCGCCGGCGGGGATAACTCGCAGGCCCGCTGGCGCAACTTCTTCGAGCGCTGGCAGGGCGAGTTCCCCGAACTGCCCGGCAGTTTCCGCGAAGTGCTGCCCACGGTGGAACGCGCCTACCTGCGGCTCATGAGCGACATGGTGGATCATCTGAACGATGAAGACTCGCACGGCCTGGAGGACGACTTCTCGCTGGGCGAATTCCTAGACCGCTATGCGATGAAGGCGAGCCAGATCGGCACCATCCTCAATCTGCTGGGGCAGATGGTCGAGGCCTCTCGCAGCGACGAGTAACCGGGAACCCATTGAATCCATGGACATCGCGACGGCGGACCTTGCACCGATTCGAGAACTGTACGCCCGGGGTCTCTACGTGCAGGCGCTGGAGCGCGCGAAGGCGTTCGGTCCGTTCAAGGAATGGTCGAACGCCGCCGCCCGCCTGCTCGCGGGCCGGCTGGTGATCCAACTGGGCGCCCCGCGCCTGGGCCGTTGGCTGCATCTGCGTGCCTACCGCGACACGCCGACCTATCACGAAGCGATCTACTACCACGCCCGCTATCGGCTTGAGAAGCATGGGCCCTACGGCTGCTGGCAGTTCCTTCGCCGCAACCCCGAGTGGAACGACGCCCCGCCCGAAGTTCGGGCCGACTGGTACGGGCTGCACGGCTTCGTCGCGGCCCGGCTGCGCGACTTCGACCGGGCCGAACGCTTCCTGAATCGCGCGGAGTCGCAGGCGCACGACCGCGCCTGGCTGTCCATCGAGCGTGCGAGCGCCTACGAGTTTGCCGAGCGTTTCGACGATGCCCTGCAGGCCGCGAAGCATTCGCAGGAACTGATCCCCTGGTTCCGCCCCGGCGTGCAGGCGACCGCGCACCTGCTCCAGGTGCAGGGTCGCGAGAACGAAGCGCTTGACCACCTCACCGAAGCGGTGCAACACATCGAATCGGGCATTGTGGTCGCCCAATTGGCCGCCATCCAGCTCGACATGGGCCGCACCGGCGATGCCCGGACCAGCTACGAGCGCTATGCCGAACTGTCGCCCCTGATGGAGCAGGAAGTCAGCGATTGGCTGGCCGCGCGACGCTGCGATTCCGCTTACTTCATGGGCGACATCGCCGCCGCGAAGGTGCAGGCTCCGCTCGCGGACGATGAGTTCTACACCGACTTCGCCGTACGATTGGAACTGCCCCACGATGCACCGGGCAACAGCGTGCGGCTGACCATGCCCGAGTTCCCCGTCTCCCCGACGCCGCCCCGCCCGCTGACGATTCTGACTCGCTTCTGGAACGCGCCGGACATCAAACTGCCGGACGAAAAGCCCACGTTCGACGGCCTGTGGGAAAGTGAGGAACGACAGTCGGCTCGGACTGCCGGCTTCCACGAGCGCGAGTTCACCATCACGCCCGAGTTGGCCTTCGCGATGCTCGATCGCGGCATCCCGTTTCTGATGACCATGGTCGACGCGGGGTACACGCATTCGCAGGTCGTCTGCGGGTATGATCGACAGCGGAACTCGATTTGGATGCGCGACCCTTCGGGCCGGCGTTCGATTGAATCACCGCTGAAGCCGCTGCTTGAGCGCTATGCGCCCTTTGGCCCGCGCGGTCTCGCGATCGTCCCCGAAGAAAAGAAACACCTGTTCGACAGCTTCGTCATCGGCGACCCGGATCAGGCACTGTACGACCAGCTTCACCAGTTGCAGGAATGCCTCGCCGTCAATGATCGTCCGAAGGCGGGTTGGCTCCTGACCCAGATGCAGGAACATCGGCTCAAGGACTTTGCCCGCCTGGCACTCGCGCGCTACGACGCGAACTCGACGTTGCTGCTGCAGGCGCTCGATCGCGTTCTCGACCAATGGCCCGACGAATCGACCTTTCTGCTCAGCCGCATCAACGTGCTTCGCGACCTGGGCCGCAAGGATGAGCGCCTGGCCATGGCGAGGCGACAGCTTCGCCGCACCGATGGCGACCCGCTGTTCGCCCAGCACTACGCGCAACTGATTCTGCCCGATGCCCGCTTCCAGCGTGAAGGCGTGCACGTGATGCAGCGCGGCATCCGTAAACGGCCGTACGCCGCGGTGGCGTACTACTTCCTCGCCAACCTGCTATGGGAGGAACACGAGTTCCACGAAGCGACCGACCTGTACCGCTTCGCCGCCTGCCTGGACGAACGCGACGAGCAATTCGCCGAGGCCTACTTCCGCGCCGCCCGCGTTCTGGAGCAGACGCCCGAAGCGATGCGATTTCTGCAGACTCGCTTCAATCGCACCAAAGGCAAGCTCGCGTCGCCGGCCCGCGCCCTGTTCTATTCGCTGAGCGAACAGGACGAAATGCAGTCGGCCTTCAAGGTCCTCGACCAGGTCACCGAAGCGACCGATGCCGGCGGGGATCGCACTGAGACGGGTGAAGTTCTGCTGTTCGCGGCCGAGTTGCGGGCCGACTACAACGAATCGCAGAAGGGGATCGAACTGCTGGAGAAGGCCAAGGAGCGAACTGCGTTGCCCGCCTGGCTGCGCACTGCCGCCCGCATGGCCACGCTGCGCTGCGACCTGCCACTGGCGAAACGTCACTGGGAAGAGTTGCTGATAGTCGAACCGCTGGCGGCCGACGCGTACCGCGCCATGCCACGATTGATCGCCGACCTGCAGGGCCGTGATGCCGCCGTGGTGTGGTTGCGCCAATGGGCCGACAAGCACCCGACGCATCATCCGCTGCAACAGTTGCTGATCGACTGGCTGCGGTCGGAAGCACCGGGACCGGTGGGCGTCAGCAGCGATTTCTCGGCCGAGCAGATCCTGCGTCGGCTCATCGACCAATGCCCCGAGGATGCCTGGGCTCACCGCGAATACGCCCTGCACCTGGCGAACAACGGCCGCGCCGCCGAGGCGTTCGCGGAACTCGAGATCGCGCACGACCTGGAACCGGACAGCGCGTCGTACCTGTACACACTGGGCCATGTCAGCCTGAAGGCGGACAAGCCGGCCGAATCGCGCGAAGCCTACGAGGAGGCCATCCGCCGATCGGTGGAGAACGACGTCGCCATCGCCGAACTGGTCGCGCTGGCCGGTGAGGAAGACAAGGAAGACGCGCTGCAGTTCATTGCCGACGAACTGAAAACGCAGCCGGTGTTCAGCGATGGCCTGATGGCGTTCCGCGATCAGGCCGTCAACATCATGGAGCCCGATGACCTGCTGCGCATCCTGCAGGGGTTACTCGATGATCATGCGGAAGTCTGGGCGTGCTGGTCGACGGTCAGCCAGCAGTTGCTGATCTGTGGCCGGTTGGAAGAAGCCCACGAACTGGCGAAGGAAGCAGTCATCCGCTTCCCGCTGCAAGCCCGGCTGTGGATCGACCTGGCCGAGGTGCACCGGGCTCAAAGCGACACCGAGGGACAGATCGAGGCGTTGCGCCGGGCCGTGGGCGTGGCCCCGGGCTGGAGCTATGCCGCGCGCGAACTGGCCGAGGCGCTCGAATCGAACTTGCAGAGCGAGGATGCGCGCGTCGTACTCGAACAGGCTGTCGCACGCTCATCGCTCGACCCGGTCAACCATGGCTACCTCGCGGACAACCTGTGGAACTCAGGCGATTCAACCGAGGCGCTCGAACGGCTGCGGGTCGCACTGAAGCTCGACCCCGGGTACGACTGGGCGTGGCGCGCACTGTCCGACTGGACGGAGCGGATGGAATGCCCGGAGAATGCCGTCGAGATCACACGTGAAGTGGCGAACGTTCGCCCCGGTGACGCGCGGGCCTGGCTTTCGTTGGTGCGTGTCCTGCCGGGGCGCGAGCAGGCCGAGGAAGCACTTGAATCGCTTGATCGGGCGATCGCGCTCAACCCCCGCTCGATCGAAGCCTATGACCTGAAGGCCGAACGCCTGGCGGAGATGGGCCGTTACGACGAGGCGAAGGCAGCCGCACTGCCGGAGATCTTCGACGCTGACCCGCCGATGGTACTGCAGGGCCGGGCCGCGTGGGTGGAGGCCCGTCGCGGCCGCTTTGATATCGCCTGCCGTGAGATGCAGGCCCTGGTGGCACTTGAGCCGCATTACTACTGGGGTTGGCAGCAACTGGCCGAGTGGTACAACGAGACCGGCAAATCGGACCTGTACCTGGAAGCCGCCGAGAAACTGGTCGACCTGCGTGGCGACAGCCCGGTCGCCCTGGCGATGCGCGGCGAGGCCCGCATGCAGACCGGCGATCGCGACGGCGGCAAGGCCGACCTGCGTGAGGCCCAGCGCATCGCCCCCGGCTATTCGTTCGCCGGCATGCTGCTGTTCGATGCCTATCTGCACGATGAGGAGTACGGCAGCGCCCGCGCGGCCCTGGCGCTGCTGCAGGAGCATATCGGCGGCTCGGGCCGGCCGTTCGTGGCGGCGCGCTACGCTCAGCTTGCCTCGCACGAGAAGGACAGGGACGCCGCGCTCGACGCCGTGCGCGATGCCTGTTCGTTGCCCTGCGACTCTACCTGGCCGATCAACGCCGCCGTGGCCGAGTGCCGCAAAGCCGACTGGTCCGACGATGTCGATGCCGTTCTCTGCGATGTGATACTGAACAGCGAGGAGTTCCATCCCTACACACTGTTCGCCTGGCTCGAGGGGCCCGACGGGGCGAACGCGAGCATCGACCGCAAACTGGAACTGATCGACCGGCAGATTGCAGTCCACCCGCGCTACGTGCAGACGTACGACGTAAAGGCCGAGATGCTCGCCCGGGCCAGCCGCTACGACGAAGCCCTGGAAGCATGCGAGCCGCCTGCCTATGGCGACATCATGCCGATGATCCTGCGTGGGCGGGCCGCCTGGATCCATGGCCTGCGCGGCGACCGCGACACCGCCATCGCCCGCATGCGTGATATCCTGAATGCCGACCCCGACTACTACTGGGGCTGGCAGCAGATCGCCAACTGGTTCGATTCCGCCGAAGCGCACGCGGACTACCTGGAAGCCGCGGAAAACCTCGTGCGTCTTGCCCCCGCCGATCCGGCCGCGTACGGCTATCGCGGGGAAGCCAAACTGTTCGCCGGTGACCGCCGCGGAGCCAAGTCGGATTTTCAAAGGGCCTACGAACTCGACCCCAACTACGCGTTCGCCGGCCTGCATCTGATGGACGAGTTGCTGGCCGACGATGAGATCGATACCGCCACGCGCACGCTGGCCCGATTGCAGGAGCATATCGGCGGGCCCTACGTCCGCCTGCGGGCCATCCGGCTGGCAGTCAAGAATCGCGATCTCGAAACGGCTCAGGATCAATTTGCCCAGTTGTGCCGCGACGAGGATTCGCCCTACCTGCTGCTGAACAAAGCGGCAGACGCGCTTGCCGAAGCCGGCTGGGGGCCTGAAGTTGACGTAATGCTGAACATCGCTGTGGACGACGAAGGCAGCGTCAGCCATGTGGGCCGGCTGTGGGTCGAACGCAGCATCGCCCGCAACGACCCCGACTTTGAACGCAGGTTGCCGCTGATCTTTGACCGTGGGGAGATCGGGCAGGAGGCGCTGCTGGCCGCGATTGAAACCCTCGGCAAGCCGTCGTCCGCCGGACGACTGCACGAGTGCATCGCCCAACATGAGAAAGTGCTGCGCGAAACCGACCGCGGCTGGGCGAAGACCGCCCGGGCGCTGTTGAGTGTCAACGACCTGCAAGTCGCGCGGGCATGGGTGGACGACTGGTCGTCGCGCACCGACGCCGAGCCGTGGATGCTGCTTCCCGCGGCATTGGTATTCCGTTCACTCAACGAGATGGACGAAGCGTATCGCATCAGCCTGCAGGCGCTCACGCAGGCCCCCGACCCGACGACGCCCGAGCATCAGGTGTTCGTCGCGATTGAAGACGCCCTCGTCGGCAAGACCGGCGATGCCGCCTTGTTGCTGCGCGACATCGACCCCGAAGACCTCGATGATGTGCCGCGTCTGTTGTTCCACTTCGCCGAATCGCTGATCGAAGTGCAGCGTGCAGGCGAGGATCAAAAGCAGACCGTCTTCCGCGTGATGCGGGCGAAGGTCGAAGAGGCGATCGCCACCTACGCACCCAAGACAGGTCACGACGATCTGTCCCGCTGCTACCGCCGCTGGACGGCCCGCATTGCCAGAAATGCCGGCGGGCTCGGCGGCTGGGGCTGGGGACTGTGGAAGAAATTCAAACCATCCGTGTGAGGCCAGGACGTGACTCGCCGCGGAACATTGCTGACACCCGGGCCGATCGGCGAGGAACTCACAGTTGTCCCCGACCGAACTGAACGCCCTTCCCGTTGAATGAATCAGGAGGAACACGATGGCACACCCTTTGGAACCGCTGACTGCGTCGGAAGTGCAGGCGGCGGTCAACCTCCTGCGAGCGAACGGGAAGGTGACTCCGACGACGCGCTTTGTCTCCGTCAACCTGCAGGAACCGTCGAAAGACGTTGTACACGCCGGCATGGAAGGGCTGCCGCGCTCCGCGTTCGCCATTCTGTTCGACAATGCCACCAACAGTTGCCATGAAGCGACCGTCTCACTGACCAAGAAGTCGATGCTGTCGTACAAGCATGTTCCCAATGTTCAGCCGACAATGACGATCGACGAACAGGCCGAATGCGAACAGGCCGTGCTGAAAAGCCCCGAGTTTGCGGCCCTGCTGAAGAAGCATCACAACATTGATGACATGTCGCTCGTCATGATCGACATCTGGAGTGCCGGCTACTACGGCGAGGATGACGAGAAGAACCGCCGGCTCGCCCGCCCGCTCTGCTTCCTGCGCAAGAACCCGGGCGAGAACGGCTACGTGCGCCCGATCGAGGGGATCCGCCCCGTCGTCGACCTGAACACGATGAAAGTGATCCACATTGAGGAGCACGGCAAATGGGACCTGCCGCCCGGCGAAGCCAACTACGCCGCCGACCGCGTCAAGAATCAGCGGGCTGACATCAAGCCGCTGTCGATCACGCAACCGGAAGGGCCCAGCTTCACCGTCGACGGCCATCAGGTGGCATGGCAGAAGTGGAGCTTCGTCATCGGCTTCAACGCCCGTGAAGGGCTGACGCTGCACCATCTGCGTTACCACGATGGCAAGAAGGAACGATCGATCCTTTATCGCGGCTCGCTGACCGAAATGGTCGTGCCGTACGGCGACCCCGGGCCGACCCAACGCCGCAAGAACGCGTTCGATGTCGGCGAGTATGGCATGGGGATGTGCGCCAACAGCCTGCAACTCGGCTGCGACTGCCTGGGCCATATCCAGTATTTCGATGCCCACCTGTGCGATAGCCGCGGCCAACCCTTGACCATCGCCAATGCCGTCTGCATGCACGAAGAGGATTACGGAATCCTCTGGAAACATACAGATCGCCGACTGCCCGATGCCCCCGAAGTACGGCGTTCGCGCCGACTGGTCGTCTCGTCGATCTCCACCGTCGAGAACTACGAGTACGGCTTCTTCTGGTATCTCTACCAGGACGGCACGATCCAGTTCGAGATCAAGCTGACCGGCATCCTGTCGCTGGGGGCATTTCCGAAGAAGGAAAAGCCGAAGTACGGCAACCTGGTCGCCCCGCAGGTGTACGCGCCGAACCATCAGCACTTCTTCAACATGCGGCTTGACTTCGACATCGACGGCACCGCCAACTCCGTGCAGCAGGTCGATGTGGCGGCCGACCCGCCCGGGCCGGATAATCCGTTCGAGAATGCCTTTCAGGCGAAGCCGGTACTTCTGAAGAAAGAGAAGCAGGCCCGCGCCAACCTGTCGATCGAATCGGCCCGCACCTGGAAGATCATCAACCCGAAGGTGCTCAACTCCGTCGGCGACCCGGTGTCTTACAAGTTCCTGCCCGGCGACAACGCCGTGCCGTTCGCCTCGCCGAATGCGTGGTGGCGCAAGCGCGCGGGCTTCGTCAATCATCACGTCTGGGTTACACCGTACCGCGAAGAAGAAAAGTACGGAGCCGGCGACTACCCGAACCAGAGCACCGGCGGCGACGGCCTGATCCGCTGGACCGAGGCCGACCGCCAGATTGAGGCGACCGACGTCGTCTTCTGGTACACCTTCGGCCACACGCACATTCCGCGGCCGGAAGACTACCCCGTGATGCCGACCGCCTGCATCGGCTTCACGCTGAAGCCGCACGGCTTCTTCAACATGAATCCGGCGAACGATGTCCCGCCTTCGGAGAAGGTGAAGAAGGATTGCTGCGAGTAACGGTTGACTGTACTCCTGAAAGGTTCCTCCCATGATTGCGATCGCACCTTCCATTCTGGCGGCCGACTTCTCGCGGCTGGGCGAACTGGTCCGCGAGGTCGAATCAGGCGGTTGCGACCGCATTCACATCGACGTGATGGATGGCCACTTCGTGCCGAACCTGAGCATGGGCCCGGTTGTGGTGCAAGGCCTGCGGCCAGTCACCACGCTTCCGCTGGAAGTGCATCTGATGATCACCGACCCGGCGAAGTACGTCGATTCGTTCCTGAAGGTCGGTGCCGACACGGTGATCGTTCACCATGAAGTGCTGCCCGACCCGCGACCGTTGATCGCGGAGGTACATGCCCGCGGGAAGAAGATCGGCCTGGCGATCAACCCGGGAACGCCGGTCGAAGTGCTGGAACCGTATCTGGCGGAGATCGACCTGGCCCTGTGCATGACGGTCTGGCCCGGCTTCGGCGGCCAATCGTTCCTGCCTGAAAGCCCGGAGCGAATTCAGAAGCTTCGCGCGTTGATTGAGAAGCACAACCCGAAGTGCGAACTGGAAGTGGACGGCGGCATCGACATGAAGACTGCCCCGATCAGCACGCTCGCCGGGGCAAACGTGCTGGTGGCCGGGACGTCGATCTTCGGAGCCAATGGCGGGCCACGCGTTGCGGTGGGAGAGATGCAGTTGCTGGTGGCGTGAAGCTAGCGGCATCCCGTTGGATGCCCGACTTTGCCTAATACCGCACTTCCATGCCCATGTTGATGCCGTGCATCCAGAATTGCGTGTGGATGTCCGGCTTCGGCAATGATCCCATGCTGAGGTTCACATCGAGCGCCTGTCCCGGTCTGGCCACGCTGCTGACGAACAGGAACGTGTAGCCGATGTAAGCCCGCCAGTGATCAAACAACTGATAGCCAAGCGTGACGTTCGTTTCGGGCACGACACCGAACTGGCGGGAGTGAGTGCTGCCCAACATCGAAGGACTTGTCAGCAGCCCGCCCGGCGATGACTGACCCGCCGCAGTCTGCGTGGTGCCGTCGACCGTCAGCACATCCCAAGTCGCGCCGAAGGCGATCTTGGCGAAGCCCGACAAGTACAGCCGTTCGTAGCGATACTCGCCCGCGAAGCCGATCTGCCCGCCGTGGAAGTTGTTCACGGTGCGGAACGAGTCGTTGACGTTGCGCGATGTGCCGTTCGAGTAGTCCGAATGGCTGAAGATGTCAATCTGTTCCGACAGGCGCACGAAGCGATAACCGGACAGAAAGTCGAGGCGCCAGCGGTCTTCGCAGGCCAGCGTGTGCCGGCAGTTGACGTCGCTGCCGATGAATGTCATCGGCGAGCGCACGGAGACAAAACCGCTGCCGACGCCCGGTCCGGCAACGACGTCGGCCCCGGCGATGTCGCCCGGTTGAAGGACGTACGGCCGGGCCACCACCGTCTCGCCGGTCGAGCCGACCGAGAAGGTCGCGAGGGTCGACTGCATGAAGAAGAACGATCCGTCGATGCCCCAGTTGTGGCAGCGATCGAGCCAACTGCCGATTTCAAGCCGCATGCCCGAACGGAACGGCTGCTGCAGACGCTCGTCGCCGTACAGCGTGCTCGTGTCCGATGTGATCAATGCGGGAATGGTATCGGACTGTGTCTGCCCGATGAAGTAAGCGGCATTCACCCACCAGTCGCCCAGGGGCAGGCACGGACAAGGCGGCTGACGCAGCCCGGGATTGCGATCAGGCAGGAACAGCAGGCTGTTGTCGTAGTCCGGCCCGAACAGCCGATCGCGCAGCGGCATCGTGCGCATCGGCTCTTTCTTCGGTTCAACCAGTGGCTTGATGTCCAGACGGGAATCGATGTTGGGCAGTTCAGTCGGCCGATCGGGCCGATCGCGGCGCGTCGTCGTGGCAGCCACCCGCATCAGCGGTCCCTTGTCGGGCGCCGCCTGCGGCGGCAGGGTCAACAGCGCGGGTGCCGGCGCGATCGGCTCCCAGTCCCCGGCTTTGCCGAGGCCCGCAGCCGACAACCATCCGACAAAAAGATATACCAGCCGACTTCGCATCGGGTCACTCGTGAGTCCGCGGATCGGCAATGCCGCATCATCAGGTATCGACTGTGCACGGCGTCGTTCATCAGTCATTCGCCGGGGGCCAACAGGGGCAGGACCCGTTCTTTCAACCAGTCGACGGCATGCACGCCGTGATGCCGGCCGTCGTGTCCCAGTTTGCCGTCGTCCTTCGACCAGAAATGATGCCGAAGATTTCCGAACGTTTTCGCATTCTCGTCGGCCGCGAGCGTCGGCCGGAAGCCGTACCGCCCTGCTGCCTGATACCCTTCTATGCCATCAGCCGTGCCGACCAACCGCATGGCAATCCCCAGCGCGAAACGGTCTCTGCCGCTGCAAAAAACGTCGCAACCATCGCGCGACACACGAAGCGCATCGCGCGGATCGTATCGCGTGGAGACCGAAGGGGCGAACATGATGTTCCGTTCGAGAAACGCGTCCGGAAGCAGCGGGCACGCGGCCAACGCCACCGCACAGCCCGCACTGTAGCTGATCAGCACGATCGGCCGCCCGGGCTGTTCCTTCTGCCAGTAGAGCAACTGCTTCGCCAGTTCCCGGCCTTTGTCGCGGGAATGGCGTTCGTCGGTCTGGTCCTTCAGGATTTGCCTGTAGCCGTGCGACCAGGGGAAGGCGCGAACGACGACGGGGCAATCGCGCACCGCCACCGCGTTCGTGACGGCATTCGAGCATCCCTTGAGATCGCCCGCGCCGTCAATAACGACGACGAGCGCACGCGGTTCAGCACGGGCGAACGCGGGGAGCAGCAGCAGAAACGGCAGAATCGCGCGAACCATCACCGGCGCGGCCCTCTGGAGGAAGGATCCACGCCGTTGTATCGGTTGATGTGAAGGTGTGTTTGAAGGGAAATCGGGGATGAATCGCACAGTTCACGTGAAGCCGCGACGCGAAGCGGAGCGCTCGGGCGAGCGCTCCGCTTCGCGTCGCGGCTTCACAGGTCACGACGACTACTTCTTCTTCGGCTCTTCCTTCTTCGGCTCTTCGCCCGGCGGGTAGAGGACCTTCATCGGGTTGTTCCCCTCGCCGTACATGCGGATCACACCTTCTTCACCGCCGGTGACGACGACTTTGCCATCGGCACTCGCGCTGACGGCATAGACGAAGTCCGCCCCGCCGGCATACGTCTTCGTGCTGTTGCCGCCGCTGTTCCACAGCTTTACCGACTGATCGCCCGACGTCGTGATGAAGTTGCCGCTCTTGCCGACGAACAGCAGGCGCGTCACCTGCTTGGTGTGCGCGTTCTGCAGCGTTTTGACCTGTTCCCCCTTTTCGAAGTCCCAGATCTTCACGTTGTTGTCGGCCCCGCCACTGGCGAGTTGCTTGCCGTCGGGGAACCAGCCGATGTCGAGCACATGGTGCGTGTGGCCTTCGAACTGCTTGACGAACTTGCCTGACGGCACTTCCCAGGTCTTCACGAACTTGTCGGCTCCGCAACTGGCCAGCAGCTTGCCGTCCGGGCTGAAGCAGACGCCAAACACCGTATCACTGTGCGGCGACGGGTTCTTGAAATCGAAGACCAGCTTGCCTGTGTCGTCGAACAGTTTGATCTCGCCGTCTTCGGTCGGTGCGCCGCCGCCGGTGGCAAACAGCTTGCCATCGGGCGACCACGCCAGGGTGACCACGCGATCGGCAAATCCGGTCAGGCGGTTCTTGATCGTGCCCTTCTCGACATCCCACAAAACAACTTCCTGGAAGCTGCCGGTGGCGAGCGTCTTGCCGTCGGGCGAGAACGCCATCGACTCGACGAGTGACAGATGCGCGGAGTCAACCTTCTTGCCGTCGGGCGTCTTCACGGCCGGGTCGATCAGCGTTTTGATCGGCGTGCCGTCGGCAGCATTGAACAGATAGACCTGGTTCGACCGGCTCGCGGCCACCATCTTGCCGTCCGTCGTGACCGAGACCGCGCGGACCGGCTTGACGATCGCGGGCGGCGCGGTGACGACTACCTTCGGCTTCTCGACCTTGCTGGTCGGCGGCTTTGCCCCCTGATCGATCCACAGTTTCACGAGCGCCAGTTCCTGCGGCGTCAACGGCTCTTCCTTGATCGGCGGCATCACGGGAGTGAGCTTCCGACTCGACATCTTGTAGAGGAGGCTTTCATTGGCGTTGCCGGCCTGAAGGGCTGCACCGCGTTTGCCGCCCTTCAACAGTTTCTCGTAGGTCGACATGTCGAACTTGCTTTCGATCACGTTGCCCGAGTGACAGTACTGGCACTTGTTGGCGAAGATCGGCTCGATTTCCTTCTCGTAGGCGACGAGATCCTTGCGATCGAGTTTGATCTCTTCGATCAACTTGATCTTGGGAGGTTCCTTCTTCTCCTGCGCCGCGGTTACCGAACAGACGGCAAAGAGGATGGCGATTGCGATTCGTTGCATACTTGAATCTCCAAGGCTCGGCCGTTGGCCGAACCGCTAAACGGTTGCGTTTACTTCTTGTCCTTGACGGTTTTCTCGATGACGATCGGGAACTTCACTTCGTGGCTTAACGGCACCTTGCCTTCGTACATCGCTGTCGCCGTCAGCACCACGTTCTGCAGGGTGCCTGCCGCGGCGTCATCGGCCACTTTCACTGGAACGGTGACTTCGTCCTTGCCCGCGGGGATCGTGAAGTCGGCGATGGTCACGCCTTTCGTGTTCGGCGGCAGAGCGACTTTAATCTTGAACTCGCCGGCGTAGTCGCCCTGGCGTTCGACCTTCACGGTCAACTCGCCATCGGCACCGGTCTTGAAATTCTTCTTCGGCGTGGCGGTCACCTTGGCGACGGAGGTCGGGATCACTTTGATCACGATCGGGTTCGTCGCAGCAATCACCTGCACGGGCCCGGTCTTCTTGTTCGTCGGGTTCGCGTACTGGATCGGCGTCGTCGCTTTGAGGGCCAGCGTGTAGACGCCCGGCGGCGCAGTGGGCCGAACTTCGACAACGAACTCGCCATCGTTCTTGTCCGGCGCGATGGCCGGCAGCGCCGCGCCGTTGTTGATCGCTACCGGGCCCTGCTGCGGGTTCACGCCGGTGATGACGATCTGCTGCAGCGTGATCGGCGTCTTGGTCTCGCCGACGCGTGTCACCTTGAAAGGCACGGTCAACTTGTCATTGGGCTTGAGCATCAACGGTTGCTCGAGCTTCTCGCCCTTCTTCAGAAAGGCATTGGCCATATCGAGCGTCACCTTGAATTGGGCTTTGTCTCGGATACTGAGGAACGGCCCCTGATCCATGCGGGCGATGGCGGGAATATTCTGCTGCACGGCCCAGGTGATCGTCGCGGAGCGAGCCTGCCGCACGACCGGTTTGCCGACGATCTCGGCCGTGCCCTTCACACGGAACGCGCCGTCGAACGGGGCAGCGTTGTCGGCCACTTCGAAAACCAGCGTACCCTGCTTCGCACCGGTGCCGATCACTGTCGCCGGGCAGGTCACGCCGGCGGGCAACCCCTCGGCGGTCAGCGTGATCGGACCGTTGAATCCGTCGTTGCGGAATGTGAACACATCAAGGTACTGGAAGCCGCCCTGCCGGAGGATCGTCGTGTCGGGCAGGGACGTGGTTGATGGCATCGCCACCAGGCGGAAGTCGGGTTTCTCGGACGTCACTCGCAGCCGATAGGTGACTCGCGGACCGAACGAGAAGTTCGACTCCCGGCTGCCAACGGCAATCAGATACTTGCCATCCTCTGCGGCCACCAGCCGATGCGTCTTCGGATCAGAGGTGCGATTATAGAACTGCTGGATTTGCATGATGTCCGGGTTGTCGTCTTCTTCGACTTCGGTCATCGCCTTGTCTTTTTTAATCGCCAGGTACAGGTCGGCCGGCACGCCGAGCCGATCGCTGAACAGTTCGACAGCGAGCACGTCCCCCTTCTTGACGTTGACGGCAAACCAGTCGCGATCCTGCCGTTTGTCGATGCGCCCGGCCACTTCGCACGGGATCGGCAACTCTTCGGCAGTCTCGGCCTTGTCGTTGCCCTCTTTCTCGACGACGACTTTGGCCGTGGCGAAGCCGATCAGCACGGGGTTCGACATTCCACCGGAGCCCTTGATGCGATACTCGAAGCCGTCGATCCCGCCGGACTTCGGGTCCAGCCGGCTGTTGAACGCCAGCGATTCGCCGTCCTTCGGCGGGTTGATCGTCACGGTGACCTTCTCGACCGGCCGACCATCCACCAGTGAGCCCGGCTCAAGCGTTCCTCCCGGCAGATTGCGGCCATAGAGTGTCACCTGAGCCGGCTTGCCCGGTTCGACCATGGGCGGGTAGAGCGCATCAATCCAGGGCGCGGTGGTGATGCTGAGGCGGTAGTAGTGCTGCGCACTGCCGGCTGTGTACGTAAACTCGGAGAGGCGCAGGAAGTAATCGCCATCCTCGGGAAGGATCGCATCGGCGAGGGCGTCGTTGCCGTTGTAGTTCCGGTTGAAGGCGATGCGCTTGCCAGTCGGATCGAACAGTTCGATCATCGGCCGCGCCTTGCTGTCGATGCTCGATGTCAGGCAATTGAAGATGACACGCTGCCCCTTCTTGCCGGTGAAGACGCTGAAGTCGACGTCGGTCGGCGTGGCGATCGTTCCGTTGATCGTCGTGTTGATGTCGACACGCTGGGCTTCGCCCACATCGTTGTTCGGTTCCTTCTCAGCGACTTCCGGCAGATCGCCGATGCAGAAGAAGCGAGGGTTGGTCGTCCCCCACTTGTGGACCAGGCGCACGTCGTACTGCCCTACGGGCACGTCCGGCGCGACTGTCACCTTGAAACGCCCTGCCGCGACGCCGGGGGCGGCACCCTTCTTCGGCGGGGCGGCCATCTTTTTGGGATCCTTGGGATCGGGCTTAGGCTCTTCGTCCTTCAGCAGCTCGGCCTTGATGCCGGGGTGGGAAAAGACCAGCGCTGTCGGGTCATCAAGGTCGGCACCGGTCAGCAGCACTTCAACAGAAGTGCCTCCCTTCGTGCCGCAGGGCGACACGATGTCGAGCCGGCCCAGGGGCAGGCCAAGTGGTGTCTGCTGCGCGGATGCGGGCAGTACGCAGGCCAGCAGGCCGAGAATTGCCGGGAAAATCAGCCGATGCCGATACATAGATGCCTCCGACGGGAGGGGTTCAGAGGAAACGGCCGGGGGATAGTCCGCCGGGCCGGGTATGTCGCACCATGAAACGGCCGGGCAGCCGCGAGCGGGGTGGGATTGCTTACAGGTGAAATGGTAATGTGTCCGGCGCGGCAGGTCAAGCATCTACCGCGCATACCACGCAATCAATCTCGCGAGATCGCCGCGGCGGGCGATCAACCTCGCCCCCAGCAACTGCCGCCGTGAGCCCAGCAGCGAGTTGAAACCAAAGCTGTCGTCGACGATGCGCAGGCCGAGCGTGAGCGCTTCGTCGGCGGTGCGATCGTGGAACGCACGGGCCAACCAGCGAATCGCCGGGAACGTGAGCAGCAGCGATTCCAAGCCGTCCCAGTACATCCGGCTGAAGTTGGTCGGCCCGAAGAACTGGCCCGATTCCAGCTTGATGCGGTAGTACCGTGTCAGCATCGCCGTGGCCGCGGCGGAGAGCGGACCGGTCGATTGTTCTAGCTTTTCGAACGTTGTCTCGGGCATCAACCCGTGCACGCGCGGCACCTTGCCCGACCCCAGTGCGAACTTCCATGCCGCCCACAGGAGCGCCGCCCGGCCATGCCGTGAGATGCCCCGGCGCGGGCCGATGTCCTTGCGGGCATAGATCGCCACCGTCTGCCGGAACAGCACGCGGCCGATCCACGACGGTTCGGCCATCGCCTCGGGCCGATGCGGCACCTCGGCGGCAACGCCGTCGGCCACGACCGACAGAAACTCCTTCAACCGCTTGCCGGTGACCGTGTCGAACTTCGCCTGCCGGCACAAGTCTACCAGTGCGACAATATGGCGCAAGCGTAGTTCCAACGGCCGTTTCTCGTCGGCAACGATGTCGTGGAGGCAGCGCGTGAACAAGTCGATGTCGGACCACG
>Ga0105048_10008500_pt1 | contig 16422 bp, 10 predicted proteins | sample MAT05_FD_78382 | JGI IMG/M metagenome (GOLD analysis project Ga0105048, IMG submission 78382) | Freshwater microbial communities from Lake Fryxell liftoff mats and glacier meltwater in Antarctica - MAT-05 | ecosystem: Environmental > Aquatic > Freshwater > Ice > Liftoff microbial mat | place...
TAGCGATAAACGCTCTGGCTCAAGCACAGCAGTTTACAGACCCGCCGAACACTGCGCTTGCACTGCGTCACAAGCCAGTGTGCCATCTCACACTTCTCGGCGAGCCCTAGGGCTTTTTTCCAAGGATCTGCTTGAGGATGTCACGGTCCAGCTCGATGTCGGCCACCTTGATCTTGAGCCGGATGTTCTCATCGCGCAAGGCTCGCAGCTCCTTCAGGTCACTCGCCTGCATGCCGCCGTACTTGCTCTTCCACTTGCAAAGGGGCTGGTTAACGCCATGTTCCCGGCAGAGCTCAGCCACTTTGCGGCCGCCCTCATGCTCGCGCTGCATCGCTACGATCTGCGCTTCCGTCCATTTGCTCTTTCTCATTGCTCCAAAGTTCAGGTTGGTTGTGGGGTTCTACTATCCCACGCACCTGATCTTGGGGGAGCTTTTACACGTTTCGAAATATTGAATCAACCTACACCTTGTTGTCAATTTGAAAGCCGTCGTTCCTATCTCGTCACACTTAGGGTCGAGTTCGCCCGTTGAGAATTCAACTCCGCCAAAGATTTCGACCAAGTATCCCTAAAAACGCCGGAAACCCGCATCAATGCGGGCCTCCTTCGTAGCGCGGGGGAGACTTGAACTCCCGACCTCAGGATTATGAATCATGCGCTCTAACCAGCTGAGCTACCGCGCCAAAGCCTTTGGTTTCCGCCAAAGGGGCCGCAAATATAGCGATCCGCCCAACTGCGGTATATGCCGAACTTAGGAATTGGGCTTGCATGGTTGGTGCTTTTCTCTACATTGGCGCTCCTCTGATCACCCTCCCTATCCACGCCGGACCACGGCGCGCAAGCATGGCCAAAAAGACGCTCCCCTCCAAGTCAGCCCCCAAGGGTAAGCCTACGGTGGGCAAAGCCGTGAAGAAAAGCGCCGCCCAAGTGCCCGTGAAACCAGCGGCCAACAAAGCCAAAAAGGTAGCGCCAGCGAAAGCCAAGGTGAAGCCGAAGATGAGTGCGAAGACGGTGGTCGTAGCCAAGAAGAAGGTGGTCGTGGCCAAAAAGGCCGTCGTTGCCCAGAAGAAAGCAGTCGCCAGCAAAACGGGTAATGGCGTTGTTAAAAAGCCCGTGAAGACCTCCCTTGTGAAGAACGCCCCATCGAAACCCGCTCCCAAAGCATCTCTTAAGCCCGCAACCAAGGCACCCGCCAAGGTCGTGGTGGCTCCTAAGCCCGCCGCGAAAGCCACTCCTGCTGCTCCAAAAGCAGATGTGAGAACAGCAACTCCCGCGAAGACGGCAGTACCCGATCCAGCAAAGGCTATCGTTCCTGCGAAAGCTTCTGAAGCCCCAGCAGCCGTGGCGGAGCGCCCCGCAGCCAAGGGGCTTCCCATCAAGAAGCGTCCGGCCAAGGAACGTGTGGTCATGGAATTCTACCTCCGCAGCACGCCCACCGCGTTGTATGAATTGATCAGCAACCCCAGCGGTTTCAGCGAATGGTATTGTGATGACGTGGATGTCCGCGGGGATCAGTACACCTTCATCTGGGACCAGGAACGGGAAGTGACCACCCTGATCGGCCGTAAGTTGGGCGAGGTGATCCGCTTCCGCCGTAACGATGACGAGGATCCCGAAGCCTTCTTCGAATTCCGCGTGCGCATTGATGCCATGACCAACGAGACGGCGCTGGTGGTGACCGATCACGCCTGGCCCAATGAGGTGGACAAGACCCGCAACCTGTGGGCTTCGCAGATCCACTCGTTGCAGCGTGTGTTAGGCGCGTAACGCGGATACCACTTCCGCGCGGTTGCCGTTGTACCGGAGATGAGACGCTTACACCGCATGACGATAAAGGCCTTTCTCGGGCCTCTGCTCATCACGTTCGTGATCGTACTGTTCATCTTGGTGATGCAGTTCCTGTGGAAGTATGTGGACGACCTGATGGGCAAGGGCCTTGAGTGGTATGTACTTCTAGAACTGATGACCTATGCAACGGCCAGCTTCGTACCCTTGGCGCTACCGCTGGCGATACTGCTTTCGAGCATTATGACGCTGGGCGGGTTGGGTGAGAATTCCGAACTGGTGCCCATGCGCTCCGCCGGGCTGGGCGTCCTGCATATCATGTTCCCTTTGATGCTGACGGTGTTCGTCCTCGCCATAGGATCGTTCTACTTCAGCAACAATCTGTTGCCGGTGGCCAACCTGAAATTCCATTCCTTGTTGTGGGATGTAACGCGCAAGAAACCGGCATTGAACCTGCAACCGGGTATTTTCTACAACGGGATCGATGGCTTCAGTATCCGGGCCAAGGACAAGGATGATGAAGGCGGCGTGCTGCACGACGTGTTGATCTACGACCACCGCATGGCGTTCCAAGGAAACCGCACGGTGGTGCGCGCCAGGACCGGCACCATGCACCGGAGCACCGATGGGCATTACCTCATGCTAACGCTGAAGGACGGACATTTCTACGACGAACGATCGCCGGCCGGGGATGGCGGCAACTACCCGATGATGCGCGGAACCTTTGCCGAGGACGAGATCCGATTGGACCTTTCGGGCTTGGGCTTGGACCGCACCGATCGCGACCTGTTCAAGGACCACTACAAGATGCTCACGCTGGGCCAGTTGAAATTCGCCAAGGACAGCTTGGTGGAACAGATGAACGAGCGCACGGAGGACCAGGCGAAGCACTTGGCCAACAGCTTGTTGATCACGCGTGGCCAGAAAGTGCCGGGAAATATCCCCGTTCTTGGAGACATCCGCCACTTCGAATCGACCCTGCCACCGGAGCAGCGCCGCAACTACTACGATGTGGCCATGAACATGGTGCGCAACAACATCAACTTCATCGATCGGTCCACGGAGGAGCAGATAGGGCGTTTGGAGCAGATCTCACGGTTCCAGATCGAGTGGCACCGCAAACCCATGCTTGCGCTGGCGTGCATCCTGTTCTTCTTCATCGGGGCACCGCTCGGGGCGATCATCCGGAAAGGGGGCATGGGGCTGCCCGTGGTCTTCGCGATCATGTTCTTCCTGATCTTCCACATCATCTCCTTCTCCACCGAAAAACTGGTGATCGCGGGCGAGATGCGACCGTGGCCGGGCATGTGGATCAGTTCCATGGTATTGTTGCCCATCGGCATCCTTCTAACGTGGAAGGCATCAACTGACAGCCCCCTCTTCGATGCGGATGCGTATTATCGCGGCTGGGAGCGGTTCCGTTCCCTTTTCCAGCGTCGACATGCGCATCCTCCAGCTGTGCAATAAGCCCCCTTATCCGCCCATCGATGGCGGCAGCAAGGCCATGCACAATCTTACGCGAGGCCTTCTTGCAGCGGGGCATCAGGTGAAGGTGCTCTGCATAAGCACCCCCAAGAACGCGTTGGACATGAGCGAGGTCCCCCAGGACTACCTCGAACGCACCCGGATCGAGAGCGTCTATGTGGATACCAGCGTGAACCTGGTGGATGCATTCACCGATCTGGTCACGGCGGACAACTACAACATCAGCCGGTTCTTCTCGCCGGACATGGACATACACCTCATCCGCCTGCTCTCGGGGGAGAAGTTCGATGTGGTGCAATTGGAGAGCCTTTTCATGACGCCCTACATACCGACGATACGCCGGTACTCCAAGGCGCGCATCATCCTGCGTTCGCACAACTTGGAACATGTGATCCAAGAGCGCATCGCCCTTGGTGAACGGAATTTCCTGAAGCGCCCGTACCGCAAGTTCCTTGCGAAACAGTTGCACGATTATGAGATGTCCGTGTTGGACCGTGTGGATGGAGTTGCGGCGATCAGCCCTACCGATGCCCAGCACTTCGCCGAACACGGTTCCAGTACGCCCATCGCTACGATCCCCTTCGGTGTGGAACCATCGGAATATGCACCGAGCGATCGGAGCGAACAAGGCGCGCCCATCTTCTTCCACCTCGGAAGCATGGATTGGCTGCCCAATGAAGAAGGCATCCGCTGGCTATTGGACGAAGTATGGCCCAAGGTGCTTGAAGAACGCCCCGATGCGCGCTTGCAGTTGGCGGGCAACAAGATGCCCCAGGACCTTCTGGACCGTGTACAACAAGGGGTCACCGTGAAAGGTCGTGTGAAGAACGCCCTCTCCTACATGCGATCACGCCAAGTGATGGTGGTGCCACTTTTCTCCGCAGGCGGCATGCGCGTGAAGATCATCGAAGGCATGGCGCTGGGAAAAGCGGTGATCTCCACGCCCGTTGGCGCGGAAGGCATCGACCATACCGAAGGATTGAACATCCTCATCGCACGCAGTGCTGCCGAATTCGCGGCCCACATCATAGCGCTCGATGAAAGGCCGGACTATATGCACATGCTCGGTATCGAGGCCCGAAAACTCGTTGAGACATCCTACTCCGACGCACGGATCGTGCAGGACCTCGTGGCGTTCTACACCCGCATCAGAAAGGCATGAGGCTGCTCGTCCTGCTGTCAAGGGTACCATACCCATTGGAGAAAGGCGACAAGTTGCGGGCCTACCACTTGATGGTGCGGCTCGCACGCAAGCACGAGGTGATGTTGTGCTGCCTGAGCGATACGCCGACGGATCCTGCGCACATCGCACACTTGGAACAGTTCTGTTCGCACATCGACGTGATCCGGGTGCCGCGTTGGCGCATCATATTGAAGCTCGCTTCCGCCGTATTCTCGCGGCTTCCGTTCCAAGTCGCCTACTTCCACCACGCCAAGGCACAACGTGCGATCGACAAGGTCATCCGCGAGATGAAGCCCGACCATGTGCTGTGCCAGTTGGTGCGCACTACGGAATACGTCCGCACCCACCCAAGGCTGCCGAAGACATTGGACTATATGGACACACTGTCCAAAGGCATGGAGCGCCGTACGGAGAACGCGAGCTTCTACATGAAGCCGTTGTTCCAAGCCGAAACGCGCCGCTTGATCCGCTACGAGAACCTGATGTTCGACCTGTTCGACAACGCGGTCATCATCAGTGCGCAGGACCGCGAATACATCTATCACCCTTTGCGCGACCAAGTTACGGTGATCCCCAATGGCGTGGACATGCAGCACTTCTCGCCACAGCAGCAAGAAGCGAAATACGACCTCGTGTTCACCGGTAACATGAACTACCCGCCGAACATCGACAGCGTGATCTTCCTTGTGCAGAAGGTATTGCCGCTTGTGCGCCGCGAACGACCGGGGACCAACTTGCTGATCTCCGGCGTGGACCCCAGTGCGTCCGTGCGCGACCTGTCGCGTTCGGATCCGCTGGTGGACGTGAGCGGTTGGGTGAAGGACATCCGCATGTCGTATGCTTCAGCGCGCATCTTCATCGCCCCCATGCAGATCGGGACGGGTCTACAGAACAAATTGCTGGAGGCCATGGCCATGCGTATGCCGTGCATCACCTCCTCCTTGGCCAACAACGCCGTTGGGGCCCGCGTGGGTGAAGCGATCCTGATCGGCAATACACCCGAGGAATATGCCGTACACATCCTCCGGCTGCTCACGGATAGATCGGAACGCGAGCGACTGGCCGAGAACGGCTACCGCTTTGTACGCGAACATTTCGACTGGGACCGTAGCGCAGAGGCTTTGGACCGTATGATCACCAGTGCCTCCCACCCCACCGCTGAGACCTTGGAGCACGTAGTGGCACCGTAACTTCGCGTCCTGAAAAAGGCACTCATGAGCAAGGGGTTCGATCCGATCGAAGATGCTATCGCAGACATCAAGTTGGGAAAAGTCGTCATCGTCGTGGACGATGAGGACCGTGAGAACGAAGGCGACTTCGTGACCGCTGCACACAATGCCACACCGGAGACGATCAACTTCATGGCCACCCATGGACGCGGGCTTATCTGTGCGCCACTCACCGAACAGCGTTGCGAACTGTTGGGCCTCGACCTGATGGTGCGCGACAACACGGCACTGCACGAAACACCGTTCACTGTGAGCGTGGATGTGAAAGGACGCGGCACCACGACGGGGATCAGCGCTACCGATCGCTCCAAGACCATGCTGGCGTTGATCGACCCTACGACGAAAGCCGAGGACCTTGCGCGACCCGGCCACATCTTCCCGCTAAAGGCACGCAACGGCGGTGTGCTGCGCCGCACAGGGCATACCGAAGCAGCTGTGGACCTTGCTCGTCTTGCCGGTTTCGATCCCGCAGGATTGATCGTGGAGATCATGAACGAGGACGGCACCATGGCGCGACTCCCCGAACTGCGCGTGATCGCAGAACGCTTCGACCTGAAGCTGATCAGCATTGAAGAGCTCGTGGCCTACCGCATGCGTATCGAGCGCATCGTAGAGCGGCAGGTGGAAGTGAAATTACCCACGGCCTTGGGCAATTTCGATCTGGTGGCCTTCAAGCAGACCAACTCGGGTGAAGAACACCTCGCCTTGATCAAAGGCTCATGGACCCCGCAGGACCCCGTGCTCGTGCGTGTCCATTCCTCCTGCGTCACGGGCGACATCTTCGGCTCGTGCCGTTGCGATTGCGGACCGCAGTTGCACCGGGCCATGGAGCTGATCGAAAAGGAGGGCCGTGGTGTGATCGTATACATGCAGCAGGAAGGACGTGGCATAGGCCTGCTGAACAAGTTGAAGGCCTACAAGTTGCAGGAACAAGGTGCGGACACCGTGGAGGCGAACTTGATGCTGGGCTTCGACATGGACCCGCGTGACTATGGTGTGGGCGCACAGATCCTGCACGACCTGGGAGTGCGCAAGATGCGGTTGCTCACCAACAACCCCCGCAAGCGCACTGGCCTTGTGGGCTACGGTCTGGAGATCGTAGAGAACGTCCCCATCGAGATCGCGGCGAATGTCCACAACCGGGATTACTTACTGACCAAGAAGCGGAAGCTGGGCCACCACTTGGGCTTGGGCGAGATCTGATCAGTCGAAATGCCGGTCGTTCTCCTTGCGGCGGAAGTTGTTCAGCACCTTCTGCCACAGTTCCGAGAACGTCCTGAATTCTTCCCGGTACACTACGCCTGTCCCTTGCGTGGTAGGCACCTGCGAGATGCCCGTGAGGTTCCGATCATTGCTGTTGCTGAATGCCTTCAACCGCAATCGACCTTCGGGCGTAAGCAGGTATTCCACTTGGAAATCGCCGATCAACGCATTGTTCTGGGTGCTGCTCTGCGCCCCGTATGTCACACCCAAGTTGGTGCTCAATAAAAGGCGCTCATTGAAGAGCTGGGTGGACATCGCCACCTCCAATTCGTCCTGTGAGATATTGTCGCCGGGGCGGTAATTGACCCCCAGGTCGAAATCGTCGCTCAGCTTGGACAACCAGTTGCTTACCTGATTGCTCAACAGTTCACTTGTTGTCGTGGTGGCCACGTTACTATTGGTCGTGGGTGTGCCCAAGCCTGCATAGCTCGGTGGCTGCACGAAGCGGTTCAATACGATCAATGCGAAGACCTGTCGGTTCAACTCCTGCTCGGTACTGATCACACTGTTCACCTGCGTCCGGATGTTCTCGTCCACCGTGGGCAGGCGCACTTCGAAACCGATCTCCGGGTTCAATAGCTTGTCCTTCAAGCGCATCACCACATCCACCGGGACCCGCTTCTTGTACGCTTCGTTCTTCTCGAACATGATATCGTACAGCGGTGCCCTCAACTTGTACAAAGCTTGCAGATCCAACTGTGCGTCGAAGGGATCACCGAACCAGACTATCCTTCCGCCGGGCACCACCACGAACCGCTTGTTCACGACGTTGCGCAAAGTGAACAGGTAATCGCCTTCCGTCACTTCAACCTGCCCCTTCATGGTGAACTCACCGGATTGGGTCACGCTCATCTCCATATCACCCCGGCCACTGCCGGACATGATGTCACCGACCGTTGGATCGAAGATCAACTCGAAGCGAGCGTCCGGAGTGACCTTCACCTTCATATCCAATGCGATGCCCGAAAGGTCCACAGGTTGGGCGGCCACAGCGGTGCTATCGTTGGATCGGAAACGAACGAAACCGATGTCCGAGACCTCGGTGCTTCCGCCGACCGGGAAATGGATATCAGTGGCTGGTGCAGTGACGGCATCGATCACGATCTCCAACAGGTCGATGCTGCCGCTGACCTCGAGATCGCCGGTGGCGTAAGCCTTCCCATAGTATCTGGCGTTGTCGTTCACCGAGGTGTTCAGCACCATCAAGTCGTTCATCTTGCCCCATACGTTGAAGTTCCAATCCTTCAATCCGTTGTGTAGGATGGTGCCACCGATCCGCGCGGTGTGTCCTTCCTCATCGCGCACTGTTACGAGGTCGAGTGCGAACATGTCCGGGGCGATCTTCACCTTGTGCGAGAACGTGTACAACGTATTGAGGTAGTTGATCCTGAGCCCTGCATCCACCATTTCCACTTCGCCGTTCACCAGTGGGTGTGCCACGTTGCCGGTGACTTCTATGATACCTGTGACCTCGCCCTGTATCTCGCTGATACCCGGCGGTAGGTACGGTTCGATGAACGTGAGATCGAACTGGTCCATGACCAGTTCGATGTCCAACAGATTGTCCTTGCCAGGTTCCATGCGGCCTGAAAAGTCCAATGCCTTGATCGGTCCTCGGGTCAGTTGCCCGTTGAGGTCGATGGACCCTTTGCTCTCGGTCCATGCCGCGGTGAAGGTGATGTCGCCCACGAGCTTGTCCTGGATCTGAACGCTGTCGGCACGCAACGCACTGGTAAGGAAAGGCTGTCCGTACACATCGAATACTTTTCCTTCACCACCCACACTACCGCGCAGTACCGGACCATCCAACAACGGCGATAGATTCTCCAATCGTACCTGATCCAGATCGAAGTCGATCCCCTTGGTCGGATCCTTCGAAAGCGTGCCACGCACCGCCACACGCTGACCTTCGTTCAGCAGGACCAATGAATCTACGGTGATGGTCGTGGAATCGATGATGAAATGGGCCACTGCGGGATTTTCCCAATTACCGCGACCGAAGAACAGCTTCGAAGGCAACAGGTCCAGATCGATGGAACGTAGCCCGCGAACTTGACCGGTAAGGTCCAAATGGCCATTGGTACCGCCGTTGGAATCATTCCAGCCCAACCCAAGCTCCACTTCATCCTGATAGGCGATCCCACGTGCTGAGGTTCCGGCGAACCAGGTGCTGTCCTTGAAGGTCTGACGCTGGCTAAGGGCCGAGAACACGAGCACGTCCAACGTCTTGTCCATGATCACCTTTATGGAATCGAAGCTGGAGGTACCGTAGCGCAAATGGGGAATGTCGGCCGTGAGATCGATATCGAATGATCGGCTGTCCAGTGAACCGGTCACGGTACTGCCGGGTGCGATCTCCAAGCCCGGTGCAAAAAGGTCGAGGATCGCCTGGCTTTTATCGGTCAGCACCTCGAACGTGAACTGCTGCTCGGCATGTGCATAGACCACGGACCGCTGCAAGGACGGAAACACACTGTAAACGGTGTTCGCTGCAAGATCCAATAGCCGTGTAGGCAGAAAGGTGCCAACGACACGCGCATGTGCGAAATCGGCGTCCAGTTCAAGTATGTTCTGTCCGTTGGCCCGCCCGCTGCGCAAGATCAGATCGCCCAGCTCGTGGTCCTTGGAGCCAACGCAATAGGAAATATCGCGAAGCTCCAAAGCACCCAGCAAACTGTCCGGCGATAACCTTCCGCTTGCCGCCACATCCACCTTCAGGGAGTTGTATCCATGGGTTTCCACGAAACCGAGCGCATTCAGGTCCATGTGCTCCACCTCGGCACTGAAATCCACCAAAGGCCAACGGCCCCGCATATCCGCAAGTCCCTTGAAGTGCATCTTCAAGTTCTCGTCCTGGGTGCTCAACTCGCCGTTGAAGAGGTTCTTCTCCAACCTCCCCTTGGTGGTGATGCCCGTGATCCGTGTGCCGTTCACGGTCAGCATGGGCAAGGTGCCCTCCAGGTCCGCCTTCATCTTCCCGAACGATTTGCCGCTGGCCTTGATCCGGACATTCGTCGCCAACCGGCCCAACGTGCTCGTACCCACGAGCGGACCGAGGTCGAAGCCCTTGGTGATCACGCGCCCTGCGATGCTGAAGATATCACTGATGGTATCGCGCTCGTAGCTCACGTCGGTATGGATCGTCCCCAGCGCAGTATTGGTTTGTCCGTACGCCGTGAATGCCCTTGTGAATCCGGTGAAGTTGCCGGAGAAGGTGATCGCGCCGAGCTGCTCTACCTCGACCGGCAGTTGTAATGTACCCCCGGATGTGAACGGTGGGATCGGCACGCCTTTCAGATCCCTGTGGTCCGTGCGCAATTGATCGATGTCCAGGATCATGAACGTGTTTGCGATATCCGGAAGCCCGCTGAATTCGGCGTTGCCCGTGAACCCTGAATGTTCACCGAAGGCGACCTTCAAGCCACGACCTTTCAGTTCGGCTACTGTGCCGCGCATCTTCCCGCTCAGGAGGATCGGGTACTTCACACCTTCCAGTTCAGGGGCGAACAAGGCAATGTCCGCGAAATCTATCTGTGCGGTGTCCAGGTCCAGTCTCATCCGGACCAGGTCGTTGAAGTCGTTGTAGTCCGTCCAAGCTTCGGTGGCGAACGTGAGGCGGCCGGAGGCATCGGAACTCGGGGTGCTCAAATGCAGTTGGTCCACCAGGATACCGCGCGGTGTTATGCTGGTGATGCCTGTTAGTTCATCCACCTGCAAGCCGCTTTGCTCATGCAATTGGAACCGCCGCAAGCGCGCATGGATCGAATCACCGATGATGGACAGATCCCCACCCGCGATATGCGCATGGGTGACATCCACGTGTTGAAAGTCCACCCCGAACGGTATACGCTCGGTGTTGGCGTTGGCATAGGAGAAGTGGAGTTCCTCGATGTTGAACCGTTGACAACGGATCTTCCAGTCGGCACCGGAACTGCTGGTATCACTGCTCGCGAGCTTATCGAGGAGCAAGGTCAGGTTGCTCTTCGTTCCGCCCTGCGGAGTGGTCATGGCGAAACGCGTCCCCATCAACTGTAGCCCGCCCACCTGCACCACATGCGCCCGTGGATGAATGCGCAGGGCCTTCACCTTCAGGCTGCCCACGGCGAGCAACGTATCCCCTTCTAGATCGGCAATGAAGACATCTTCGAACACGAGCTGCCCCCAAGGGGACAACATCACATACCCGATGCGCACTTCAGTACCCAGCGTCTCCGATGCCTCCCGGCCCACCCAATGCACCACCTTGTTCTGCACCGGTGGCCACAGCAACAATATGCCACCCACCACGGCGAGGATCGCGAGGATGAGCATGGCCACGGCGAGCCATCGCAAGACCCTTCCGGTCCATTGGTATATCCCTCGTGCCGCCAGGTTGCCCTTAGTTTTGCCCGCCAAATGCAAGGAACGGGCCTAAGTGCTCAAAAGTAGCCCGCCCTCCCATGCCCGCCCCATCCATCATACTCGGTATTGAGAGCTCGTGCGACGACACCGCCGCGGCCGTGCTCATGGATGGTGTGGTGCTATCCAATGTGATCGCAGGCCAGGAAGTGCATAGCCATTGGGGCGGTGTGGTGCCGGAACTGGCCAGCCGCGCCCACCAGGAGCACATCGTACCCGTGGTGCATGAAGCGTTGCAGAAAGCCGGTGTGCGGAAGGAGGACCTCTCGGCCGTGGCCTTTACCCAAGGGCCGGGACTGATCGGTGCATTGCTGGTGGGCACATGTTTCGCGCGTTCCTTCGCGCAGGCCCTTCAGATCCCACTCTTGGGTGTGGACCACATGAAGGCGCACGTGCTGGCGCATTTCATCCGCGACCGGGAAGAACGCAGCGCACCGGCGTTCCCTTTCCTGAACCTGACCGTTAGCGGCGGCCATACCCTGATCGTGCTGGTGCGCGGCCCTTTGGACATGGAAGTGATGGGCACCACCTTGGACGATGCTGCCGGTGAGGCCTTCGACAAAGGCGCTAAGGTGCTGGGGCTGACCTATCCCGGCGGGCCATTGATCGACAAGAACGCCGCCTTTGGTGACCCCCAGCGCTTTGCGCTGCCCTTGCCGCAGATACAAGGGCTGGACATGAGCTTCAGCGGTGTCAAGACCGCTTTCAACAACCTGGTCCGCAAGGGCCTCTCCACGGACCCCCTTTTTGTGGAACGGGAATTGCCCGGTCTGTGCGCATCACTCCAACAATGCATCCTCGACATCCTGCTCCGCAAACTCCAGAAGGCCGGTCGCAGCTTGGGCGTATCTCGCATCGCCATTTCCGGGGGTGTGAGTGCCAACAGTGGACTACGGGAACAAGTGGCCCAGTTGGCCGAACGCGAAGGATGGGAAGTACACATCCCTCCTTTGGCCTATTGTACGGACAATGGTGCGATGGTAGCGATGGCGGGTCATTTCCTCTTACTGGCCGGGCGGACGACCGGGCTGGATGCCGTCCCACATCCGCGGTGAACGATCTGCTGCTCGCATCTCCAACACCCGCTCTGAACGGTACGGGCTACCTTTGCCGTCCTCGTATGGCCTTGCCCAAACCTTATTCCTTGCTGAAAGCTCTCCGCGTAGCGTTGATGTTGACCCTCACTTTCTCTGCGGGGTCCATAGTAGCTCAAGACGCGCGGATCCTGATCCTGAAGGGTGATTCGTTGCTGCGATTGGAAAAACCGCAGCGTGCGGTGGAGTATTTCGACCAAGCCGTGAAAGCGGACGGCAGCGCGAACAGCCTACTCGCAAGGGCAAGGGCGTGGTACATGATGGACCGCATGGACCGCTTCGTCGTGGATGTGGAAGCCGCCCTTTTGAAGGATAGCACTTCGGCCAGCGCCCATTACCAACGCGGCCTCTATGCCATGCGCGCAGAGGATCCTACCAAGGCCGAGGCGCATGCGACCAAAGCTTACGAACTCGCCCAGCAACCGTTGCTGAAGGCACAGGCTTTGGTCCTTCGTGGAGGAGCCCGCAGTGAACTGAAACGCTACACTGCGGCCATCGATGATCTGGAGGAAGGGGTTGCCGGAACACCATCCGACCCCGAAGTGCTGAAGACGCTCGGCCGGTTGTACGATCAGGAAGGAAGGCATGAGGATGCCTTGCACGTTCTGGAGCAATTGTGCGCGTTGGAGCCGGAGCAGGTGGGCCATTGGAGCAACCGTGGCTTCGAATTGACGATGCTGGGCCGGTATGATGAGGCCATGAAGATGATCGAGCAGGCGCTTGAAATAGACAAGGACGAACCGGTGGCGCTGAGCAACAGAGCGTATTGCAACCTGATGCTGAACAACGAGAAGGAAGCGTGGAGCGATGTGGAGCGCAGCCTGCGCAGCTACCCTGCCAATCCGTTCGCTTTGCGCACGCGGGCCATGCTCCGCATCCGAAAGGGCGAACGGGCGAAAGCCTGCGAAGACCTCACCATTGCGAAAGCCCTCGGCGGTGTGCCCGACGTGGAGCGCTTGGTGAAGGAGAATTGCGACACCACTTCGGCTCCAAAGAAGGAGAAGTGACCGATCAGTGCGCGATCACGAGCCGATCGACGTACACCATCCCTGCTTTTGTGACGGCCTTGATCGTGTAGCTACCGGACGGTAGTTCCAGATCCATGGTCACTCGTCCGGCAACACTTATGCCTTGTACAACGCAACGCCCTAAAGCATCCATGACCTGTACCGACCCTTCACTACCCACCGGCATCAAAACGGTACACGGTCCACTCGTCGGGTTGGGCCAAATGGCGATGCCCTCCTGAACAGTGTCGTCACGGAGTCCGGAGGTCGCTTCAGGGACGATGGAAACGGCGTCCAATCCTGCTTCCACGTAGTTCCTGTTCGGATCCAGATCCGCGGTGTATGCCAACAAACGCATGGTGCTCGTGGCTTGGATATGGTCCGCGATCCGAACGTTGCTGAACCGCCATTCGGACAACCCTCCTGCCAAAGCAGTGAAGGTCTCGATCGCCACGGTATCATCACCATTGGCCAAGGAGATCACGAACCGATCGTCCAGGATCCCATCACCTCCGCCATTGAAGAACCAATGGCTGTAGCGGACGTGCGGGTCGGCCATGTTGCTGGCATCGAATACCGGTGAGGTCAGCAGGGTACCTCCTTCGTCCACGTCATCGGCACCCGCGTTCTCGCCACCGTTACCGGTGATGAACGCTTGGTCCCGGCAATCGCTCAAGACGTCCACCTCGGGATTGCATTGTGCCCCATTGAACGTGGTACCGATGGGCTCGCTACGGACCCATCCGCCACGCACTGCTGTTGTACTCACCTGCCAGCCGAGGTCCAGCGCGAAATCATCCGCGTACCCTTCTTCCAGTTCCACCACCAAACCGCTCACTTCCATGCCCGAAACGATAAGATCCGCAGGACAGGCGGTGTGCCATCCCCAACGCCCCACGGTGAATTCATAGGAGCCATCATAGACGACAGGGAACACGAAGTCGCCATCCGTATCAGTGAGTACGGAGAACGTGTACTCCCCAGCAACCAGCCGAACTTGGGCATCGGCTACGGGTGCCCCGGACCCTGCCGTGCGCACCGTGCCGGATACAAGCACGTGCGGCAAGGGTACCAATTCGATGTCCAATTCGGTGACCACACCGTTCTCCAATACGACACCCTCAATGTCCGCATCATAGTAACCGGGGGCGTGCACATGCACGGTGTAGATCCCTGCATCACTGCTTCCGGTGGCATAGAGACCATCCAAAGCAGTTACATCGAAGGCCTGCGTTCCAACTAGGGTGAGGTCGGCCAATCCGATGGGTGTGCCGGTCACCGAATTGGTGATGGTTCCTTCAAGCCAACATGCTCTCACGAACGTGGGGTCAAGAACGAACAACCCTTCTTCGATGTCCGATATGATGAGACGTCCCGAATCGAAGAACGGATAAACACCCCACGCTCCGAAGAACCCTCCACCGGAGAAGGGCGAGGTATCATAGTGGCCTACTTCCACCAAGTTGTCAGGGCGCGATGCGTCATATATGGTTACGCCGTAAGTGTAGTAGCTCTGCACCACATGGCCGCTCGGCAGCCAATACGTGTTGTGCGGTATAGCACCGGATCCGGGGTCGCTCTGCAGCTTGTCCAAGAACTGGATGTCCGTTGGATCACTGATGTCGTAAGAGCCGACATACGCCGCGGTCCGTTCATCGGTGGTGAAGAGATGATCGCCGCTGGCATCCAACCACACGTTGTGCGTGAAGGCGTTCGGTGTCAGGTGCGAGCCCAGCAACACCGGGGCAGCAGGGTCGGAAACATCGACGATCGAGAAGAAACCATTGTAGACGTGGCCTGCATAGAGTGTGTCGCCACGAGCGAACCCATCGTGGATGTACAGCGGATCGTAGGACCCCACTTCGACCGGTGCCATGGCGTCCTGTGTGAGGTCGTACATGATCGTGCCACCTGCGCCCCTGTTCGCCCCAAAGATGAAGAGACGTCCATTCTCATCAATGAAGAGCGAATGCGAAGTGGTCCAATCCTGGGCCAAGAAAACCGTTGCGGGCAGGTCCGTGCTTTGGGGCAACGGACGCAGGTCCACGATGGTGAGCCCACCATTCTCGGCCTCCGTGGTGACGTACGCATGATCGTTCCACACCTTGATCTCGCGCCAGATGGAGACCGGTCCGGGCAGGAAGTAGATCTCCACGGGGTTCGTTGGATCGCTCAGGTCCACGATGGAGAGACCGCCGGGGTCACCACCGTTGGCACCATTCACACCGACCAATGCGTATTCGCCCCCGAACTCATCGGTATACCCCCAGATGTTCGATAGATGGCTGTTGTACAGGTCTTGGTATGAAAGACGGCCCTCCAACGCAATGTTGGTCTGAGCATGCATGGGACCGATGATACCCAATGCCAAGATCATAGCGGACGCATAGCTCCGCAAGGAAACAAACTTCATGGGTGCAAGTTAGCCATGGGAACAGGGGCCGTTCCGATCGCTGGGAACCATGGATGTGCCATGCTTTGGAAGCCACGACCGGTGGCCCTTCGTGGTACATTCGCAGCCACCATCACTACTGCACCATGCTCGACAAGGACATCCTTTGCGCCACGGACCTTACGCCCACCTCTGACCAAGCGGTGCGCGCCGCGGTGCTGGTAGCGGACAGGATCAATGCGCAGATCACCTTGCTGCACGTGCTGATGAAGCAGGAGCGCACGAGCGAGGGCAAGGACCATGTGCTCGATACCATGCGGGCACAAGCGAAGAAAGCGGACGGTGCGGACCGCATCACCCCGAAATTGCTGGATGGCGATTTCATGAAACGCATCGCCGAAGAAACGGAGAACGACCACTCGTTGATGGTCGTTGGCACCCACGGTCCACGCGGCCTACGCCAGACTTTGTTCGGTGCCGATATCCTGAAGCTTGTTCGCCACTCGGCCATACCATCTTTGGTCGTACAAGAGGGCTGTGCAACGGAACACCTGATGGAACGGATCGTGCTTCCGATGGCCGCCCA
>Ga0105048_10008502_pt1 | contig 16418 bp, 16 predicted proteins | sample MAT05_FD_78382 | JGI IMG/M metagenome (GOLD analysis project Ga0105048, IMG submission 78382) | Freshwater microbial communities from Lake Fryxell liftoff mats and glacier meltwater in Antarctica - MAT-05 | ecosystem: Environmental > Aquatic > Freshwater > Ice > Liftoff microbial mat | place...
GCCCCGCGGTTGTATCTGTGGAACACGTACACCTTCAACCAGCAAGACCGAGCGGTAGGTCTTGCCACCCTGTCGGCTAGAATTGCGCTTGATGAACACGGGCCGACGCTGGCAGCCGCGGTCGCCCGTGACAAGCTAAAAGCTGTAAATTAGTGACAACACTTTTTTCGCGGATCTTCACTCGTATAGCCGACGATTAAATCGGTTTTTGGAGGGAAGATCCGTCTGAGTTGAAGCGAGTGCAGTGTAGAAAGCCGCTTCCTTGCTTGAGGCACCGATGCCGATGGCGGCGAGATAAGCGCGGTCTTTGCCATCGTAGCCCTTGGCAAGGGTGAGCAAAAGACCCTTCGCCTCCGCAAACGAAACATCTCGCAGCGCGATCGCGACTTCACGCCGGACGGCGGGCGATGGATCGGTGGCGAGTTTCGCGGCGTGTCTCAAGACCTGATGATGGGCGCGGCGCAAGGCGCGGAAAGCGGCGATGCGCATTTGCGGATCGGGGTGGTTGAGCGTCGCTTCCACTTTGGCGAGGCCGGTTTCGCCGAGCGCGCGGACGTTGACCGCGGGACTTTTCAGCGCGGTGAGCTGGCCCTCGGTGGTGGTCAGGTTGAACTTGGGCACGACGGATTTGAAACCCTTTGGGGCGATCCGGTAGATCGCGCCGTCGGGTCCGACCGCGACGTCGGACGGACGGAAGTAGGTTTTGATCTCGCCGGTGATCGATTTATCCCCGCCATTGAAATCAACGCCCTCGAATTTCTGTTCCTGGTTGGTCGTGAGAAAATTGGAACGATCAAGTGCGTAGCCTGCTCCGTCGGCTTTCGGGAGGTAGCTGAAGATCGTATTCCGGGCGGCCTCGCAGCTGAGGAGCAGGCCACGCCATTTTTCGCCGAAAGCGTCGCCCTCGTAGCTGACGATGCCGGTGGGCGCACCGCCGCCGTAGACGTCGCCGGCGGGGATCGTGGCGGGATCGTCCTGACGCCACTCGGCGGTCGGCACGTCCTGACCCGGACGTTTGTCGGCGTTCCAGGTGCGTAAGCCGTCGAGGGAGAAATAGCCGGCGTTACCGTACTCCATCAGGAACGAGGTGCGGCACGCGGGCGGATCGTCGTTGTCGTTCTGAAAGACATCGCCGAATGACGTGATGGTCTGTTCGTAGCTGTTGCGAAAATTATGTCCGATAACATCGACGTGGGTGCCGTCGGGATTCATGCGCATGGCAAAGCCGCCAACGTAAACGTGGCCGTCGTCGCTCTTGGCGCCGGCGAGGTAGGGCGGGGTTCAGTTAAAGAGACGCGTGGCGCCGCTGCTGCCCGGATCGTAGGCGCCGCCGACGCGAAATGTCTGGCCCGAGCGGTCGGTAAAATAGACGCCGCAGTTACCCTGGTTAAAATACCAGAGGCCGTCCGGACCGAAGGTTACCGAATGCAGCGAGTGATCGTGATTCTGCCCGTTGAAACCCGTGAGCAGGACCTCGCGCTTGTCGACGCGCGAATCGAATTTTCCGTCGCGGTTCACGTCGGTATAGACGATCAGGTCGGGGGCGTTCGAGATGATCACCTGATTGTCGATCACACTCATACCAAGCGGAGCGATGAGGCCGGGCTCCTGAACGAAGGTGGTGGATTTGTCGGCGCGGCCGTTGCCGTTGGTGTCCTCGAGGATGACGACGCGGTCGCCGTCCGGATCGCGATTGAGGTGGTGGCGGTAGTTGACGCCCTCGGTGACCCAGACGCGGCCTTGGGCGTCGATGTCCATGTTGGTCGGATTGTGGAGTAGCGGTGAGCGGGCTCACACGGTGACCTCGAAACCCTCGGGCACGGTGAAGAGGCTGGCTGGCACGATTTCTGCCGAGGGCTCGGTGGCAGCGATAGCGGCCGCGACAGCCGGTGGAGAGGGAACGACTTTCACGTCAAGGTTCGCGTTGAGGTCGGCGTCGCTCACAGTGGAATTCACGCCGCTTGCAGGAACGTCGACGCGGGCCAGCCAGAGGATCGCGTTGAGAATGATTTTGCGCTGATCGTCGTTCCTCCAGCCCGCATGGAAATGGCCACCGGTGAAACCGAAGCCGCGCCCGCCCGCGGGCCGGTCGGAAACCCACACTACGGTTTGAGGGGTGCCTTGCGCGACTGCTGCACGCACCGCGGCGTTGCCTTCGCGCGGACCGTCGGGTCGGTTCATGGTGCTGGCCGGTGGCACTATGATGAGGATTGGCGTCACCCCGCGCAGCCCATCGCGAAAGCGCAGGTTGAAGTACCATTCGTCGTTCGTTGAAAAAGGTTTCACGCCGCGCGTTACCGGGTGTTCAGGCAGCGACTTGAAGTCGGCGTCCCAATGCGGATTCACCGACCAGTTGATTTCAAAGGCACCGCCGACCCAGTCCAAAAACTCTGTTTGCCCATTGGCGAGCGTGGGCTCTACGGCATAGTGAATCAGGCCGAGCCCGACGCCGCTCTTGGTGAGGCGCTCCAGGACCTGCAGGTGATCGCCCTGCAAGACGGGGTGTCCGTCACCGCCGTCGCAATAGATGACAATTGCGTCCGCGCCGTCGTGATCCACAGGCTTGCCGTCCTTCACTATTGTCGGCCAGCCATTCTCATAGACGGCGGTGGTGATGCCCGGGAAGTCGACGAGGCATTTTTGCAGGAGCAGGCAGCCGGCGTGGTGTTCGTGTTGTAACGGCCTGTGTCTGGGTTTGCCGGCGAGGAAGATGATTTTTTTGACCGACGCGAAGGTATCGAGGGTTAGTCCGGCGAGGGCGAGTTACAGGATCAGGAGCGGGCGGGTGAATTTCATGAAGGGGAAAACAGCAGGCGTTTCGGTTGGGGAAAGCAGTGGGGCAGGCGCGGCGTGCCTGAACGGGGATCAGCGAACGACGGCGAACTATTTCAGTACTTTTCGCAGGGAAGACGCGACCGTTGACCGCGATGTCATCGCGCCTGGGCTCGATGTTCCGCCAGATCGCGGCGGCGCGGGCGATGACCTTGACGTCGGGAGTAAAGGATTCGATGACGACGGCGCCGCGATAGTCGACGGCTTTGAGGGCCCGAGCGATGCCTGGCCAGTCGGTGTGATCGCCGCCGGGCGTGCCGCGATCGCTGCCGCACGCGTGGAAATGGCCGAATTGCCGGCCCGGCTTCCTGACTGCGGCGCCGAGATCCTTTTCCTCGATGTTCATATGGAACGTGTCGAGATGAAGCTTCACGGCCGGCGAGCCGATCGCGGCGATCAGACGCAAGCCCTGTTCGCACGTGTTGAGGAAATCCGTTTCGAAGCGATTCAGCGCCTCAACGCAAAGCGTGACACCTTTGGCCTCAGCGTGACGGGCGAGGGTCCGCAGATTTTTCACCACGGCGGACCATTCCTTGCGCCGCTGGCCGGCGGGGACTGCGTCTGCCTTACCGACGACCGAATAAAGTGGACCGACGAGCGTGGGGCAGCCCATGAGCGCGGCCCGATCGATCAACGCTCCGCAGTAGGTCATGGCGGTTTTCTGTTCGGCCGGAGTGCCGCGAAAATCCCGCCCCGGTCCCATGGCAGCGCAGATGCCCATGATCGCGAGGCCAGCGGCAGTCGCGGCGGCCTTCACCGCCAGCGGGTCGATGTGCCGCTGATCCTCGACGGCGATTTCCACCGTATTGAAGCCCCAGCGCGCGAACCGGGAGAAGAGCCGGGTGCTCTGGGTCGTGAACGGGGAGGTATGGAGGAAGGTGTTGAGGCCTAGTTTCACGAGGTAATAAGTTTTTATGGGAGAACGTCAGGTTGCCCTTTCAGCGCCCGCCTTTCCACCCCATGTAACCTTGTTATATGGCGTGCTTCCAGAAGCGCCGCGGCTTAGCGTAATTCGCTCTGATAACGGTCTCGCAAGGCTACGAACTCAAAAACCTTTCGGTGGTAAGGGCTGAATTCCGGATCTGGAATACCGTTTTGGGGACATGCACTCGTGCCATATCCAGTTTGAAACATGTCGTGGTGGTAACAGATGTAAGCGCCCAATTCCCAAACTTTCATGATCTGCAGGATATGGTCGTAAGGGGATGTCTCGCCTTTGGGCCCGCCGAATTTAGACGTGCCGTTGCGAGCGGGTTCATCGTCAACGACGGGCTTTCGATAGCGCGCGAGGAGGTAGGCAATTTCCTTGGGCGCGATCTCCCAAGGCTGGCCGACGTCCTGCCGACTGGTGTGCGGCGTCAGGTAGTCGAGGGCTTCGTTCTGGGCCGCGTCACCGAGGACGCTGGATCCGCCAGGCGAATTAGTGACTATGCGTCGTGGGTCTACCGCCCGGATGGTCTTCGCGTGATCGAGCACGCGTTGCGAGAACTCGTTCCAGATTTGGAATACGACATTGCGATACGGTAACAGTTCCCGGGTGAGGTCAGTAATGGCGCGGTCTTCGGCCTCAGCAGAAAGTTTGATACCATCATGCCAGCTTTCCTGCGAGAACAGCACCACCTGCACGACAACCCCGAGGTCATTGGCATCGCTAATGACCGCCTTTAAGGCGGCCACGTTTGCGGGTCGCAAGCTGCCGTCGGGTTGATAGAGCGTGCACTCCGGGCTGACGTCGACAAATCCGCGGAGGTTGTCCCACTGACACCAGACGCGCAGGACATTAATCCCGTACTTCTGGAACCGGGCGATGCTCGCCTTGCGGGACTCTGAGCTGCGGTTGAAAGCCGGATTGTAGATGGCGTTAAAGAAACTGACGGCAGTGTAAGGAAACGGCTGGCCATCCAGCTGGAAGTGCGTGCCGGCGATCGATAAGACACGCGATTCTGTTGCGCGACAGCAGCAGACAAGGCTTAGTGCGACCGCGATGAACAGTATTTTGAGGGGGGTTGGTTTCATGCGAGCGGCACTATGCATCCGGGCAAAGGGCGCACAAGATCAGTCCTTTTCAATAGATTGAACGCCGGATTTTTATTTGAATCAAAAGGGACATCCCTGACAGCACGATACCGCGTCGAGAGGACGTCACGCGGGCGTGGATAGAGAACCGACGAGTTTCGCCAGAGCGTCAGTTCCTCCGACATTCCCGGGGAAGACAATGTAGGCCAGCCCGGGCCATTTGCTTTCCGCCTCTGCCCGCCACACCGGCACGCCGGGCAGCGCCTGCCCCAGCGCGCGGGTGGCGATATCGCTCGACGTGATACCGCCCTTGGCGATGAGCCAGCGAGGCTGGACCTCCAGTGGCGACATGATTTTGACCAGGCTGGTGGACACGATCTCGCCAACGGCCAGGTGTTCCGCAGGATCGCGACCTTGGATCAGTCGACGGCTGCTGAACAGCCCAACGTCTCGGCCCGAGGCCAACGCGAATTGGACGGACGCCAGACACCCCTCGATTTCGTCGCGACGACGACTTTCCTCGATCAGGTTTTCAACCAGAAATTCAATGCGTTCGAGCTGAGGATAACGTTCGAAAAGGACGCGAAGCTATTCGGCGTTTTTTCCACATAGGAACCGGCCACCAGCAAGCCACCTGTGCGCAGATCTGGCGAAACGAGCTCAGCGGCCGTGAGCAACCTCCGGGGCGCGATCCCGGAAATCGAAGCGACAAAATCCGCCGCCGTACGGAATAGATAGCGACGGCCGGCGCGCTCGATGGTGTTGAGGGCGTGGGTTAAAACGGCGAGATCGGCCGGGGCGGCCGCATTCACCACGGCAATTCCTCCCTGTGGGAGGGCGAGAAGTTTCTCTGCGATCGCACAGGGTCCAGGGCCTCGTAAGTCATCGGTCGAAATGGAGAGTATCTCGCCGGCGCGAACGCGTCCGGCGGTTTTCTCCTCGACCCAGTCGCGTAGATTGGAGGCGCGGTACCCGAAGGACTTGTCACGCGCGAATTCTGTTTCCCCACAGGGCGTCAGTTTATCGCCTTCCGCGACGTAGTGAGTTTCGTCAACGGTGATACGGCCACCGGCAAAGAACGCCGGGATGATCAGGGTTGCGTCGAACGTGAGCCCGAGTCCACGGGAGAGTGCATCGGTCTCGTCTGGGAAATGGCCCCGTAGCGTTTAATCGCTACGGCTAACCAGAACGAAGGATTGATTCGTCCCGCGATGGCGGCCTGAAGATTGACGCCGATTTCCCGATTTCCCGATTGATCGCGATGGCGCGATCGGCCGGGAAAGCACGCGTATTGGTCAGGATAAGGAAACAAGGCCCGGGTTCGCGAAGTGCCACCTCCAGGGCAGCGCGGTCCCACGTGGTCAGAACCGGGACGCCGTGGACGGTTTGGGTGCCGGTCGGGTCGTCATCAAGGACGACGACTTTGGCTACCGCCGGGAGCGGCAGAATTTGGGGCTCGGGAGGCAGGGTGGCCATCAGCGCGGAGTAGGTGAGGGGCCGGGGCATCGTGGTGTCATAAAACTCCCGGGCGGCGGCACGCGTTCAACACCGGATCGATGCAATGGCTTGAACGCCGCAAGCACTGCTGTGGTCCGCGTTTTGATTTACTCTGCCAGCGGGGCATTAAGCGACGGTTCCACCAAAACCGTTTGCCGTACTTTTGGAATTCCCCTTTCATTCCGTTGAACCAGGCTCACCATCAAATCCGTCGCGTGACGCCCGATTCCCCGGTTATTTTCGTGAACTCCCTCGTACGGATGTGAGGTCGAGAGCGCAAAACCCATGGTGGGAATGCCGGTACCTCGCCAGGCGGCTGGGTCGTCAGTCAGCAGGATGTCCGGCCGATTTTTATTCTGCCACCGACTGGCTGGGGTGGCAGGTTTGCCGCCTGAGGCCAGATACATTGGCAGTCGCTCTTTGGGCTTCAAGTGCTGGTATTGCGCCGACAGATAAGCTCCGACCCAACGTTCACGACGCATCGCGTTGTGCTGCCGCATCAGTACAAGACCAATCCGGCGATGGCCGCTGGCCAGACAGGACTCGAATGCCAGCTTCATTCCCAGGTAGTGGTCTTCGGTCACCCGGTGGACGATGGGTTCGATTAATCCGTAACCGACGGTCACCAGCGACAGTCGCGACCAGTCTAAGCCCTCGAGCGTGTGATGTTCCAAGGTCGGCCCGATAATCAGCCCTTGGACGTTGCGAGTCGCCAGCACCTGGTTCAGCCGCGCGGTATCACGAGAATAATCATCGAGCCGAAACTCCGAAAGAGAGTATCCGTAGGTTTCCGCACGATCCCGTGCGCCTTCATAAATGTTCCGAAAATGCTCATTCTCCCGCCAGCGAAAATCTTGCGGGTGGCAGGTTAGGTACGCGGCCCCGATCCGCCCTAAAACCGGCCGACCTGCACGACGCGCGCTGACCCAGGCAGAAATCATCGGATGGATCGTGTAGCCCAACCGCGTCGCAGCCTCGGAGACCTTTCGCCGTGTCTTCTCCGGGATCCGCGCATCTCCGCGCAGAGCCAGCGATACCGTGCTCGCGTGGCAGCCGACGGCGCGGGCGACATCTTGCATCGTGAAACTCTTGCGAGAGCCGTCCATCGTTCAAACTATTGAATGGGAGGCGTATTGCGGCCAGTCAAGCGCCATACCACTATTGCGCCACTATGTTTCACCCGACCCCAAAGCGGTGAAACGTCCGTCTCCCCGCCTCAGCGCACCTCCCCCAACTCCCATGTCCCGCCCACGCCATCCCCAAACGATCATTCGTGCCGCTTGCGGCACCGCTTTCATAATTCTGCTGCTGCTCGCGGGAGCAAATGCGCAAACCACCACCTTGCCCCGCGAAGGCGTTGCCTCAACAGCAGCGGACACCAAGGCCGCCGATGAAGAGTCCATCCGGCTATCAGCATTTCAAGTCACCGAGCGCACAGGCGACGGCTATGCGGAGATTGCATCCACCGTGTCACGCGTTGCGATCAGGAATACCGAAATTCCCATTTCGGCGCTCGTGATCAACGAAAAGCTTATCAGTGATACCATGGCGGTTGGGGTCGAGGACACCTTCAACCTTATCAGTGGCCTGCACCATGGTAACGCGGGCACCGGAAACCAGGAGAATAATAATTTTTCGCTGCGCGGTTACGGTGGTACCACTGCACAACGCGACGGTGTTGATGATTCGCTTTTTAACTCCTCGGGTGGATTTGACTACATGTTTGTTGAACGCCTCGAAGTCGTGAAAGGCCCCAATGGCATTTTGTATGGTTCTCATTCGCCGGGGGGCGTCATCAACATCATCAGCAAGCGACCGCTTCCCGTCGCCTTCACCAAAGTCTCAGCGATGGCTGGCTCATTCGGCTTTCTGCGTGGCGAAGTCGATACCTCGCAGTTCATCGACAAGCAGCACAGGTTTTCCTACCGGATTGCGGCTGCTGTCACCAAAGTTGATGGTCCGATTAATTTTCCTGGAGACCCCAAGAAGGGATTCCGTGGAATCAATCCCAGCGTGATGTTCCGTAGCAAGAGCGGCTGGGATGTGTGGTTTTGGACGGCGTTCATCCGTGACTCCTCAAGCCGTGCCAAGCACGTTACTCCCGCCTTCGCCACCAGCGCCCCGATCAGCGCGACAATTCCCGGCCCCACAGGTGCTCCCTTGATCGATCGGACGGTGATTGCCGGCGGTGCCGGGCAGAATCTCATTCATTCCTACAGCCAGGTAAACACCGACTCCTACGAGCTCGGAACCAGCCGAAGCTTCACCTTTGGTCCGATAACCTTGGATGCGCGCTTACTTGGTCGGTATCGAAGTCAGCTCAATGATGGCAGTCGGGTCCGCGCAACGTCCAACAACCAGTATCTCGATGCCAATGGCATCCTGCTCAATACCGGCAGCGACAACCGCTTCACGCCGGTCCAAAACGTACAAGGCAAGATAGCCTATATCTACCGACAGAGGTTCCAGTACGATTCGAACCCGGCGTATAATACGGCGCATAACTACGGCCTCGATCTGAACTTCTCCTACGACACTTGGAAGGTGCACCATCAAACGCTCATATCTGCCACCTACGGGCTCAACCATGACGACATCGATAATTCCAACTATGTCGTGCAGAACTTGGCCGGTTCGACGAGCGTGCTCGATGCCTTCGGTTACGAGAGCGTCAATGGGCTGACCCGAGTTTACACCTACCCGATTGCGAGGGTGAAGTTCGACCTCAATCGGGAAACGGCGATAGCGAAAGCCAATGCGCTCAATCTCAATCGTAACTTGAGCGACAGCGAAACGGCCGGTGTTGGTCTAATGCAGCGCGCATCTTTTCTTGATAGTCGCGTGATCCTCGTGGCGGGCGGTCGGCTGCAGAAAGTTGAGTCCGAGACGGGCCGGTGGAACTTCGCAACCCAGAGCGTGCCCAGCTATACATTGGCGGAAAAGACGAGCCGCAAGCCCGGTTTCGCCGGCCTTGTTAAGGTTTACAAAGGCGAGTTGGGCGAAGCCATGGCGTTCGCGAATTTCAACCAGACCTACACTCCCGTTTTCAGCACGGACAACCGCATCGCCACCCGCGGCAACAAGTTTCCAGACCGTGTGGCCATGGCGAATGAGTACGGCGTGAAGTTCAATCTCCTTCGCAGCCGTCTCGTGCTGACGGCATCGATCTATGATAACAAGGAGACGAACTACCTCGTGACCTTTATCGATAGCGACGGCACGATCACCGGCGTCAAGGACCAAGGCTATCAGGTGCCTTCTGGTACCCGCACCAACAAGGGCTTTGATATCGATCTGAATTACCAATTCGGTTCGCTTGATGTCTTGATCAGCTACGGCAAGGTCACGCCGAGGCTGGCCGACGGGAGATTTGCGGATGCCATGCCCTTTGATACAGCCGCGGCCTTGCTCACCTACCGCTTCCGCAAGGGATGGTCCAAGGGTTTCACGGCAAGTTATATCTATAATCACTGGGGCGAGAGCTCGCTGAACAGCCGGACTTACTGGATCATGCCGGGTGGAGATCGACACTCGGGCGTGGTGGGATACCGTTGGCACAACACGGACATCCGCCTGCGCGTTGAAAATCTTTTCGATGTGCGTGATCCGCAGCCGAGCAGCTTCGATCAAAGTGTTGGTATCACCAATCCGCGCAGCGTTCGTTTCAGCATCACCCAGAATTTCTGAAGCTGTTTCGTTTCGGCAGGGTGCCACTTCCAGGCGCACCCGCTCGCGGCTTCAGCCCGTGCCCTTGTCGCGGCAGGGCTGGTCTGCCATTTGTTTTATACCCATGAAGACACTTTCCCCTGAACAGCAGCTGGCCATTGCCGACCAGGCTTTTGACGTCAGACGCCTCTGTCTGGAGTTCATCACCAATGCCGGCTGGGGCCACATCGGCGGCTCCTTCTCTGAGGCGGAGCTTCTCGCCACTCTCTATGGCGGGATCATGAACATCGACCCGGCGCGACCGGATGACCCCCGGCGCGACCGCTTCATCCTTTCCAAGGCCCACGCTTCCCCTGCGCTTTATGCAACGCTGGCCTTGCGCGGCTTCTTTCCCATCGATCGCCTGTACACCTACTGCCGGCTGGAGGGCCTGGACGGCCATACCCAGCGCGGCCAGTGCCCCGGCATCGAATTTTCCGGCGGCTCATTGGGTACGGGACTTTCATTTGCCACCGGTCTGGCCCTCGGCCTCCGTCTCGCTGACAACTTCACCTCCCGCGTGTATTGCCTGATAGGCGACGGAGAATGCAACGAAGGGCAGGTCTGGGAAGCCGCAATGTCCGCGGCCCACTACCGTCTCGATAACCTGATCGCAGTCATCGACTACAACAAAGTCATGGCCAAGGGAAAGCTCTCGGACCTCATGGGCATCGATCCGCTGGCCGACAAGTTCCGCGCCTTCGGCTGGACGGCCATTGAGTGCGACGGTCATGACCTCCCGGAGATCTGCCTCGCTTTTCACCGGGCGAAATACCTGGAGATGAACGGCCATCCCGTCGTGGTGATCGCCCATACCTGCAAGGGCCGCGGCCTGCCCGAGGCCGAGTTCAACTATCACTGGCACACCCATGCGCCGACGCCCTCCCAGGCCGAAGCCTTCTTGGCGGACCTGAACCGCACGTACGGCCGCCAGGAAACGTTCTCGCGTCCGCTCGTGGCCCCCAAAGACGGCGGCCTTGAGGCCGTTGTTACGGCCGATCTCCACTCCGGAAAATAATATTGCGCATCATGAGACTGACCTACGCCACGAAACCGCTGCGCGAAACCTTTGGCGAGACGCTCGTCGAACTCGGCGCCGCCCATAAGAATCTCATCGTGCTGGATGCCGATCTCAACACCTCGTCGCGCACGGTGCTATTCAAACAAAAGTATCCCGAACGCTTCGTCCAATGCGGCATTGCCGAGGCCAATCTCTTCGGCGTGGCGGCCGGCCTCGCGGCCCAGGGGTACGTGACTTTTCCCTCCACCTTCGCCGCCTTCGCCACGCGCAAAGCCCTCGATCAGGTCTACGTCAACATCGCCTATCCGAAACTCGACGTGAAGATCGCCGGCTCCTACTGCGGCATGACCGCCACGGAGTGCGGCCCCTCCCACAACTGTGCGGAAGATGTCGCTGTCATGCGCGCCCTGCCTCACGTGAAGGTGCTCGATCCCGGTGACAACCGCGAGCTCGCCTCGATGATGCACGCGATGATGGCAACCCCGGGCCCGGTCTATTTCCGCGTTTCCAAGGTCAATGCCCCCGAGCTTTTCAGCGAAGGACACCAGTTCCAATTCGGTCGCGGCCACCTGCTCCGCGAGGGACACGATCTCACGCTGCTCGGGTCCGGCTTCATGACTGCGGTCGCCTTGGGTGCCGCCGAGTTGCTGGACCGCGAGGGGATTTCCGCCGCCGTTGCCCATCTGCCCTGCATCAAGCCGATGGATGAGGAGCTGGTGGTCAATCTGGCGAAGCAAACGGGCGCACTCCTCACCATCGAGAATCACCGCATCTATGGCGGCCTCGGTGGCGCGGTCGCGGAAGTCATCGCCCGCGAATACCCGGTGTACGTGGAGTCGATGGGGCTGGGCGATGATGTCTTCGAGGCCGCTCCGCTTCAGGATTTGCTGCGCCACTACCGGCTCACACCTCGCGCGATGGCTGAGCGCGCCAAGGCGCTCCTGCGGCGCAAGCGCCATTCCTCTGCCGCCTGACGCAGCGGGCGCTGAGCCCTCGTCCCACACCACCCATGAATTCCCTGTCACCTGTTCGCCGCCGCCCGCGCGTCAAAGATCCGGTGAGGCTATTCAGCGACTACATGAAGATCACCGGAACCCCGACGCTGGCGCCCGAGGCGGGTGATCCGGCACTGAGCGGCAAGACCTTGGGGCTGCTGAACGGGTCCACCTGGGTGTCGCTGTGGGGCACCTGGTTCGGACGCGCGATCCTGCCCGGAGTCAAACTCGTACATGTCGGCTCTGACGCCACCCAGTATTCGTTCATGCGAGCGCACCGCTCCGGGGAGCCCTGTCCCCCGGCCAGAAACATTCGGGCGTTCTCCGGCCTCGCCAGAGCTACGATCGAATTGCACCGGCCCGACGCGCTGCTGCTCACCTGCTCGACCATGAACCGGGCCATCGGCGCGGTGCGTCGGGCAGTTTCGCGCAGCGGGGTCCCGGTGGTGCAGATTGACGAACCAATGATGGAGGCGGCCGTGAACCATGGCGGCCGGATCCTGGTCATCGCCACGCATGGCCCGACGGTCGACAGCACGCAGACCCTTTTGACTGAGACGGCCAAGCGGCTGGGCCTCCCCGTCAGTTTTGCGGGCGCCACCATCGAAACGGCCTTCGATCTGCTCGGTCGCGGTGCAATCACCCGCCACAACGCGCTCATCGCCCGGGCCATTCGCACCGCGCAGGGGCGCGGCCCCCTTGGCTCCGTGGTCCTGGCGCAGCTTTCGATGGCGGTGTTTTTACTGGAGTATCCCCGGCCGGAACGTGAATTTGGCGTGCCCGTGTTCACCAGCGCGGTGTGCGGTTTCCGCCGTATCCGAGAAATTCTGACTTCCAGCTGATCCTGTTGCTGCCGTTGCCCCCATGCCCGAATCCATCCCAACCAGCGGGACGACGTCCGATCCCTTCTTCGAGCGCCACTGGAAATGGTTCGTTCTCGGAACGTTATTCTACGCCACCTTTCTGAACTACCTCGACCGTCAGACCCTGAGTGTGGCTCTCGACCCGATCGCAAAGGAGTTCAATCTCGACATCGCGGCCCGCGGGCGGCTGCTGGCAGCCTTTGTCTACGTTTACGCATTCTCCCATCTCTTTATCGGGTTTGCGATCGACCGGGTGAAGAACCTGCGCTGGTTCTTTGCGGTGATGCTGTTGGGCTGGTCGCTGGTCACTCTGAAGATGGGCTTTGCCCGCGACTATCGCGACTTGTTCATCCTGCGCTGCCTGCTCGGCGTCTTTGAATGCATCAACTTCCCCATCTGCCTGTTGATCATTTCGCGGATTTTCCCCCGCGAGCAACGCGCCCTCGCTTCAGGCATCTTCGCCAGCGGCGCCGTACTCGCCACGCTCGTCGCTCCAAAGCTGGTCATCTACCTTTCCAGCGCGATGCACTGGCGCTGGGCGTTCTTCATTGCCGGCGGCCTTGGGCTTACCTGGCTGGTGCCGTGGCTGCTGATCTTCCGTCATCCGGAGCGCCGTTCGCGCGGTTGGGCCGTTGCCGTCGCCGCGCAGCAGGCTCCCGATACCGCCGGCGAGCGTACGCTGGCTTCGGTGCTGCGTCGCCCGGCGTTCTGGGCCGTATCCTCCGTCGGGGTTGGCCTGATCCCCGGCGTTTACTTTGTTTCCCAGTGGTTGCCGTCATACTTCACCCACGAATGGCAGGTCTCCTACAATCAAGCCTTGGGCGACCGGCTCGTTCTGATCTACCTGGCCCAGGACATCGGTTTGTGGCTTGGCGGCTGGTTCGTGCTGCGGCTGGTGGCGGCTGGCCGCGAGGTCCTCGCGTCCATGCGGCTGGTCATATTCGGGGCGTTTGCGCTGTCCATGTCGATCATGGCACTGCCCTTCACCACCTCACTCAATGTAGCCACTTTCCTAATCTGCATTTACGTTTTTTCGCTCGGTTGCTGGAACGCCAACAACAGCGCCTTCAAGCAGGAGGTCAACCGCGGCCGGGTCGCAACGGTTGCGGCCTTGGTCGGATTTATCGAAACCGGTTTTTCTGCCTTTGTGGTGCACAAGGTCGGTGAACTGGCACAGGGCAAAGGTGGTTTTAGTGCAGTCTTTCCGCTGCTGGCGGGATTTCTTACGTTCTCAGCGATCATCGTCTTCCTGTTTTACCGGGCCCGGCATTTCCCCGTCGCCGCCGAACCTCGTTAGGCCGCGGGGCTTCATTCTCCCATGGCCAAGACCTCCATCAAAATCGCCTATATTGGCGGTGGCTCCCGCTACTGGGCCCGCGATCTCATGACCGATCTGGCACTTTGTGGCACCTTGGAGGGCACGCTTGATCTCTACGACATTGATCACATGGCTGCCGTGAAAAACGTGGCCGTGGCGAAGCATGTCTAAGCCCGGCAGGAAGCGGTTTCGCGCTTCGCCGTCCGGGCCGTCCGTCGATTGCCCGAAGCGCTGCGGGGCGCTGACTTCGTGGTCATTTCCACCGAGCCAGGCCCGATTTCGATGCGCTATGCCGATCTCGTGATACCAGAGCGTTTCGGCCTGCTGCAACCGGTGGGTGACACCACCGGTCCGGGTGGCATCCTGCGCGCCCTGCGGGCCATCCCGGAATACATCGGGTTTGCGCAGGCAACCGGGGAACACTGCCCGAAGGCGTGGGTGATCAACTACACCAACCCGATGACACTTTGCACCGCCGCCCTTCATGCTGGATTTCCCGGCATCAAGGCGTTCGGCTGCTGTCACGAGGTCTTTCATACGCAAACCCGCCTCGCCCAGTTAGTCGCCAAGTGGTTCAGCGTTGAGCCGCCCGTTCGGCAGGCCATCCGCTTGGATATCGCCGGTGTCAATCACTTCACCTGGGCCACCGCCGCTGCCTGGCAGGGTCGCGATTTCTTTCCCCTTCTCGCCAAGGAACTCTCCCGTCCGGAATTCTTCGGCGACGCCACCACCCTCGCCAATGAAAACCGCCAGCATGAGCACTAGTTCACCAGTCCTCGTTTTATCGCGTTCGATTTGTTCCGTCGTTTCGGAGCTTTGGGTGCAGCGGGCGACCGGCATCTCGCCGAGTTCGTGCCGTGGTATCTTGCGGGCGGCGAGGCCGGGCTGCGCCGCTGGGGCGTCATCTCGACACCTTATTCGTGGCGGAAGAAGCGCCGCTCGCTTCGCGATCATCCCGTCGGGCACTACGTTACCCGCCTGCTGAAACCCAGCGGCGAGGAAGGCGTGCGGCAGATGGAGGCCTTGCTCGGGCATGGCGATCTTGACACCAACGTCAATCTGCCTACCCGAGGCCAGATCGCTGCCCTACCATCCGGCGCGGTGGTCGAAACATACGCACAGTTCCGCCGCGACCGGATCTCGCCCATCGTCGCTCACTCGCTTCCCGCCGGCGCCGAATCGTTGGTCCGTCGCGTTGTAGACGTGCAGTCCCTCACGTTTCGCGCCGCTCGCGAACGCAACGTGGAGACTGCCTTCACGGCCTTGCTGGCCGACCCGCTTACCCACCTCCCGACTGATGTTGCGTGGAAGATGTTCAAAAGGATGCTCCATCACTGTCGCCCTTGTCTCCCCGGCTGGACATTGCCATGAACCTTCCTGGCTCGCTAGACCAAGCCAACACCTTTGCCGGACTGCCCCCGGAACCGATCACGCCCCCGCGTCCCGCCGACGTCAAACTCGTCGTTCTGGACGACGACCCTACTGGTACGCAGACCGTGCATGGAGTACCCGTGCTGACGCGATGGAACGAGGCTGAGTTGGCCGCCGAATTACGCGATCCATGTCCGGTGGTTTTTCTGCTCACGAACACCCGGGCACTTACCAGTGACCGGGCCGTTGCCCTCAACCGCCAAACCGGTGCAGCCTTGCGCACAGCCGCGCGATCGACCGGCCGTCGATTCATCGCCGTTTCCCGCAGCGATTCCACCCTGCGCGGTCACTTTCCTGCCGAAACCGATGCCCTCGCTGAAGCGCTGGGCGGCGTCGACGCCACCTTTCTTGTCCCCGTATTCTTTGCTGGCGGCCGCTACACCTTGGGCGATGTGCACTATGTGGCCGATCGCGGCAGGCTCGTGCCAGCCGGACTCACCGAGTTCGCCCGTGACGCCACTTTTGGCTACCAGAGTTCCAACCTCGGCGATTGGGTGTCGGAAAAGACATCCGGCCGAGTGCGAGCGGAAGACGTCGTCTCCATTTCCCTCGCGGACCTGAGGCAACACGGGGCAAGCCAGGTTGCTGCCCGCCTGGACAAGGTCCCGCGCGGTGGCGTGGTTATGGTCAACGCCGTCGCGCCCGGTGACCTTGCCGTGCTAACCCAGGCGCTGGGTAATGCGAGCCTTGCGGCCCGCCGCTACCTTTTCCGCACCGCCGCGGATTTTGTCTCCACCTAC
>Ga0105048_10008503_pt1 | contig 16418 bp, 16 predicted proteins | sample MAT05_FD_78382 | JGI IMG/M metagenome (GOLD analysis project Ga0105048, IMG submission 78382) | Freshwater microbial communities from Lake Fryxell liftoff mats and glacier meltwater in Antarctica - MAT-05 | ecosystem: Environmental > Aquatic > Freshwater > Ice > Liftoff microbial mat | place...
ATGAAACTGACAAGCTGGAATTATAAAGGCCAACGCGAGATTCGGCACTACGGGCCAATGGCGCAGGATTTCTACGCGGCTTTCGGCCACGACGGGCTGGGGCAAATCGGTTGCGACACCCTGATTTACAGCCACGATTTTGCGGGTGTCACCTTCGCTGGGGTGCAGGCATTAGTGCGCGAGAACGAGCAGTTGCGCGTAGAGACGCAAGACCTGCGCGTAGAGACGCAAAATATTGCGTCTCTACTGAACCAAACAAACGCCCGTCTCAATCAGGCCACCGCCCGCATCGAAGCCCTTGAGGCCATGTTGATACCCCGCAGACGCGGGCGGCAGGTAGCGCGGAAATAAGCAAGGCCATCGCCCATTCAATCATGCAGAACAGTACATGTCCCGGAAAAGGGCTACTTTTGCCGCATGGTCGTGTGGCTAATTCAGCAATATGTAGTCCTAACCATGTAATTATCCTCCAAGAAATACAACCTCATGAAAATTGCAGTCGTTGGTACTGGTTACGTCGGGCTTGTCACAGGGACTTGCTTCGCCGAAACCGGAAATCAGGTTACGTGCGTTGACATCGACGAGCGGAAAGTTGAAAAACTAAACAACGGGATCATCCCCATTTTCGAGCCGGGCCTCGACGTACTCTTCTACCGCAACGTGGAAGAAGGCCGTTTAAAATTCACTACCAACCTTGCCGATGGCATTAAAGGAGCCGAAGTAATCTTCCTGGCCCTGCCCACCCCCCCCGGCGAAGATGGTTCTGCTGATCTTAAATATATTCTGAAAGTAGCCGACGACCTCGGCCCGATCCTGGCACAGTATGCTGTTATCGTGGACAAAAGCACCGTGCCTGTCGGCACAGCCGAGAAAGTTCATGCAGGTATCGTTAAAAACGCCAAAGTTGACTTCGACGTGGTATCGAATCCTGAATTTTTGCGGGAAGGCGTTGCCGTTGAAGATTTTATGAAGCCCGACCGCGTGGTGATCGGCACCAAATCGGACAAAGCCAAGTCGGTCATGAACCGCTTGTATGCTCCTTTGGTTAGGCAGGGAAATCCCGTGATTTTCATGGACGAGCGTTCGGCAGAAATGACCAAATATGCCGCCAATGCGTTTCTGGCCACTAAAATCACGTTTATGAACGAGATCGCTAACCTCTGCGAACTCACCGGAGCCAATGTTGACGATATTCGTCGGGGTATTGGCACAGACAGTCGTATCGGCAAACGGTTTCTGTTTGCGGGCATTGGTTATGGAGGCAGTTGTTTCCCCAAAGACGTGCAAGCATTAGCCAGAACGGCAAAGGATTTCAATTACGATTTCAAAGTGCTGAAGTCGGTGATGGATGTGAACAATGAGCAGAAAACCAAGCTTCTGCCCCTCATCAAAGCCTATTTCGGGGGCGACCTGAAAGGCAAGACCATTGCCATTTGGGGACTGTCGTTCAAGCCCTACACCGACGATATTCGCGAAGCACCCGCGCTCGACAACATTCGGGCGTTGCTGGCGGCTGGCTGCAAAATTACGGCTTACGATCCCGAAGCAATGGACAATGTGCGTAATGTTATGGGCAACCAGATAAGCTACGCACACACATCGTATGCGGCTTTAGATGATGCCGATGCCCTCTTGATAATGACCGAGTGGCCCCTGTTTCGGACCCCTGATTTCGATAAAATGAACCTTCTGCTCAAAAATAAAGTCATTTTTGATGGTCGTAACGTGTACGAACTCGACCAAATGCAGGAAATGGGATACACTTACTACAGCATAGGCCGCAAAACAGTAAACAACCATCAACCAACAGCTAACAGTTAGCCATACTTAGTAGACAGCTAACCGCCACAGTTCGATACACTGTTGGTTGCTGGTTGTTCACTGTTCACTGAAACTTATGAAACGAGTTTTAATCACCGGCGGAGCCGGATTTTTGGGGTCCCACTTGTGCGACCGATTTATTAAGGAAGGGTACCATGTGATTGCAATGGATAACCTCATCACGGGCGATTTACGAAATATTGAGCACTTGTTCCACCTGCCCAGTTTTGAGTTTTACCATCACGATGTATCCAAGTTCATCCACGTACCGGGCGAGTTGGACTACATCCTGCACTTTGCTTCACCCGCCAGCCCGATTGATTACCTCAAGATTCCAATTCAAACGCTGAAGGTAGGATCGCTTGGTATTCATAATTGCCTTGGCCTGGCGAGGGTAAAAAATGCGCGTGTTTTAATTGCGTCGACGTCCGAGGTGTACGGAGACCCAAACGTACACCCCCAAAACGAAGACTATTGGGGAAATGTGAATCCAGTAGGACCACGGGGTGTTTACGACGAAGCCAAGCGGTTTCAGGAGGCTATGACTATGGCTTACCACACGTATCACAACGTAGAAACGCGAATTGTCCGGATATTTAATACGTATGGTCCCCGGATGCGCCTAAACGACGGTCGTGTATTGCCCGCCTTTATTGGACAAGCCCTTCGTGGAGAAGATCTAACGGTGTTCGGCGACGGTAGCCAAACTCGCTCCTTCTGTTATGTAGATGATCTTGTTGAAGGCATATACCGATTATTACTGAGCGATTATGCCTATCCGGTTAACGTTGGTAACCCAGCTGAAATCACTATCAAAGAGTTTGGTGAGGAAATTATCAAACTCACGGGTACTACCCAGCAGTTAGTCTTTAAACCGCTACCAATGGACGACCCAAAGCAACGTAAACCTGACATTACACGGGCAAAAGAACTGCTTGGCTGGGAGCCAAAAGTATCCCGTGCCGAAGGGTTGGCTATCACATATGCCTATTTTAAAAGCCTGCCAAAAGAGGAGCTGTATAAAGCTGCTTACCACCGTGAATTTTCTAAAAAATAGCCCTGTCGCTAACTAGCTTATCAGTATCCTATTTTTCCTATAAAATTAAGCGACTAACTAGTTGATTAGCAGGCATTCAAAAAAAAAATCAACGACTCAATTAGTCATAAAAATTTGCATAACTTTGTAGGAGTGAATGCAATAGGCATTACACCTTTAGCTGTCTGACGAAAACCTGTGTGCTCCTGCGCGCAGGTTTTTTTGACTTTACAGACTATATAAGTATCATTTTATCCTTAGTTATATTTACAACTATCTTGATGCTAAACGTAAGGTAACGAGTCACTCGTTTAGAGCCTTGTTTTGTCCATTTATCAAACGTATAGATCGATTCAAATTGGCTTTATTCAAGTAGGAGGTCATTAGTAATAGGGTAAATGCCGGGCCTCCGTCGCGGTAATTAGGTTTTCGCTCGCAAGTACCTATTCAACAGGTAGTTATTTAATTCCTTATTTACCTCTACACAAATACTTAAAACCTTTTCTTGTTTGGGTGAAGGTCCTTTGCCAGTAGCTTTTATAACCTTTTCTTAATCGCCATAAGTCGAAAGAACGGTAATTTATTATGTCGATTTGAGGTTGATAACTGTGGATTAACTGGCAATTAGGATTCCTGTTTTACTAGCTACTAATATTATTTTGTGACTACCAGGCCACTAATTCAACTTTCTGGCTAAACTTTACACAGAAATACCTAATATTTAACGATAAACAATATTGTGAATAAATGACACAATTAGCTACTCTTTTTTTAACCCTCATGCTCTATGCAATTCGATGACTATCTGGCACTTAAGCATATAGATGCCCATCATTTTCAAGTATATGACCCTACTCTTTACACTGAGTGGAAATCCTTATTCCAGCAAGTTCATCCTGACAGTTTCACTACGTTGAAAAAATTTCTACTAAATAATGTTAGAAGAACCCATCATTTGCGTTAGTTTGTAGAACGAAAGCAACCTGAAGGTCAGGTTATGTTATTTGTTACCCAAATTTTCCCCGCTATGAGCGTAAACTTAGGCGAACTGAAAGGCATTACAGATGCCGTGCTAAACATGTTGAAAGCCCAAGGATTGGGCAACAGCGACGAGTTGCTCGACGTGACAAAAACGCCGGAAGGTCGCAAGGAACTAAGTCAAACAATAGGTGTTAATGCAGCCATAATTCTTGATCTGGCAAACCGCGCTGATCTTGCCCGCGTAAAAGGTATTGGCCGCGTTTATAGCGACCTGATGGAAGAGGCTGGAGTTGACACAATAAAAGAATTAGCCCAGCGGGTACCAGCAAACCTGCACGCTAATTTGATCGCCATTAATTCAAAACGTCAACTGACACAACGTCCCCCATCTATTGATCAGGTCGCGAACTTCGTTGATCAGGCCAAGTCGTTACCGGGCATGTTGGAGTATTAAGCAGGTGGTCATTAGTAATAGGGTAAATGCCGGGCCTCCGTCGCGGTAAATAGGTTTTTGCTCGCAAGTACCTATTTAACAGGCAGTTATTTAATTGCCGCGACGGCGGCCCGGCAATTGCCTTATTTACGTCTACACAAGTACTGCTCACTCTTTGTGCTTCACTCCTGTTTGTTTGAGATACGCCTTCAGACGGGATTCAAGGTCTGACAAGCTTAAGTTCATGGCCAGTTCGCCATCAATGGCCAACGATATTCGGCCGGTTTCTTCCGAGATTACCAGTACGGCAGCATCAGTAGCCTCACTCATTCCAATACTCGCCCGATGGCGAAAGCCCAGTGCTACCGGAATATCAGCATCGTCCGAAACGGGTAAAATACACCGGGCTGCCCGGATTCTCCCCCCCGACAAAATGACTGCCCCATCGTGAAGTGGGCTGTACTGTCCAAAGATAGACAACAACAACGTTTTAGACAGGTCAGCGTTGATACTCTCTCCCGATAAGGCATATTTTTCGAGATCGTCGTTTTTCTGTACCACAATCAGCCCACCGGCAAATTCTTCAGATATCACTTTAACAGCATCCAGTACTGGTTTAAGGAGCAACAATGGCTCATCTACAACGGGTTGCCGCATCAGCCACCTCCGTATAAACCGATTGTTGACCGCGTTAGTCGACTTGCCAATCAGGAGCAGAAACCGGCGGATTTCCTGTTGAAATATAATGATCAGGGCCAGGGCACCAACGCTGATAAAATACTCCAGAATAGTGGTCAACAATTGAAGCCGGAGCGCTTTTACCACTAGATATACTAAATACACCAGCAGGTAGCCCACAAATACCCGACTGGCAATACTCCCTCGAACGAGGTTATAGATTTGGTATAGCAACACAGCTACCAATGCCACATCGAGTACGTCGAGCCAGCCAATTTCTAAAAACCCAAGTCGAATCGAAAGCATGGTAGGGTAAGGAATATGAAACGAATCAAATATCAATAAGCTGGCCTTCGACAGCAAGGTCCGACTCGGCAAAAACGGAGCGAGATTCGGCCAAAAAGCCATCAAACTGCTTGTAACGCGACGAAAAATGGCCGATAAGCAATCGCCCTACCTGGGCCTGTTGGGCCACAGAAGCAGCCTCACGGGCTGTAGAATGATACACTTGGTTAGCTCGTTCAGCGTTATCATCCAAAAAGGTGGCCTCATGATACAACAAATCGACTCCCCGAACCTGTTCAATCAACGGTGGGAAGTAGCGCGTATCGGAGCAATACGCGTAGCTCCGCGCGGGGGGACCGGGTGTAGTGTAATCGATGGCAGCAAAGCGAACGTTTCCTGATTCGTCCAGCACGTCTTCGCCACGTTTTAATTGCTTTAGTGCCGACACCGGCACCTCATCGGGCAACAAGTCCCGGAGAAGCTTCGGTTGGGGTGGTTTTTCTCTGAATAAGAAGCCGGTACAGGCAATCCGATGATCGAGCGGAAAACTTGTAACAGTCAAGTGCGGCAAATCAACGAGGGGCATTGGATTACTGGGGTCAATAGCCTGAAAATGCAACGGAAAATTGAGTCGGGCATCTGACACGCGGAATATCGTTGTCAATACTTCATCCAGACCACGCGGTCCAAACAAAAACAGATCTTCAGTCCGGCCACTCAAGTTTAGGCTCGACAATAATGGGGCGAGCCCGAAATAATGATCGCCGTGCAGGTGGCTGATAAAAATATAGCGCAATCGACTCGGTCGAACGCGCTGTTCAATCAGGCGGTATTGCGTCGCTTCGCCACAATCGATCAAAAACAGATCGTTCTGGTAAGTCAGTAATTGGGCAGTTTGGTGGCGCCCTGGCATGGGTGTGGCTGAGCCAACGCCTAGAAACAACACACTAAACGGAATCGGCGACTGATGCCCTTCGGGTTCATGGTTCGGGTTCCTGGCCTTCTCCGTATTCTCCGTCATACTCGTTGTCGTCGTCGTTGCGGAAATCGTTTTCCAATTCATTCATAAACACCGCATCGACGGCTTCTTCTACGGTAGGCAGCAAGGTCAGGTCAGCAATTACGGCTCCCTCAATTTGGTCTATCAAAGCATCATCTTTACTCACCAACACCAGCATTCCCAGTTCGTTGGTACACTGTCGGTTGATCTTACGGATCGACATTAGCCCGGCAGAATCAAATGACCGGACTGTGGCCAAGTCGACAATTAGATTGCTATGTCCCTCACGGAATAATGACCGGCTAATTGTCTCAAAATTCGCTGGTACATCGCCACTAAAGTCTGCTTCAGATAGCCGAATCAGCGCGTACTGCTCGTTTTTTTCAATCGAATGATTCATAAAAAAAGTCAAAAGTCTACGATCATAAGTCTACTGTTTTGCTCAATTCTTTCTCGATACTGGATTCGATACGGCCAAGCGGATCGGTGAGATCAGCGGGTTCAAACGTCAATCCTGTAACCGTTTCATACAGTTCCACGTATCGTGCCGAAATCTGATCAATCCATTCATCTGTCATATCGGGGATGGTTTGTCCATCTTTACCCTGAAAATTATGAGAAATCAGCCACTCTCTAACGAACTCTTTCGATAATTGTTTCTGTGGCAGTCCCTGCTGCTGATTTTCCGGGTAGATGTCGGCGTAAAAATACCGCGACGAATCGGGTGTATGCACTTCATCGATCAGGTACACCTGCCCATTCCGTTGCCCAAATTCATATTTTGTATCAACCAATAGTAATCCCCGTTCGGAAGCCATTTGTGTGCCTCGATCGAATAAAGCCAGGGCATATTGCTCCAATTGTTTGTACTCAGATTCAGATACAAGCCCTTGTCCAATAATCTCTTCACGGCTTATGTCCTCGTCGTGACCCTCATGGGCCTTGGTAGTTGGCGTAATGATAGGCATTGGCAGACGGTCATTTTCTCTCAGGTCATCGGGCAACGTAACTCCACACAGCAATCGACCTCCATCGCGGTAGGTGCGCCAGGCATGGCCCGCCAAATAACCCCGCACCACCATCTCAACCGGGTAGGGTTCACATCGCCAGCCAATACTCACGTTCGGGTCGGGCACGGCGATGAGCCAGTTCGGAACCAGATCGGCCGTAGCACGAAGGAAATAAGCTGCTGTTTGGTTTAGTACCTGCCCTTTGTGTGGAATAGGCCGTGGCAGTACTACATCGAACGCCGAAATCCGGTCCGATGCAATCATAACGAGTTTCGGTCCGTCGCCACGGTCACCAAAAGAATACACCTCCCGGACTTTACCCCGGTAATAGCCCGTTTGACCGGGAAAGCTGAAGTTAGTTTGCGAAATAGACACGGTTTTTTAGTTATCAGTGAACAATTTGTCTTTCCACAGTTAGCTGCTCACTGCTCGTTGTTCACTGTCAAAGTTTTTCAATCACCAGGGCCGAGGCACCCCCTCCACCATTGCAGATGCCTACTACCCCAAACCGTCCTCCACGCTGTTGCAGCACATTGGTAAGCGTTGTGACAATACGAGCACCCGACGCACCCAGCGGATGCCCAATGGATACGGCTCCACCCAGCACGTTCATTTTTTCCAGAGGAACCTCCAACAGCTGGCTAAACGCCAGAGGTACTACCGCAAATGCCTCGTTGATTTCAAAAAAATCAATATCAGCAATGGTCAGGCCAGCCCGTTCCAATGCTTTTGGAACTGCTTTAGTTGGAGCAGTGGTGAACCATTCGGGTTCTTGTTCGGCATCAGCATAGCCAAGAATACGCGCTATTGGTTTCAGACCCAGTTCGTCCGCTTTTCGTCTGCTCATCACTACCAAGGCCGATGCTCCGTCGTTGATAGTCGAAGCATTGGCGGCAGTAACAGTGCCATCTTTTGTGAAAGCTGGTTTCAGACCGGGAATCTTGTCATAGATCACATTTTTAAACTCCTCATCCTCCTTTACCGTCACGGTGCCTTTGCGACCGGCTACTTCGACCGGCACAATTTCGGCACCAAACGAACCGTCAGCCGTGGAAGTCTCTGCCCGTCTGTACGATTGTACCGCATAGGCATCCTGGTCGGCACGGCTAATATGGTAGCGTGTGGCTGTACGATCGGCAAAAACGCCCATAGCACATTGGTCATACGCATCGAGCAGCCCGTCTTTCGATAATCCGTCTACTAACTCCCCATTGCCATATTTATATCCAAACCGGGCTTTAGGAATGTAATACGGCACATTCGACATACTTTCCATTCCTCCGGCTATTACCACCTCAGCCAGCCCAAGTTGAATTGACTGCGCAGCCATCATAATGGCTTTGGTACCCGATGCACATACCTTATTGATGGTTGTGCAGGGAACGGTAGGGGGCAAACCAGCTTTCAGAGCGGCCTGTTTGGCAGGAGCCTGCCCAACATTGGCCGACACCACGTTACCCATGTACACTTCTTCAACCCGTTCTGCTTGAATACCTGCCCGGTTTAGCGCCCCCCTAATGGCTGCGGCACCCAGTTCAGTGGCCGTTAGCGTCGATAATACCCCCCCGAAACTTCCGATGGGTGTGCGCACAGCGGATACAATTACTACCTCTATCATGGTTTGTTGTTGTTGAATTTGCTACCAGCGATTAGTACCCGTGGATTGATGCTGACCGACCGACCGACGACGAGCCAGTTCGAGTGGCAAATCGTCTTCGCGCAAGGCATTGAGCAGTTGATTCGCCTGTTCTTCGGTCATGCTCAGGTTCTGTAACCGGCGCAACACCTGCTCCTGCCGGGTTGATCGGGCAACTTCCTGTTCACGTTGTTGGGGCGTTTTTTTGGGTATTGGTTTCGTCTTGTTAGCTAGACGGCTCCGTCCCGAGAATTGCTTCTTGAGCAACTCAAAATTATACCGCGCTGGTTCATTCTCCGGATCAGTCAGCAATGCTTTTCGGAACAGGTCGAACGCCAGAACCGAATCGCGGGCGGCACATGCAATAACACCCAGTTGCACGTAGGCAACTCCCACTGATGGCCCTGACCCCACCTGAATATATTTTCCATAAGCCTGACTAGCCTCTTTTAGTTTTGTCAGCGAAAAATAAGCATGCCCTAAATTGAGCCAGACAGTAGGATCAGCTTGAGTCGAGTATTTGGTCAGGTACGCAAAACCCGTTGCCGCCTGCCGATAATCAGCCCGCCGATACGCGCTTTCTGCCTGTTTTCGAGCCAGATTATTCCGGCCAATCTGATCGAAGGCTGTCAACGGCCAAATCGAGATCAACACCAGCCAAATCATCCATTTCATGGTTATTGGTCAATTGGGATAACTAGTTGATTTTCGACCGTTCTATGAATAACAAACCAATTATCCATTTACCGAACTACCCACTTACCCAAGTAGGGCCAAAATTAAGACGAAAGTTTGGATTAAAGCCGAAATGTACGGACGGTAACGATCAGGTCTAAGGCCAATAATACAACAGCCGCAATCAGAAAGTAATAATATTTATTGGTTGCCACTGCCACCTGAGTCTCATCTGTTACCGCACTTCGAAGTCCTCTGAGTGTTTGTATCAGTTCATCGAGATATCGACCGTCGGGGTCTGCCTGTACATAACGCCCATTAGTTTGTTTCGATAGACCAGTCAGGAATGCGGCATTGAGTCGGCTCCGAACAATCTGACCATTATTGTCGCGAATAAAATCGTTTCTCTGTCGAATGGTGCTGCCCGTTTGAGTACCTACTCCAACCGTCAAAAGTGGAATATGGTAAGTGCGCAGACTGGCCATCAGGGAGGGATCGCAGGAGCCAACGTTTTCGCCATCGCTGAACAGAACAATACCCTTGGCAGCTTGTCGGCCTGAAGGATCACTCATGAGTTTTTGCCGGGCTAATTCAACGGCACCACATAGGTTAGCCCCCCCCGACGTGGAGAAATTGGTACCAAGGGCTTGGGCCGTTTGCTGAAGTGCGCTGTGATCATTGGTTAGCGGTGTAATAAGAAAAGGGTCGTCGGCTACGGCAATCAGTCCAAATCGGTCGCCAGGCAAGGAGTCAGTTAATTGCCTAAGATCAAATTTTACACGTTCCAGCCGGGTTGGTACCGCGTCGGTAGCATCCATCGAGCGCGACACATCGACTAATAGAAACAAATCACGCCCCTCCGATCGAACAGTTTGGCTAGACACCCCGAAGGACGGGCCCAACAAGGCAATAAAAATCAGAATGATATAGCTGCTCCTCAAAAAAAACTTTGGAATCACGGCCCGAGCTGAGGTTCTTAATTGCCGGGCAAGCCAAAACGTGCGGGTAAGAAAGATCAGATAGAGCAATAAAAAGGCAATGGCAAAAATAATTTCGGTCGTTGTGATGCTGTATAACCAGGTCATTTTGTCTTGTTAACCAGCCACATATACGTCAATGAAGCCTGTCGTTATGCCGCTGTAAAATGCTAAATTAGCGTTTTACGTAAGATTTTTTTGCTCTAGCTATTGACGAAGACAAAAATGCCCTTACCTTTGTGACTCAATCACAGAACGAAAGTTTGGTGATTGACTCGGAGAGATGGGTGAGTGGCCGATACCAGCAGTTTGCTAAACTGCCGTACCTCTAAAGGGTACCGAGGGTTCGAATCCCTCTCTCTCCGCCCCCTTCCCGAAGGGTACAATTTCGGGGTGTAGCGTAGCCCGGTATCGCGCCTGCTTTGGGAGCAGGAGGTCGTAGGTTCGAATCCTGCCACCCCGACATTACAGTGAGCAGTTATCAGCCAACAGTTAACAGTATTTCACTGATCGCTGTAAATTGATAGCTGCTCATTTTTTTGGTCCCATAGCTCAGCTGGATAGAGCATCTTCCTTCTAAGAAGGCGGTCATTGGTTCGAGTCCAATTGGGATCACATTGATTATCAGCCACTTACAAGCTATTGTGAGTGGCTTTTTTGTTTCTGGTTTACACAGCAGGTATACCAAGTAATCGTAACAGCTTGTACGTTTTCCTTCAATTATTTTAGCTGTTCACTAGAAACTTACCCAACAACCCAACTTCGTTCAAAACTCCAAACAGAATATTTGGGAGAAAGTGGTCACTAATCATGGGGAGCTATTATGGCTATGAGTGAACCGGGTTATGGAGCAACCTTCAGCATTTATTTACCTATTTAGGACAACCCAGTTTCTCGAATCCCCCAGAAAACTTCCTATTAGCTTTCCAGCAAAAGGGGGCTGTGTTCTTAATTGAACAACTATAAATAGTCGATCAGTTTTTTCGTATTACGCCCCGCAATGGCGTTCTGTACAGCCCGGCGTAGTACCGCCCGGCGACGACGAGGATGCGTTGTGACATAAACAGCCCGCATTTTCAGCAGGAAGCTGGTAATCATATACAGAGCAAACAACCCACACAATATCAGCAATGATTGTGTGTTGGTGATATTACGATGGAGCATGAAAAACAGGATGATGTTTATCACCGACAGGCTGCACAGAATGGCAGTGGCCGTAATATGCGAGAAACCGTTATCCAGTAAAATATGGTGCATGTGATTGCGATCGGCAGAGAACGGAGACTTACCAGCCAGAATGCGTACGACAAACACACGTAACGTATCGAAAATGGGGATAATCAGGATAACAATAGCAATAATAGGCGCGTTGAAAAAAGCGGTTGGGTCGAAGCGAAACGAGATATTCAGGTTTACAAACCGAACTGCAAAAAACGACAACATAAAGCCCAGAATCATGGAACCTGTGTCGCCCATGAAAATCTTACTGGTTTTGGAGAAATTGAACCGCAGAAAACCGATTAGTGCCCCAGCCAGTGTAAAGGCCATGCAAGCCATGGCGAAGTGATTGGTCAGCAAAAACCAACCGCCGAAGCTGACACAGGCAATGGTGGAGATTCCTCCTGCTAAGCCGTCGATACCGTCGATTAGGTTGATCGCGTTGGTAATAGCAATAAAAATGAAGCAGGTGAGCAGAATACTGAAGATTTCCTCGACATGATGGAAACCCATAATGCCATACAGATAATCGACTTTCAGATCACCGAAGAAAATAAGAATTAAGGCAGGCAACACCTGAAAGAAAATCTTTTTGTTAGGGTCAACGCCTACTAGATCATCTTTAATGCCAACAAAAAAAAGAATAGTCATACCAACAATAGATAAATTGGTACGATAAATGTCGGTTTGGTCGATACTTGGCCAAAGGAAATAGCTAATGAGCACCGCAGCAAAAATAGCTATCCCGCCAAAGGTCGGTGTGGGAGTGGTGTGGGCCCGTCGTTCGCCCGTTTTTTCCATCAACCCCTTTAATTCCGAAATTTTAATGACGACAGGAATCGACACAATAGCCACAAAACAGGCTACCAGAAACGATAACAGGCACTGATAGAGCCCAATCGTGAATAACTCATCGTGAAACTTGTTCTGCAAATACGAAATCAGTAAGTCGAGGTTCATGGGGTTTGTATTTCGTTAAGTTGCCAATGTGACGCTAAAGATTTGTATTCAAACGTTACGACTAAATTGGCTACGAAAAATGTGCCACGGTCTAATGGTGGTCAAACCGAGATGAAAATTACGTTATTTGAAGAATATGCAAGCAAATTGTGCATAAGTACGAAAATACTGATTAAACGGTCAAGCCGGAAGCTGCCGTTCTCGTTGAACTAGCTGGACTATTTTCCGCAGTGGTTTTAGCATTAGCGTGAAAAAGTACGGCTTCAACCCATTCAACTCCCAAGCCATTCGGTCTTCCTGATTGGCCCGCACCCGATTGGTCAAGTTAGCGTTACTCACACCTCCTTCTCGCATTACGATAGTCGTTTCATGCAGGTAGGCCAGCGAAATTCGATGCTTATGGATAAAACGAAGCATCAATTCATAATCAGCGGCACTTTTTAGGTCCAGTCGAAACAAGCCATACTGGTCGTACACTCGTTTGCGGGCAAAAAATGACAAGTGGCCCGGCATCCAGCCCCACAAAAAGTCTCCATGTTTATAAGTACCAGAAGCCCAGTATCGTTTGATCTTATTTAAATCGATACGATCCACGTAGAGCATGTCACTATAAACACCGTCAACGCCAGTTTCGGCAAATTGCTGGATAATATGCTTGACAACATCTTTATGACGATACATATCGTCGGCATTCAAAAAGCCAATTACCTCACCCGCTGCCAATCCGATCCCTTTATTCATGGCATCGTATAGCCCTTTGTCGGGTTCTGACACAAATCGGGAAACACGGTCACCATAAGTTTTTACCAATTCCACGGTGCCGTCGGTCGATTCTCCATCGACAATAATGTATTCGAGTTCCGGGTGGGTTTGCCCCAGTACCGATTCGATACAATCTCGGATGGTCTCCACCCCGTTATAGACCACTGTTATAATCGAAACTTTCACGTTGAAATCGTTCGTTTACGCACCCATACTGCCGGGTTTCCCTGATAGATTCCGTACGATTCCATGTCGCGGGTGGCCATTGAGCCTACCGCCAGCACTGAATGCGACTGGCAGGTAATGCCCGGGCAAACCACCGACTGAGCCCCAATCCAGACTCCATCGGCCAACCAGATGGGTTTGGTCACTAAATCGAAGGTCGGTCGGCGGTAGTCGTGATTACCCGTCAGGAGCATTGCCCCCTGCGACAGACAAACATTATTTCCGATACTGACCATGGATAGATTATCAATCCAGACTTTTTCGCCGACCCAGACATAATCACCAATAGTTAGCAACCAGGGGTATTTGATATTGACGCCTGGTTTAATCATAACAGCCGTACCGATTTTAGCCCCAAACCACCGTAACACGGCCACTTTGAAGCCCACTGGCAATGGCAGATAATTATTGATCAAAATTGGATTCAGCAGGAACCACGCCAGCACTTTCCAGCGTGGACCAGGCGAATACCAGTCATTGTTGAAACGCGACAGGTCGGTTTTGCCCTGTTTATCGGACACCGGCTCGAAGGTCTTTTCCATGCGCTGTTTTGAAATACTCAATAATGGCCTCGCGGTCGTGACCTGTTTGCCGGAGAACCTCCATCAGTTTGGCATCTACCAAAAACCGATACCAAAGGCCCTGCAAAAAGTGCCACACAAATCCGCGACGCCCATCCAGAAATCCTAAGCGTATAAAATACCGATACAAAAAATACATTACGGGCCGCGTGAACAGGGGTAGCCTGGCATATCGCTCTTTGAGGTAGCGTTTGCGCTGCTCCTGTGATCCCGAAAGTCGGGGTTCAACCCGTACTGTCTGATCGAAGTTATGCCGAATATTCAATAAGTCGATCACCTCCCGAATGGCGTACTGGTTATGCTTTTGGGTCCACCAGGTCAGGTCGTTCAGGTTATGATCGACAATATCGTTGGCAAAGTTAACGGGCGTACCGACACTGAGTTTAATATGCTCGTCCATCCAGGTCTGTTCGCAAATGCCCTGTCCGCGACGCCAGAGCCGCAGGAGCCAGATGGGGTAGTAGCCCCCATGCCGAATCCAGCGATCCATGAACATCACCCGGCGTTTTACATACACGCCACTCGTTGAGTCAGGTAAGGTTGGCAGGCGATTCTGAATTTCTTCGGCCAGTTCGGGCATCACGTACTCGTCGGCATCCATCCGCATGAGCCAGGTGGTCTGATGGGGGGTATGCTGAATACCGTAGTTGAACTGGGTGGCGTAGGTATTCCAGGGATTTTGCACGACAACGGCTCCCATGGAGCGGGCAATTTCAACGGTCCGATCGGTTGAGAATGAGTCCACAATAAAGACTTTATCCGTCATTGGACGAAGGCTATCGAGACAGCGACCAATGTGTTTTTCCTCGTTATGAGTTAAAATAATGACGGATAAATCAGGCATAGGACGAAATCATCAACCTTTGAAAAATACCGAAGTTAGTTAATTTATCCAACGGTCGGCAGGTTCGATATTTGAAGGACAAACCTGCCTTGATTGATCTATTCTTGACGCAATATTAGTATTTTTTTAGATGTTGAACGGTTTTAGCCACAAAAACTTACTGAATGCGTATTGTTTTTGTTCAATTTAAGGCAATCTATTCACCGGGCCGACCACTCCACAACTCCCGACAGCCGTATCAACAGGGAGCCACGGCAGGACTATGCACCCGCACCGCTGTCGGGCAGGTGGTTTGACGCTCAGATCAGCTTCTGGGTAATGGCTTTTGCCACGGCTTCGGGGGCGGAGTTGACGTGGAGTTTTTCGTAAATGTGCTTGATGTGGTAATGCACCGTGTGGTAGCTTATGGCGCAGGCATCGGCAATCATTTTATAACTCAGTCCCTTCACCATGCAGGTCAGTACCTCGTGTTCCCGGTCGGTTAGGTTCACATAGGTTGGCTGGGTTTGCACAAACTGGTTTTGGAACATCCGTAGCGCTTTGGCGGCAGTGGTCGGCGACATATGCGCCCCGCCATTGTAAACATCCCGGATCGCCTGTAGCACATCGTCGGGGTCGGGGCTTTTCAGCACGTAGCCCGACGCGCCCGCACAAAGGGCCGAGAAGATGCGGTGTTCGTCCTCGAAAACGGTGTGAATCAGGACTTTGGTTTCGGGGAACGCGCCAAGAATATGCTGCATGGCTTCGATACCCGACAGCCCCGGCATCTGAATGTCCATCAGCACAACATCGGGCCGGTGGCGACGGATTTTGGCCACGGCCTCGTTCGCATCCCCGTAGGCCCCGGCCATAAACATGCCTTCGGTGCTACCAAAATAAGCCAACAGGCTTTGCCGCAGGCTTTTGTTGTCTTCAAACAGGACGATGGTTATCATGGTGTAGTGAGTGGTTTGTTTGAATAGGTGATGATATTGGCACCCGCACCTGACCGTCCCCTCGCCCAGTTCCGACTGAACCGTCACCGCAAAACTACCTTCCAACGCCCGCTTCTGGAAGTTTTTCAACCCATTGCCCTCCCCTACTTGATGAGGATCAAAACCCCGCCCATTATCGGCAATCCGAAGCTGTAGCTCATTCCCCTGTTGGTCAATCAGCACATCGGCACGGGTGGCCTGAGCGTGTTTGACAATGTTGTGCAGGGCTTCCTTGACCACTAAGGGGTTGTCAATGAATAAAGTACTCAATTGTTTTTTTTAACCTGCTCATAGTAAAATACTTATAAGCGAATTATGAGTA
>Ga0105048_10008505_pt1 | contig 16416 bp, 12 predicted proteins | sample MAT05_FD_78382 | JGI IMG/M metagenome (GOLD analysis project Ga0105048, IMG submission 78382) | Freshwater microbial communities from Lake Fryxell liftoff mats and glacier meltwater in Antarctica - MAT-05 | ecosystem: Environmental > Aquatic > Freshwater > Ice > Liftoff microbial mat | place...
ACAGGGCTCTCGACCACTTGGCGGTTACTTCGAATTTCAAGGGGCTTTCCCGAAAACCGTCCACCTTGGGCCCTGATCAGCTCCCAGGGCGGGAATGTCACTTGAAATCCTTGTTCAGAACCGTGAACTCGCGGACAGCCCAAAACAAACAGGTGGTTCCTTATTCGATTTTGGGCGCCATGGCGGTAGACCAGATCGTGGTCCCGGCGCCAACCCGGAAGTACGCAACTTCGATACGAACCCGCGAAAGACCTGCGGTACACCGAAGCCAAACCCGATTACGGGCGCCATCGCGGTAGCCCGAACCCCCTGCAAAGGGCCCTGTTTTGACGCGACGCAGAAGATCTGACATACTGACACTTAGATTTTCGTAAACTTGTTACATCAACAGGAGACACTAAATGGGTAAAACAATTGGTATTGACCTTGGTACGACCAACTCGTGTGTGGCCGTGCTCGAAGGTGGAGAGCCGTCGGTTCTCGAAAATTCGGAGGGTGGTCGTACGACCCCTTCAGTAGTCGCGTTCAATGACAAGGACGAGCGCCTCGTCGGCACAGTCGCCAAGCGCCAGGCCGTCATGAACCCGGAAAACACGATCTTCTCGATCAAACGTTTCATGGGCCGCAAAGAGGCTGAAGTAAAAGAAGAAGAGACGATGATCCCGTACAAGGTCGAAGCCGGCCCGAACGGTGACGTCCGGGTTGACGCGCGTGGCAAGCAGTACTCCCCGCCGGAAATCAGCGCGATGATCCTGCAGAAGCTGAAGGCCGACGCCGAAGCCAAGCTCGGCGAAACCGTCGACTCGGCAGTCATCACGGTCCCCGCATACTTCAACGACGATCAGCGCCAGGCAACCAAGGATGCCGGCAAGATCGCCGGCCTCGAAGTCAAGCGCATCATCAACGAGCCGACCGCGGCCGCGCTGGCCTACGGCCTCGACAAGGACGGCAAGGAACAGACCATCCTCGTATTCGACCTCGGCGGCGGCACCTTTGACGTCTCGGTGCTCGAGATCGAAGAAGGCACCTTTGAAGTGAAGTCGACCGCGGGTGACAACCACCTCGGCGGCGACAACTTCGACAAAGCAATCGTCGAATGGCTTGTTGCCGAGTTCAAGAAGGACCAGGGAGTTGACCTGGCCCAGGACAAGAACTCGCTCCAGCGCCTGTACGAACAGGCTGAGAAGTCGAAGATCGAGCTCTCTTCCGCTCAGGAAACCCAGATCAACATCCCGTTCATCACGGCGGTCGAAGGACAGCCCAAGCACCTCGACGTCAAGCTGACCCGTTCGAAGCTGAACGAACTCACCGGCGATCTCATCGATCGTGTGGTCGGTCCGGTCAAGCAGGCGATGGAAGATGCCGGTGGTTCCACCATCGACCACGTGGTTCTGGTCGGCGGTATGACCCGGATGCCGGCCGTGCGCGAAAAGGTGACCGAGCTGACTGGCAAGGAGCCCCACCAGGGCGTCAACCCGGACGAAGCAGTCGCTGTCGGCGCTGCCATCCAGGCAGGTGTCCTGGCCGGCGACGTCACGGACGTCCTGCTGCTCGATGTGACCCCGCTGACCCTCGGCATTGAGACCAAGGGTGGTGTCATGACCAAGCTGATCGAACGCAACACGACGATTCCTTCGAAGAAGTCGGAGACCTTCTCGACGGCTGAAGACAACCAGCCCTCGGTTGAGATCCATGTGCTCCAGGGTGAACGCGAGATGGCCGCTTACAACAAGAGCCTCGGCAAGTTCCAGCTGACCGGCATCCCGCCGGCCCCGCGGGGACTGCCGCAGATCGAAGTCACCTTCGACATCGATGCCAACGGCATCATTTCGGTCGGAGCCAAGGATCTTGGTACCGGCAAGGAACAGAAGATCGAGATCAAGTCCGGTTCCGGCCTCTCCGACGAGGAGATCCAGAACATGGTCGACGACGCCGAGTCGCACGCTGACGAGGACCGCAAGCACCGTGACCTGGCTGAAGCCCGCAACATCGGCGAGAACGCCGCCTACAACTCGGAGAAGCAGTTGGCCGAACTGGGCGACAAGGTCGATGAAGAAAGCAAGACCGAGATCGAAGCCGCGATCAAGGACGTCCGTGACTCGCTCGAGTCCGAGGACGCCGATGACATCAAGGCCAAGACCGACGCTCTGCAGGCCGCTTTCCACAAGGTGTCCGAGAAGGTCTACGAAGCCGCCCAGGCAGAATCACAAGCCGCCGCCGATGGCGGCGCACAGGACCCGGCCTCGGGGAACGGTTCTGATGACGAAGAAGTCATCGACGCGGAAGTGGTCGAGGACGACGAGGCCAAGGACGAATCCAAGTGAGCCACAGCCACGACGAACCGAACGAAGAGTTCGTTGAGGCTGAGACCACCGGCGCCGATCAGGCGCCGGTGGTCGATCAGGCCGAGGTTCTCGACGCCGAAGCGGCCGAAGTGACGGATGAAAACGATCACGGCGAGGCCGAACAGGCCAGTGTTGAGCAGGACCTGAACGCGCTGGTCGAAGAGGCCCGCAACCAGCGGGACGAATACCTCGACCTGGCCCAGCGGACCAAAGCCGACTTTGACAACTACCGCAAGCGCATGGCGGCCGAGAACGCCGCGGCGCGCGTTCGTGGACGCCTCGAGTTTGCCGCCGGACTGATTGAAGCCGTCGACAATCTTGAACGCGTCATGGGCGCCGAGAAGATCGACCTGAACGATGCGCTGAACGGTGACCTGCCGACCGACGCGCCGATCAGCGTCCAGGGCGTGATCGTCGCTTACCGCGATCTCAACGCAACCCTGAAGAAAGCCGATGTCGAGGTCTACGACCCGGCGGGCCAACCTTTTGATCCGACTTTCCACGAAGCGCTCCAGGCCCTGCCGGCCGAAGGAGTTGAATCCGGTGTCGTGCTGGAAGTCCTCCAGCGCGGGTACCTGTCCGGCGAGACCGTGATCCGCCCGGCGAGAGTCGTGGTCAGCCAATGACAGAGACCAGGTAACTGATGGCCAGAGACTTCTACGACGTGCTTGGTGTCGGCAAGAAAGCCGACCAGGACGAGATAAAGAAGGCCCACCGCAAACTGGTGGGCAAATATCACCCCGATCGCAATCCCGGCGATGAAGCCGCCGAGGAAAAATTCAAGGAAGTCCAGCAGGCCTACGACACGCTCTCCGACCCGGAGAAACGCCAGCAGTACGACAGCGGCGGTGGCCTGTTCGGCGGTGGCGGCCCCGGAGGCAACCCTTTTGGTGGCGCGCAGGCCGCGGGTGGGCAGCGTTTCAGCGGTGGCGACTTCGGTGACCTCTTTTCGACGATCTTCAATCGCGGTGGTGGTGGACCCCAGCAGGCCCGCGGTCGCGATCTGGAAACCGACGCGCGCATCTCATTCGACGATGCGATGGCCGGCACCCAACTGACCGTCACCATCCCCAAGTCCGAGACCTGCCCGACCTGTTCCGGCAATGGAGCAGAGCCGGGCACCCGCCCGGAAACCTGCCCGCGCTGCCAAGGCTCAGGGATTGATGCCCAGGGCCAGGGATTCTTTTCGATCAGCCAGCCCTGCCCGCAGTGCTCCGGCACCGGCCAGGTCATTCCCAGTCCCTGCCACACCTGTGGCGGATCGGGCCTGACCCACCAGACCAAGCGTTACAAGGTGAACATTCCGGCCGGCGTCAAGGACGGGACCCGCATCCGGGTTGCCGGCAAGGGCGAAGCCGGCGCCCGTGGAGCACCGGCCGGCGACCTCTTCGTGACGATCCAGGTCGCGCCATCCCCGATCTTCAAGCGGCTCGATGACGGCAACCTCGAGGTCGAGGTGCCGATCACCGTGACCGAAGCACTGCGAGGTGGCACGGTCGAAGTGCCGACCCTTTCCGGCTCGAAGCGAATCCGGGTCCAGCCCGGCACCCAGCACGGCGCGATCCAGCGGCTCAAGGGCGAAGGTCCGCCGCGGGCCGGATCGAAGAGCCGCAGCGACATCCGTTACCGCCTGAGTGTGGTGATCCCCAAAGATCTGAACGACGAGCAGCGCCGGGCGGTCGACAAACTTGCTGAAACCATGAACGGATTCGATCCGCGCTCGGAGCTCTTGAGGAGCGCCCGGGCCCGCGCATCAACCAAGTCGGGTGACAGCAAGTGAGCGACCCCGAACCGGAACGGCGGGTCAGCCAGGCCCGGGTCGAAGTCATGGTCGACGAGGAGCGTGGCGTTTTCATGATCTCGGTCGCCGCCGAACTCGCCGAGATGCACCCGCAGACCCTGCGCATCTACGAATCGAAGGGCCTGGTCCAGCCGAAGCGATCACCGAAGAACACCCGCCTCTATTCACAGCGAGACGTCGAGCGGCTGAAGCGCATCCAGCAGATGACCAACGAAGACGGACTCAACCTGGCTGGCGTCGTGACGGTGCTCGAGATGGAAGCGAAAGTGAACGCGATGCGCGCCGAGCTCGAAGCGATGAAGGCCCGCACAACCGAGCTTGAAGAACTGCTTGATTCAGAAGTAAAACGGGTCCACGAGAGACTCAACACCGAAATTGTTCCTTATGGCGCTTACGACGCCCAGATTCCTCCGGGCCGCCCCGGCACGGTGCGAATCCCTGTAAACCGTCCCCGCTGAGACGGCCGCCACGGGCCAGGCGCCCGAAACCGAAGGAGTTACGTGCAACCAGACCGATTTACAGTCAAGTCCCAGGAAGCGATCGCCACCGCGCAGCGACTGGCGGTTGAGAACCGTAATACCGAGGTGGCCCCGCCCCACCTGCTTGTCGCCCTGCTCGAACAGCCCGAAGGCCTGGTGCCCGCCGTGCTGGTCAAGCTCGAAGCCGATCTGGCCGCGATCAAGGCCCGTTCCCGCACCGCTGTCGGCGAACTGCCGAAGCTCAGCGGCGAATCGAACTCCGAACCGCGCCCCTCCTCGGCTTTCGTCGAGATCCTGCGCCGCGCCGAAGGCGAGATGGCCGGCCTCGCCGATGAATTCGTATCAACCGAACACATGCTCCTGGCCCTGGCCGATCCCGGATCGAGCCTGGCCAGCATCCTGCCCGGCCGTGACCACCTGGCCAAGGCAATCAGTGAAGTCCGCGGCCCGCACAAAGTCACTTCGCAGAATCCGGAAGAGTCGATGCAGGCGCTGGAGAAGTTCGGCCGCGACCTGACCGCCGACGCCGAATCCGGCAAGCTGGATCCGGTAATCGGGCGGGACGAAGAAGTCCGCCGCGTGATCCAGGTGCTATCCCGCCGGACCAAGAACAACCCGGTGCTGATCGGCGAGCCCGGCGTCGGCAAGACCGCGATCGTCGAAGGCCTCGCCCAGCGCATCGTCTCCGGCGACGTGCCCGAAAGCCTGCGTGACCGCCGCGTGATCGCCCTCGACATCGGCGCCCTGCTGGCTGGCTCCAAGTACCGCGGTGAGTTCGAAGAGCGGCTGAAGGCCGTGCTCTCTGAGGTCCAGGACGCGAACGGACAGATCGTCCTCTTCCTCGACGAGCTTCACACGATCGTCGGGGCCGGGGCCGCCGAAGGTGCGGTCGATGCGGCCAACCTGCTGAAGCCGATGCTCGCCCGCGGTGAACTGCGTGCGGTTGGCGCGACCACACTCGACGAGTACCGCAGCCACATCGAAAAGGATGCCGCCCTCGAGCGTCGCTTCCAGCCGGTAACGGTTGGCGAGCCCGATGTACCCGACACGATCGCCATCCTGCGCGGACTCAAGGAACGCTACGAAGTCCACCATGGCGTGCGCATCGCCGACTCGGCGATCATCGCCGCCGCCACACTTTCCGAGCGTTACATCGCCGACCGTTTCCTGCCTGACAAAGCGATCGACCTGATCGACGAATCGGCCTCCAAGCTCAAGATCGAGATCGACTCGATGCCGACCGAGATCGACGAAGTCGAACGGCGCATCCAGCAGCTCGAAATCGAACGCGAAGCGCTGAAAGCCGAGACCGACGCCGCCTCCAAGGGCCGAGCCGACGCTCTCGAATCCGAGCTGGCCGAACTGAACGAGAAGTCGAGCGAGATGAAAGCCCGCTGGCAGTCGGAAAAGGGCCTGATTGAAGCGATCAAGGAATCGAAGGTCCGCCTGGAAGAAGCGAACCGCGAAGCCGAACGGGCCGAGCGTGATGCCGATCTGGAACAGGCCGCGAAGCTTCGTTACAGCGAGATCCCGGAACTTGAGCGGGCCGTCGCCGAAGCCGAACAGAAGATGAGCGAGATGCACGCCGCCGGCGGCACAATGCTGACCGAAGAAGTCACCGATGCCGACGTCGCCGAAGTGGTCGGCAAGTGGACCGGCATCCCGGTGAGCCGGCTGATGGAAGGCGAAGTCGACAAGCTGATCAAGATGGAAGAACGGCTGCACGACCGGGTGGTCGGACAGTCGGAAGCAGTCAGTGCCGTCGCAAACGCATTGCGCCGCTCACGGGCCGGGCTATCCGACCCGGACCGCCCGATCGGTTCTTTCCTGTTCCTCGGACCGACCGGTGTCGGCAAAACCGAGCTGGCGAAATCGCTGGCCGAGTTCATGTTCGATTCCGAGCAGGCGATCATCCGCCTCGACATGTCCGAGTACATGGAGAAACACACGGTCGCCCGACTGCTTGGTGCCCCTCCCGGATACATCGGCTACGAAGAAGGTGGCCAGCTGACCGAAGCGGTGCGCCGCCGGCCTTACGCGGTCGTGCTGCTCGACGAGATCGAGAAAGCCCACCCCGACGTCTTCAACACTCTGCTCCAACTGATGGATGACGGTCGCCTGACCGACGGCCAGGGCCGCACGGTCAGCTTCACCAACACGGTGCTGATCATGACTTCAAACGTCGGCAGTCAGGAGATCGCCGGCGAGACGGTGGACGAACGGATCCGCGAAAGGGTCGAGGAAGTGCTGGCCACAACCTTCAAGCCCGAGTTCCTGAACCGGATCGATGACACCGTGATCTTCCACCGGCTTTCCAAGGATGACATCGGCCAGATCGTCGACCTCCAGATCAACGGCCTGATCAAGCGGGTCGCGGAACGTGAGATCGAGATCGAACTGGACCAAAGCGCCCGGACACTGCTCGGCAACCTGGGCTACGACCCGACTTACGGCGCCCGTCCACTGAAGCGGGTAATCCAGAAGCGCCTGATCGATGCACTCGCCCTCAAGATCCTCGAAGGTGAGTTCTCCGGAGGCGACCGGATCTCGGTCAAGGCGGTTGACGGAGAACTGTCGTTCACGAAGCAGTAACGCCCTGCAGAATACTTCCCGGTTAACTGCTCCTTTAGGTGCCCTTTGGGGTTTCCGTATTAGGCTGCAGAGCCCGCGCCATGCGGTTTTGAGGCACCAAGAGCAGATGAACAACCAGCAGATCAACGACGACGACAGGGAAGAACGGCTCCACGAGCCGGATTCTGACCATGCGCCGGGCGGTTTGACCTGGCCGATCCGGCGCATCTTCTGGTTCGTCGAAAAGCACTTTCTGTGGCGAATCAGCGATTCCTTCAAATGGGTCGGATCCGTTATCTCCAGATTCTTCCGCGCCCTGACCTCGGGATTCTCCGGTTCCTTCCGCTACCGCAGCCCTTCTGCGTACATCGGCGCGACCATGCTGTTGACCCTCACCGGTGTGGCGATCGCCGCCGCTGTCTATTTCCACAACGAAGCCAAGGTCTCCGAAGTTCCGCTGACCGCCCAGATTCCGACGGAGTCGGACAACATCATCGCCGCGAACCCGGCCCCGGTTCCCGACCTGCCGACGACTCCGCCCAGCGAAGCCAAGGACGACAACACACTCAAAGGCGTCGTACCCGACCTCGACCGGGCCTCCGCCACGACTGGCAAAAAGTCAGGCACCAGCGCGAACGATCCGAAATCTCTTCCCGAAACCGTGGTCAGGCCGGCCGATGTTCCGGACTCACCGCCGCTCAAGGTGGCCCAGAATTTCGCCGAGACTTTCGTCAACTACGAAGTCGGCAAGAAGGGTGTGGCCAGCGAGTTCGAGAAGACCGCCACCCCCAAGCTCTCCAAAGAACTGAAGTCCGATCCGCCGCGTCTGCCGTCCAACGGTGACATTCCGAAGGCGACCGTCATGAACGTGGTGAAGGGCGCGAAGAACGGCGACACGCTGGACGTCAGTGTCTCGCTGATGCGTTCGGGCGCGACCTCGGAGCTGCGACTCCTGCTCGAAGGCAAGAAGAACAAATGGCTTGTCAGTGAGGTCCGGGGATAACCCGTAGATCATGGGGAGAATCAGAACAGCACTCGCAACGATCTCCGTCGGAGCCCTCTTGGCCACCGGTCAGACGACAGCTGCCGACGGCGCCCCGATCACGGACGCGCCCACGACTTCCACCGTCCTGCCCGGCAACACCGGTCCGACCGGCGCCACCGGCCCGACCACGGTCACCCCACCGAAAGACGAACCTTCCGGCAATGGCGGCAAGAACAACGGCGGAGCCAAGCCCGGCAAAGAGACCAAGCCGCAGACGAATGATCCGAAGAAGGAGATCATCCCGAGCAGCCCCAATCCGCAGTCCGCAGATGGGGTCGACCCCGACGGCAATCCGTCGACGATCAACATCGACCCGAACCTGGGCCTCTCCGGTGACTCCACCCCCGTGCCCGCCTGTGACGGCAGCGCCGGCCCGCCGAAGAACCTGGTGCCGCTCTACATCGAGGCCGCAAAGGCATATGACCTCGGTGAGCGTGGCCCGCAGATCCTCGCCGCGATCAACAAGGTCGAAACCGACTTCGGCCGCCTGAACACCGTGACTTCTTACGCCGGTGCGATCGGCTGGATGCAGTTCATGCCGGCCACTTGGGACTCCTACGCAACCGACGGCAACGGAGACGGCAAGACCGATCCGTACGAGCCGGCCGATGCGATCCACGCCGCCGCCCGGTACCTGCAGGCCGCCGGCGCTCCCGAGAACTGGTACGACGCAGTCTGGGCCTACAACCACGCTGACTGGTACGTCGAAGACATCCTGGACAAGGCCGCCTGTTATGGCGCGCTTCAGGACACCAGCCAGGTTGACGAGGACCTCAAGTTCTTCGTCTGCAAGCCGGACGTGTCGCGGTCCCTCGAAGTTCCGAGCTACTACATGCGGGCCTTCGAAAGCGCCGCTTCGCGTTACGAACTCGGCCAGCGCGGCATCTGGTCCCTGGCCGCCGTCGCCCGCCTCGAGTCCGACTACGGACGCGGCATGACTGCCAGACAGATGAAGGACACCGGCGCGATGGGCATGAGCCGCGAAGAGTGGAAGACCTACGGCGTCGACGGCAACGATGACGGCTACGTGACCCGCAACGAACCGTGGGACGCGGTCTCCACTTTCGCCCGGATGCTCTGGTCCAAGCCAACCATCGAAGCCGGACTGTTCGAGCACAACCACGCCGCGTGGTACGTCGAAGCGGTGACCAAAGAAGCCAGGCAGGTCGCCGGTGAATGCGACACCGTCAAGACGACTTGGGACATCGCTTACCCGGCTCCGTCGACCAACGCCACCGAGATCAACTGGGACAACCTTCAGATCATGAATCCAGCCGCCCAGAACGACATCGCTTCGGGTCAGATTGACACTCGCATCATCAACCTGCTCGCGATGCTTACCCAGAAGTACACGATCTCGGTCTCCTCTCTCAAGTCAGACCACAGCCTGATGACTGCCAGCGGCAATATTTCAAACCACGCCGGTGGCCGCGCGATGGACATCGCTGCAGTCAATGGTGTGCCCTGCACCGACCAGTCGGCGACCAGTCCCTGCACCGAAGTCGGCCTTTGGCTGGCCGGCCTGCCGGAAGGCATCAAGCCGACCGAACTGATCTACGGATGGGATCTGGACGGAGCCACCGGCTCTGCTTTCGCGCTCGCCGACCATCAGGACCACATTCACGCGGGCTTTGGGCTCTAGCCCGGCCGCAACCTTCTGACTTTTACCGGGTTCTCTGGCTGGAGCACCCAGTCAGCGCATGATGCGATTTAGATTCTCGACACCCGGGAGGAACCTGCCGCTCGCTGCAGCGATCCTCTTCTGCTGCTCTTTTGCCGTCGCCTGGTTCTGGTTGATCGAGTCACGCGCGGTGGCCGCGACCCGCCCGAACGTAGTCCTGATTCAGGTCGATGACATGTCGAAGAACCTCCTTCGCTCCGAATACCGGGATCCGAAGCGGGGCCGCTGGGTGCCGGCCATGCCGAACCTGCTGAAGCAGGTCGCCGGGCGGGGGGTCGAGTTCAGCAACTACTACGTGAGCGACCCGATCTGCGGGCCTTCGAGGGCCTCGCTGCTCACCGGTCGTGCGACCCACAACCACGGCATGAAGATCAACGTGCCGCCCTTCGGCTATCCCTTCTGGCAGAACTCGCAGATCAGCCAGGAGAATCTGCCCGTCTGGCTCGAGCGGGCCGGCTACAGGACCATTCATGTCGGCAAGTACTTCAACGGATACGGTGCCGATCCGCAGGACGAAGTTCCAGCTGGCTGGGACCGATTCATTTCTCCGACCAACCGCACGTCCAGCTACTACGGAAACCCGCTCAACATCAACGGTCAGGTGACCCCACCGATCGGCGACTGGCAGGTTCGTGATGATCCCGGCTGCGTCGTCGCCACGATCGATACCCCCGGATTCTGCACCCACTCGACCGACCTCCAGACCGCATACGCAGTCGACGAGATCGCCAAGTCTTCGACCGACCTGAATCCGTTCTACCTGCAGCTCGACTACAACGCGCCGCACGACGACGGTCGCCGGGCTGACGGTCCTGAACCACCAGCCCGTCTGCGCCCGATCTCCCATCGCACCGACCCGCCCGGCAGCCTCGGCAATCGCCCCGTCTCCCCCGCCCAGCCGCAGTTCATCCGAGGCCAGGCGCCTTTGGCCCCGGACATGCAGGCCGAGATCCGGGAACGCTGGGGCAATGAAGTCGCCTCAGTCAAGGGAGTCGACGAAGGCATCGGCCGGATCCTGGACCAGCTGGAGGTCTACGGAATGATGGAAAACACCTACGTGATCTTTACCTCGGACAACGGCATGTTCCACGGCGAGCACCGGATCCAGTACGGCAAGTTCCTGCCGCACGAACCTTCGACGCGGCAGCCGCTGATCATGCGTGGCCCTGGTCTGCCGGCGAACCGTTCGACGACCGCCCTCAGCTCCAACCTGAACCTGGCATCAACCGTGCTGACCATGACCGGGGTTGGTGATGGCGCGGCGCTCGACGGCGGATCGCTGATCGGGTTCGCCAGACATCCGCGGCAGCCCAACCGGGTGCCGTTACTGCTCGAAGGTTTCAATGGCCTGGACCCGGCGCTGCCGGAACCGTTCCTGGACGGCGGCGGCCAGAAGCGCCCGAATCAGGCCGTTGTCCTGAACTACACCGGGCTGGTGTCGGATAACTGGAAGTACGTCGCTTACAGCTATGGCGAGGAGGAGCTATACAACCTCGCGGCCGATCCCGGAGAGATGCGGAATCTCGCCGCCGTCCCCCGTTATGCCCGAATCACTGCCTGGGGCCGCAAGCAGGCGGCCAGACTCGCCACGTGTCTGGGGCCGGAATGCCGACTCGAGGTCCAAGCCCCGCGCCTGCCGCGTCCCGGCTCCGACTGAGCCGGGTTCCTCCGCCCGGGTCAGTCGCCGGCAAGGGCGTTCTGGCGAGCAGTCTTGTCCTGAAGCTTGCGGCAGGCCTCGAGCGCATCCCAGCCTTCGCCGCCCGCGGTGAGCTTCGACGGATCGCCGAACACTTCGCCCGAGTCGACCTCGGCCTGCAGGTTCCGGCCGAGCACTGCTCCGGCAGCGTCACGTCCGCCGAGCATCGCCCCGACGATGCCATGGCCGCGCCGGGTGCTGACCCCGGCCAGGTACAGGCCTTCGATCGCGGTCCGGGTGGCCGGGCGCAGCGGACCGATCTGGTCGGTTGCCAGTTCGATTCCATAGCTGGATCCTTCGGATGAAAGTGTGTACCTGGTCTGGGTCATGGGAGTCGCCGCTTCCTTCCAGAGGATGTGGGACTCGAGTTCGCCCAGGACCTGCTCGGCCCCTTCGATCAGCTGCTGCGTGATCCGGTCCTTGACCTCCCGGTAGCCGGCCTGCTTGCTGTATCGGCCGGCCCCGGATTCATCTTTGACACCCCAGGCTTCAAGCGAAGGGGTTGCCCAGGTCATCAGCTCGAGGGTCGAGCAGCCGGCCGGGGCGTGATGGGTATTGCCCGGGTCCTTGACGCTCGCGGAAGAAATGTAGATCGGGGTCCTGGGATCGAACTCTCCGGCCTTGACGAATTCGTAGTAGGCCTCGCTGTCGTAGCGCGGATGGATCCAGAAGTTCGTGGCCGGCATCCGATCGTTGATGTCGAAATCGACCCCGAGGTAGACCGTGACCAGCGGGGTGGCCATGCGGTAACCGTTGATGATGTCCAGCGTGTCTTCGGTGACTGCGCCGGGGGCGAGAAGTTCATTGAAGGTGTGTTTGATGTCGCCGGTCGCGATCACGGCGGGCGCCTCGATCCGCTCATCATTCTCCAGCGTCACCGCCTTGACGACACCATCATCGACCTCGATCCCCTCGACCCGGGCGTGGGTGCGAACCCGGCCGCCGTTGGTGTGGATGACATCAATCAGGTGTCCGGCGAGGGCCTGGCCGCCGTCCTTCACGTACCAGGCACCTTCCTGCAGATAGTGGTCGACCAGGCCTGAATGCAGGATCACCGGGGTCCGGGATGGCGGCGTCGCGTAATCGCCGGCCTGGCCGGTCAGGACCGCCCTCGCCTGCTCACTCAGGCCGAACTCGTCGAACATCTCGGTCAGGCTGCGCAATCCCCACTTCATGAAAGTCGGTGCCCGGAGGGCGAATGCTTCGAAGTCCTTTTCCGGAACTCCGGCAGCCCGCAACTCGATGACGATCGTCTCCATGATCCGAGTGACCTCCTGGAGGGATGCTTCTTCTTCCGGGAAGGTCTCGACCAGACGCTCGGTGTAATTGTCCCAGCCCTTGGGAACACGGAAGGTGAAATCCGGGAAAACGAAAGTGTCGAAGCCATCCGGGTCCAGTTCGGTGAACTCGACCCGGTCATCGAGGCCGACGCCGCGGAGTACCCGGGCGATGTCGCCGTCGATCACTCCGCCGATGTAGTGGAGGCCAACGTCGAACTGCCACAGGTTCTTGCGTCGGAAAGTCTGGCTGCAGCCACCGGCCACGTCGTACTGCTCAAGCACGAGGGTCCTGACTCCGTTCGTCGTCAGATAGGCCGCCGCAGTCAACCCGCTCAGCCCTGATCCGATGATGATTGCGTCCCAGTTGTCCTCTTGCTGAGCCATGAATCTCCCGCCTGCCGATCAATAATTATAGGTCTATAAATTGAGATGATACAGACACGGGAACCACCGGTCCAATACCTTCCACATATTGCCCATCGTTGAAGAATTTCGAGAGGAACCAATGCCGACCTACGTGATGCTCACCAACCTGACCAGCGAGGGTGTCAAGACCCTGAAGAACAACCCGAGCCGGGTTTCAGAAGTGAACAGTGAAGTTGAAGCACTTGGTGCCACCGTCATCGCCCAGTACACGACTCTGGGCCAGTACGACTTCGTGACTGTGATCGAAGCCCCTTCGGAAGAAGTGATGGCCAAAGTCTCGATCGAGATGGGCTCACGCGGCACCATGACCAGCCAGACGCTGACGGCACTTTCCGCCGAACGCCTGGCCGAGCTGCTCTAGGCAGCCGGGGGCGCAGTGCGAATTCTGATTCTGGGTGGTGGCGGGCGTGAGCACGCGATGGTCAAGGCGCTCGCCCGCTCGCCACAGTCCCCCGAGCTTTTCTGCGCCCCGGGCAATCCTGGAATCGCCACCGATGCAACCTGCCTGCCGGACCTCGATCCGAGTGACCCGGCCGCGGTTGTTGCCACGGCCCGTGACCTCGACATCGACCTGGTTGCTGTTGGCCCGGAAGCCCCACTCGTAGTCGGAGTGGTCGACGAACTGAAGGCCGCGGGGATCAAGGCTTTCGGTCCAGGCAAGGAAGCAGCGCGCCTCGAGGGATCGAAGACCTATGCCAAGCAGGCGATGGAAGAGGCCGGCATCCCGACCGCCGGATACTCGGTGCTGAATGACGGGGACCAGGCCCGTGCGGCCATCGCCGGTGCCGACTACCCGCTGGTGCTGAAGGCGGACGGCCTCGCCGCCGGCAAAGGTGTGCTGATCTGCCTGGACGAAGCTGAGGCTCTCGAAGCGATCGACATCTTCTTCACTGAGAAACGGTTCGGAAAGACCGAAGTCGTGCTCGAGGAATTCCTGGTCGGCGAAGAGCTTTCGCTGCTGGCGATCTGCGACGGCGAGCGGGCCGTCGCCCTGACCCCAGCCCAGGACTACAAACGCATCGGTAACGGCGATGCCGGACCGAACACCGGTGGCATGGGCAGTTACTCACCGGTGCCGGCCGTCGGCAAAGAAGTGCTGGCCGACCTCAGCGCCATGGTTCACCAGCCGATTGTCGACCTGATGGCCCGCCGGGGGCACCCCTTCCACGGCGTGCTCTACGCCGGATTGATGATGACACCCGGGGGACCAAAGGTCCTTGAGTACAACACCCGATTTGGTGATCCCGAGACCCAGGCAGTGCTGCCGCGACTGAAATCCGACCTCGTTGAAATCTTCACCGCGGCCTGCGAGCCAGGCGGTCTGGCGGGCGTCCCGATCGAGTTCAAGGACGACTGGGCGGTCACCGTGGTGCTGGCCTCAGCCGGGTATCCCGCCACCTCTTCCAAAGGCGACGTGATCGATGGTCTCGACCGCGCCGCCGAGCTGGCCGAGGTGATTCACGCCGGCACCGCGGAGGTCGACGGGCGGATCGTCACCGCCGGCGGCCGCGTGCTCAACCTGACCGGGCTCGGCCGTGATGCAGCAACAGCACGCCAGCGCGCTTACGATGCTGCTGAGGCCGTCCACTTCGATGGCAAACAGATGCGCAGCGATATCGCCAGCCGAGCGGTTGAGCGCGCCGAATAGGAACAGATACCAGTGAGCGAACCGATCCAGTCAACACAGCCCCCGGTCCTTTCTTCGGTCGAAGAACTATTTCAGGAGATCGAAGTCGAACAGCCGCTCGTCGGCATCATCATGGGCTCCAAGAACGACAAAACCAAGATGCAGCCCGCCGGCGCCGCGCTGGAGGAAGCCGGCATCAAGTACGAAGTTCGGGTCATGTCGGCCCATCGTGAACCCGGGCTGGTCACCGACTACTGCACCAACGCGCGCATGCGTGGCCTCAAGGTGATCATCGCCGGCGCCGGAATGTCCGCCGCCCTTCCCGGTGTCGCCGCCGCCCACACCGACCTTCCCGTGATTGGCGTGCCGATCCTCGGCAAATCGCTCGGTGGACTCGACGCCCTGCTTTCCGCCGTGCAGATGCCGCCCGGAATCCCGGTGGCCTGCGTCGCGATCGACGGTGCCAAGAACGCCGGCGTGCTTGCCGCACGGATGCTGAGCATCTGATGATCGAGCGATACACCCGCCCCGAGATGGGCGCAGTCTGGACCCCGAAAGCGAAGATGGACGGCTGGCTGGCCGTGGAACTTGCCGCCACCGACGCCTGGGCAGCTGAAGGTGTCGTGCCGCCGGAAGCCGCCGCTGTCTGCCGGGAGAAAGCCACTTTCACCGTTGAAGCGGTCAATGCCCGGGAGGAGATCACCAACCACGACGTTGCCGCCTTCGTCGACGTCGTCGCCGGATCAATCGGTGAAGAAGGTCGCTGGATCCACTACGGACTGACATCCTCCGATGTGCTCGACACCGCAGTTGCCACCCAGCTGACCCGGGCCGGCGAGATCCTGATTGAAGGCGCCACCACCTTCCGTGACAACCTCGTCAAGCTCGCGCTTGAGCATCGCGACACCCTTTGTGTCGGCCGCACCCATGGCGTCCACGCCGAGCCGACCACTTTTGGCCTGCGCATGGCCGGTTTCGCGTTCGAGGCCGACCGCAACGTGGAACGCCTCAAGCGGGCCGCGGAGCAGGTCGCGCGCGGCAAGCTCTCCGGCGCCGTCGGCACCTACGCATCGGTACCACCCGTTATTGAGCGCCGGGTAATGGAATCCCTGGGCCTCAAACGCGAGGAGATCGCCACCCAGGTCATTCCGCGGGACCGTCACGCCGACTTCCTCTCGGCGATCGCGATCGCCGGGGCCGGGATCGAACGTTTCGCCACCGAGATCCGCCACCTGCAGCGGACCGAGGTCCGGGAGGCGGAAGAGCCTTTCGCGACCGGCCAGCAGAAGGGCTCTTCGGCGATGCCGCACAAACGAAACCCGATCCGCACCGAGAGGCTGACCGGTCTGGCCAGACTGCTTCGCGGCTATTCGCAGACCGCCCTGGAGAACGTGGCCCTGTGGCATGAGCGCGATATTTCTCACTCCGGCGCCGAACGGGTGATCCTCCCCGACGCCACGATCAC